>Ga0265780_10010543_pt1 | contig 11000 bp, 8 predicted proteins | sample P1T30metagenome_FD_192432 | JGI IMG/M metagenome (GOLD analysis project Ga0265780, IMG submission 192432) | Plant litter microbial communities from East Loma Ridge, Irvine, California - P1 T30 | ecosystem: Environmental > Terrestrial > Plant litter > Unclassified | place: USA: California... | reverse complement strand
ACCCGTTCAAGTTCACCCCGTCGCCGGGCCGCATCACCGGCTGGCACCCGCCGGGCGGCCCCGGCATCCGCGTCGATTCGCATGCCTACGCCGGCTATTACGTGCCGCCGCACTACGATTCGATGGTCGGTAAAGTCATCGCCTACGGCGCCACCCGCGAGCAGGCGATCCGCCGCATGCAGATCGCGTTGTCGGAGATGGTGGTCGAGGGTATCCTGACGAATATCCCGCTGCATCGCGAACTGATGGTCGACGCCCGCTTCATGGAAGGCGGCACCAACATTCACTACCTGGAGCAGAAGCTGGCCCACAAGCCGGACCTGCCGAAGGATGGCGCGATCGGTGCCAAGTCGGAAACCAAGGCTGCAGACGTAAAGGCTGATCAATGAGCTGGACCGAAGTCGTCATCGAAATCGCACGCGAGCACGCCGAGGCCCTGTCGGACGCCTTGATGGAAGCGGGCGCGCTATCGGTCTCGGTGGAAGACGCCGACGAAGGCACCGAGGACGAGAAGCCGCTGTTCGGCGAGCCGGGCATGGTGCCGGAACAGGCGGCCTGGGACCACAGCCGCGTCGTGGCCCTGACCGACGAGGTCGACGACCAGGCGACCATCGTGGCCGAGGCGGCGCGCATCATCGGCCTGGAACAGCTGCCGGACTTCTCGGTCCGCTCGGTGGCGGATGCCGACTGGGTGCGCCTGACGCAATCCCAGTTCGCGCCTATCCACATCGGCAAGAACATCTGGGTCGTGCCAAGCTGGCATGAAGCGCCGGACCCGAACGGTCTGATCCTGGAAGTCGATCCGGGCCTGGCCTTCGGCACCGGCAGCCATCCGACCACCCGCCTGTGCATGGAGTGGCTGGAAGCGCATCCGGCACCGGGCAAGTCGGTGCTCGACTACGGCTGCGGTTCCGGCATCCTGGCGATGGTCGCCAGGAAGCTCGGCGCGCAAGACGTGGCCGGCGTCGACATCGACCCGCAGGCGATCGAATCGGCCCGCCTGAACGCCGAGCGCAACGGCTGCGCCATCGACTTCTATGTGCCGGACGACTTCGGCGCCTCGGATCGGAAAGACAGCCGCTTCGACATCGTGGTGGCCAACATCCTGTCCAGCCCATTGAAACTGATGGCGCCGATGCTGTCCGGCCGCGTGGCCGAAGGCGGTTCGCTGATCCTGTCGGGCGTGCTGGCGCGCCAGGCCGAGGAAGTGGCCGCGGCCTACGCACCTTTCATCAAGCTGGGCGTCTGGGCCGAGCAGGACGGCTGGGTCGCCCTCCACGGGCAGCTCGGCATGGACACCGCACCGCCGCCGCGCGCCATTTCAGCAGGCGAGTGAGCGCATGGCGCTCGCGACCCAGTGCCCCCATTGCCAGACCAGGTTCCGGGTCGCCTCGGACCAGCTCAAGCTCCGCGGCGGCATCGTCCGCTGCGGCGCCTGCCAGCGCATCTTCGACGGCAGCGCGCACCTGATCGACCTCGAGGCGGCCAGGCCGGCCTCGCCCGACACGCCACCTGAAACGCCGCCGGTTGCCGAGGCGCCGCTGCCCTCCCCCGAATCTGCACCTCCCTCCCAGGAAGAACCCGGCGTCGACTTCGCGTCCCAGCCGGTCTATACCCTCGATTTCGACAGTAGCTTCGATCCGCTCGGTATCTTGCCGAAGACGGAGCCGGACGTTCAGGAGGCGGCCGCGCAGGATCCCGAACCGCCGCATGGCGACGTGCTGGCCCATGCGGTGGCGGCAAGCGGCGCGCTCGTGGTCGATGTCGACCTGCCGCCGCCGGATGAGGAACCGGCCGTGGCGCAAGCGCAGGATCCCGAGCCGCCGCACGGCGACGTGCTGGCCCATGCCGTCGACGCGCTCGGCTTCGCGCCACCGCACCGGCTCGAGCCCGAGCTGCCGCCGGCGGTGGCGTTCACGCCGCCGGGCCGCATCGAGCCCAGCTTCGACCTGCCGGTGGACGAGGCGCTGGTGGCCCTGCCTTTGCCCGACGACGACGAATCCGAACCCGCAGCGCCGGCCGCCTTATCGGATACGACAGCCGACAAGCCGGCAGACAAAGCGCCGGACAGCCCGGCCCGGCCACCCCCGCCTGCGGACGGGGACGCGCCGCCGCCCGCACTGCCGCTGCGCGCCTCCGCCGCCGCCGGCCCGCTGGACGCCGCGTTGGTGCCCGCTGCTGCCCCTCCGGCACGCTCGGCCCGCGCCAAGGCGCTCGATGCGCGCGCCCGCCGCACCAAGCTGACGCCGACCCGCATCGACGCGCCCAAGCTGCGCGTGCCGGAAACCGACGAGCCGGAATTCGTCAGGCGCAGCCGCAAGCAGGAGCAGTCGGGACGCACGCGGCGCATCCTGATGATCGCCGGCGCCGTGGTCCTGCTGCTGGTGCTGGCGGCCCAGCTGGTGCTGAATTTCCGCAATGTGCTGGCGGCCAGGTATCCCGGCGCGCGGCCGGCCCTGGGCAGCGCCTGCGCCCTGCTCGGCTGCCGCGTCGAACTGCCGACCCAGATCGACAATCTCGCCATCGAAAACGGCGAATTGACGACACTCGGCCCGGACACGTATTCGCTCAACACGCTGTTACGCAACCAGGGCAGCCTCGTACAAGCCTGGCCGAGCATCGAACTCGAGCTGACCGACGCCAACGACAAGCCGGTACTGCGCCGCGTGTTCGCACCCGGAGAGTACCTCGCGCAAGGCGCGGCGGTGGCCGCCGGCTTCGGCGCCCGGTCGGAACAGCCGGTCAAACTGCATTTCGCGTTGGCCGACCTGAAACCGTCCGGCTACCATATCTTCATCTTCTATCCTTAAGAACCAGGGCAACACATGACCAAGACCTCGCTGATCTGCGGCTCGATCGCCTTCGACAAGATCATGCAATACCACGGCCGCTTCGGCGAAACCCTGCTGGCCGACCAGTTGCACCGCGTGAACGTGTCCTTCCTGGTGCCGACCCTGCGCACCGAATACGGCGGCTGCGCGGTCAACATCGCCCACAACCTGCGCATGCTGGGCGGCGAACCGCTGATCATGGGCACCATCGGCCAGGACGGCGGCGACTACCTCGAGCGCATGCAGAAGCAGGGCCTGGCCACCAATGCCATCCGCACCATCGACAGCGCCTACACCGCCCAGTGCTTCGTCACGGCCGACCTGGACAACAACCAGATCAATGCCTTCCACCCGGGCGCGATGCAGTTCTCGCACGAAAACAACCTGGCGGACCACCTGCCGCTGCGCGTGGCCATCGTCGCCCCGGACGGCCGCGACGGCATGATCAAGCATGCGCGCGACTGTGCCGAACGCGGTGTGCCCTTCGTCTTCGACCCGGGCCAGCAGCTGCCGATGTTCAACGGTGAAGAACTGCTCACCTTCATCGGCCAGGCCACCTATCTGGCCTGCAACGACTACGAATTCGAAATGGTCATGGACCGCACCGGCCTGTCGCTGGCCGACATCGCGGCGCGCCTGGATGCGCTGATCGTCACCCGCGGCGAACAAGGTTCGGATATTTATGCCGGTGGCGAGCACCACGTCATCCCGCCAGTGACGGCCAGCGCCGTGGTCGACCCGACCGGCTGCGGCGACGCCTATCGCGCCGGCCTGCTGTTCGGCATTGCCAACGACCTGGACTGGCCGACCACCGGCCGCATCGCCAGCCTGCTGGGCGCGATCAAGATCGCCCACCAGGGCGGCCAGAACCACAGCTTCACGGCCCAGGAGATCGCGGACAAGTTCGAGGCGGCCTTCGGCTACCGTTATTGATCCTGACCGGCGGCACGGGCCGCCGATCAACTGATAAAAAAAGGGCTCCAGGCCCGGCCATCGCGCCGGGGCTGGAGCCCTTGGTGTTCTTGGACGCGCTTACACGACGCCCAGGGCCGGACCGAAGGCCTGGGCGAAAGCCTGGCGCAGCAGGTACTGAATGATCTGCAACAGGATGACCGCCACCAGCACGGTGATGTCGAGGCCGCCCAGCGGCGGAATCACGCGGCGCAGGGGCCGCAGCAGCGGATCGGTGAGCGCACGCACGAAAGGCGCCAGCGGCGCGTTCGGGTTGATCCAGCTGAAGATCACTTCGATGATCAACAGGCCCATGAAGCCGTAGATGATCCAGTTCAGGATGCGGAACAAGGCATACACGAACACGGCCTGCCCGGTCCATCCGGCCAGCAGCATGATGGCGCTGGCCACCAGCACCACCAGGAAGGCGCCGATCAGGCTGGCCCAGTCATACCCGCCCATGCCCGGTACGATGCGGCGCAGCGGGCGCACCAGCCAGTCGCTCAGGGTGAAGGTGAACTGCCCGATCGAGGCAGGTGGACGGACGCGGATGACCTGCATCCAGAAACGCAGCAGCAGGACGCCGCCGAGGACGCCGGCCACGGTATCGACGATCAACTGAAGAATGGGCAGCACAAAAACTCCTTAAAAAAAAACCGCTGTGTGAATCGCTCACACAGCGGTATTTTGCCTGATCCAGGGATGGAACGGCGGTTGTTACGGACGGCTGCTGGTCGGGAATGGCCATGCGGCCGGGGCGATCACCGACTTGGCAGCCGGCTGGGCGCCGTCCTGCTTGGTGTCCGCTTTGGTTTCCGTTGCCGAATCGGCCTTGGTGTCGGTCTTGCTGTCAGCCTTGGTGTCCGCTTTCGCTTCAGGCTTGGCTTCGGCCTTCGGCGCGGCGGCTTTTTTTGCTGCCGGCTTTTTCACGGCCGGAGCCGATGCTTTCTTTGCTGCGGCAGGCGCTGCCGATGTGGTCGACGCTGGGGCTTGCGGCTTGGCGGCGGCTTTCACCGGGGCTTTGGTAGCGGCGGTTTTGGTTGCGGCAGCTTTGACCGGGGCTTTGGTGGCAGCGGTTTTGGTGGCAGCGGTTTTGGTGGCAGCGGTTTTGGTTGCAGCAGCTTTGACAGGTGCTTTGGCAGCGGTCTTGGTTGCAGCAGCTTTCGCCGGAGCTTTGGCAGCGGTTTTGCTTGCAGCAGCTTTGGCCGGTGCTTTGGCAGCGGTTTTGCTTGCAGCAGCTTTGGCCGGAGCTTTGGCAGCGGTTTTAGTTGCAGCAGCTTTGGCCGGAGCTTTAGCGGCGGTTTTAGTTGCAGCAGCTTTGGCCGGAGCTTTGGCGGCGGTTTTAGTTGCAGCAGCTTTGGCCGGAGCTTTGGCAGCCGTTTTAACCGGTGCTTTAGCAGCAGTCTTGCTTGCAGCAGCTTTCACCGGTGCTTTGGCAGCAGTTTTGCTCGCGGTCTTGGTTGCGGCTTTAGCCGGTGCTTTGGCAGCGGTTTTGGTTGCAGCGGACTTGGTCGCGGTTTTGGAGGCGGTCTTGGTTGCAGCTTTAGCCGGTGCTTTTGCAGGGGTTTTGCTTGCAGCGGACTTGGTCGCGGTCTTGGCGGTGGTCTTGCTTGCAGCTTTGGCCGGTGCTTTGGCAGCGGTCTTGGCGGCAGTCTTGCTTGCAGCTTTGGCCGGTGCTTTGGAAGCGGTTTTGCTTGCAGCGGACTTGGCCGCGGTCTTGGCAGCGGTTTTGCTCGCAGCGGCTTTCACCGGTGCTTTGGCAGCGGTTTTGGTCGCGGCGGCTTTATTCGCTACCGGCTTTGCAGCGCCTTTGGAAGCGGTTTTGCTTGCTGCGGTTTTGGTCGCTGCAGCTTTGCTTGCCGGTGCCTTGCTTGCAGCAGCTTTCTTGGCTGCAGGTTTCGCTGCCGGTTTAGCGGCGGCTTTCGCGGCCGGCTTGGCTGCCGATTTTGCTGCTGCCTTTGCTGCCGGTTTAGCGGCTGGCTTTGCTGCCGGTTTTGCAGCAGCTTTTACTGCCGGTTTGGCGGCCGGCTTGGCTGCGGTTTTAGTCGCTGCTTTTTTAGCGACTGGTTTTTCTGCGGCGGCAGTTTTTGCTGCCGGCTTTGCTGCGGCTTTCTTGGTGGCTGTTGCCATTTTATTCTCCTTCTCTGCGATGAGAAAATACGCTACAAGGTTTGAACCCGTCCAACCCAATCTGCTTGGTCGGGCGAATTATTCATCGACACACACGCATGTCTGCGTCAATGAATCCGGCACCAGCTGAACTGCTGCAACTCCTCAAGTCTGCAGCACTTCAGCTATCGTCGTCGCCGACGACCGAAACGACTGAAGTTCGATAATTCACTACGCCATTCACATCGCTGCCCGCAAGCGCGCGAAAAGAAAAAGCCGCCATGCCCGAAACTTATTCAGGCAATGCGGCTTGTTCTTTTCGCTAAGCTCACGTGCATACTGAATGAATCAGCGTCCCATTTTCGATCGGTCTGTTTCACGTTTAACGCCTTGAAAATCGGGCGTCTTCACGTTTTGACAAATTCAATCACGTAAGGTACATGAAAACCTTGTCAGTGCGCAACCCGCACACACTATTTTTCACGCCTTTGTATATGGGAGAACCCGTAATATCAATCCTTTCAGATCGATCAACGCGATAACGTTTGATTCTTTCTGTGTTCTGCTCCGTTCGAAAATACAAGCACGCAATCACTGCACTGCTGTTGCCGCATCCCGTAAAGCCTTTATTGACAGGCTTTATGCCAAACCCTTACTCGCCGTCCGCACGGATGCGCAGCAAATCCATCTTGCACAACCAGGCCAGTCCGCGCAGCAGCGTGGGCCGGTCGCAGGGCCCGAGGGTATCGAGCAATTCGTCCACCTGCATCGGCTGCGATTCGATCGATCCGAAGATCAACCCGAATTCTTCCAGCGTCGGCAGCGAGGCCGCCGCGAAGCGGTTGATCGCCAGCTCGCGGTACTGCCGCAACAAGGCCAGCGAGGCATCGGGCGCCAGTTCCACCAGCGAGGCCGGCGTGATCTGCGCGCTCGGATACGCCGCGAACAGCGCAAACGGATCCTGGCGGTCCGGCACCACCGGCGGCGGTGGCGGCACCAGCGCGGCATCGGCACGGCGCCGCTCATCGAGCTCGCTCCACAACGCGCGGTAGCGCCCCAGCACGACCGTCCAATCGAATTCCGCGCGCGCGCGCCGGCGCGCACTCTCGCCGAGTTGCCGGCGCAAGCCCGCATCATCGATCAGGCGTCCGTAAGCCGCGGCGAGCAGCGCGCCATCCACCGCTACCGCCTGGCTGGTATGACCGCAATACAGGTCATAGCTGTCGACGCCATCGTCATAACGCTGCGCGAGATCAAGCCCGGCGCCCGCTCCCGGCATCACGGTCGGGATGCGATAGCCGTCGACGCCGTCGCGCACCGTGTCGCGATAGCCGTTCCAGTCGCTCACCACGCATGGCAAGCCGGCCGCCATCGCCTCGACCGCGGCCAGGCCGAAGGTCTCCTGCACCTTGTCGGCGAGCGAGGTGAAGATGTCGGCCGCGGCGCGCGCCTGGTCCGCATTGCCGGCCGCCTGCCCGTCCAGCACCACCAGCCGGATCGAAGGACAGAGCACGGCCGCGGCTTCGCGGAACGCCTGTCCGGCCGCGTCGTCGGCGAAGCCGCCGCACAGGATCAGGTGGATACGCCGGCCCGGTGTGCGGGAGGTTTGCTGCGCGCGTTCGAGCGCGCTGAACATCTGCTGCGGGTTCGCCGTGGCCTCCCACGACGGCTGGCCGAGGGAAAGAAAGGCGACGTCATCGTCGCCGATATCTAGCCGGCGCCGGGCATCGGCGCGGCGCGCCGGGTCGGGTTGCAGGTCGTCGCAATGCACCCCGAGCGGGATCAGCGGCAGCTGCGGCAACTCGAAGCGTTGGGCGCCAAGGCGCGCGGCGAGGTAGTCGGCCTGGCGTTCCAGGATCTGGCGCACGCTGTCGCGCACCACGCGCGAGGTGCAGATCACGGCGTCCCAGCCGCGCACCGGCGCCACCAGCAGGCCGGCGACGGCACGCATCGCGTCATGGCTGGCCGTGCCGTGGACGATGCCGCACAGGCTGTAGCGGCGCTCGCCGATGCCGAGGCGGCGCCAGGCCAGGCGCTCGATGTCGCCCCCCGGATGGAGCAAGCTGCCGAAGTGCGCCAGGTCCTGCGGGCGGCCCCGCGCGATACGTTCGACCTTGCCCTGGTAACCCTGATCGCGCAGCAGGCGCTCGAAAGCCTGCACCTGCGCGTCGCCGGCGCCGAAGCAGCCGACGCGTTCGATGTCGGCGCTGTGCGCCACCGCGCGCAGCAGGCCAATGCCCGCGGCTTGCCCTGGCATCGGCTCGGGTCCGTCGAACGCATAAGCGTCGGGGACGTAGTGAAGTGCGAATCGGTCCGTCATGTGTTCTCCAGCGCCGTATCTGAACTTGAGCGCATCATAGCCGCACTGCCCGGCCGATGGCGCGAGCCACGCATCGACGGTGCGTGCAGCGGATCGAAGACCGTCAGCCCGGATACAGGCCGGCGCCATCGGCTTCCCAATAGGGCGGATCGCCGAACGCGTCCTTCAGCCAGGCCGCCAGCGCGCGCAGCTTGGCGGAGGGATGGCGGCCGTCCGCATGCGCGATGTAGATGTATTCCTGTTCGGCCTCGATGCCGATGTCGATGACGCGCAGCGTACCGGCCTTGAGTGCCGCGCCGGCGATGAACAGCGGCAGCAGGGCGATGCCCAGCCCGGCGAACGCGGCGTCGAGCATCATGTCGCCGTTGTTCAGCACCATGCCGGCGCGGCCGCGCGCCACCCTTGCCTGGCCGTCGTGCACGAAGCGCCAGTCGACCGCGCCGCGGTTGGTATAGAAGATGCCGCGGTGCTGCGCCAATTCCGCCAGCGAGCGCGGCGCACCGTGGTGCTCTATATAAAAGGGTGCCGCCACCAGCACCCGCCGGCTGGTGGCCAGCTGCCACGCGACCAGGTAGGCGTCGGCGAGCGGACCGTGGCGGATGACCGCATCGAAGCCGTCCCCGCCGGCGTTGACCCTGCGGTCGTTCAGGTCCAGCGTCAGGCAGATGCCGGGATGGCGCGCCAGGAAGGGATAGAGGGCCGGTCCCAGGTGCATGCGGCCGAAGGTCACCGGCGCGGAAATGCGCAGCGGTCCGCTCAATTGACTGCGCCGCTCGGCCAGGTGGGCTGCGGCCTCCTCGACCTCGCGCACGATGCGCACGGCGCGTTCCAGGAAGGCCATCCCGTCTTCGGTGACCGACAGCTTGCGGGTCGAGCGCTGCAGCAGCGAGGTGCCGAGGGTGCGCTCCAGTTCGGCCAGGCGCTCGCTGACCACCGAACGCGACACGCGCAGGCGGCGCGCGGCCTCGCTCATGGAACCGCTTTCGGCCACCATCACGAAGGTGGCGATGCCTTCCAGTTTCATGGAGCCCTTGCCGATTATCCGATTGTCCGATTTTTCCGAAAGGCTGATGCGGCATTTGACGGCTACTGCCGACCTTCATACTAGACCATACTGGCTGAGATCCCAAGGACTGCCAAGTCCCCACCAGGCAAAGGAGCCGCATCGTGTCGACACGTCTTGCTTCGAGTATCTCCATCCTCGTCCTGGTCACGGCCGTGGCCCTGCCGGCATCGGCCGGGATCCTGCCCTTCCCGCCATCGTTCCAGGCCAGATCCATCCAGACCGGCGGTGCCACGCTGAACGTGATGGTCGGCGGCCGCGGCCCGGCCGTCGTGCTGCTGCACGGCTTCGGCGACACCGGCGCCATGTGGTCGCCGCTGGCGGCCCGGCTGGCGGCGAAGCACACGGTGGTGGTGCCGGACCTGCGCGGCATGGGTTTGTCCTCGCATCCGGAGGGCGGCTACGACAAGTGGACGCAGGCGGGCGACATCCGCGCCGTGCTGGACCGGCTCGGCATCGACCACGCCGTCGTCGTCGGCCACGACATCGGCACCATGGTCGCCTTTGCCTATGCGGCGCGCTACCCGGCCAGGACCGACCGCCTGGTCGTGATGGATGCGCCGGTGCCCGGCATCGGCGCCTGGGACCAGATCGTGCGCGATCCACGCCTGTGGCATTTCTCCTTCGGCGGTCCGGACGCCGAGCGCCTGGTCGCCGGGCGCGAGCGCATCTACCTCGACCGCTTCTGGAACGAATTCGCCGGCGACCCGAAAAAGATCGACGAAGCGACCCGCAGCTATTACGCCAGCCTGTACGCCCGCCCGGGCGCGATGCACTCGGCCTTTGCCCAGTTCCTGAGCATTCCCAAGGACGCGGAAGACAACCGCAAGGCACTCACGGCCAGGCTGCCGATGCCGGTGCTGGCGATCGGCGGCGCCAAATCCTTCGGCGCCAACGAGGCGGCGGTGATGCGCAGTGCGGCCGGCAACGTCACCGAAGTGGTGGTTCCGAACGCTGGTCACTGGCTGATGGAAGAGGCGCCCGGGCCGACGATGGCGGCAATCCAGGCCTTCATCGACCAATAAAAATGCCCGGGCAATGAAAAAGGCCCGCCAGGGGCGGGCCTCGATGCCTCTACGAGCGATCCGGAATCAATCCCAGTTCAGCGCGCCACCGGTCTGGTACTCGGTCACGCGGGTCTCGAAGAAGTTGCGTTCCTTCTTCAGGTCGATCATCTCGCTCATCCACGGGAACGGGTTCTCTTCGTTCGGGAACAGCGGATCCAGGCCGATCTGGACGGCACGGCGGTTGGCGATGAAGCGCAGGTAACCCTTGAACATCGCTGCGTTCAGGCCCAGCACGCCGCGCGGCATGGTGTCTTCGGCGTAGCGGTACTCGAGTTCGACGGCCTGCAGGAACAGCTGCTTCATGTCTTCGCGGAATTCCGCGGTCCACAGCTGCGGGTTTTCCATCTTGATCGTGTTGATCAGGTCGATGCCGAAGTTGCAGTGCATCGACTCGTCGCGCAGGATGTACTGGTACTGCTCGGCGGCGCCGGTCATCTTGTTCTGACGGCCCAGTGCCAGGATCTGGGTGAAGCCGACGTAGAAGAACAGGCCTTCCATCAGGCAGGCGAACACGATGATCGACTTCAGCAGTTTCTGGTCGTTTTCCAGGGTGCCGGTCTGGAATTGCGGATCGTTGATGACCTCGATGAACGGGATCAGGAACTGGTCCTTGTCGCGGATCGACGGGATCTCGTTGTAGGCGTTGAAGATTTCCTTCT
>Ga0265780_10010542_pt1 | contig 11001 bp, 8 predicted proteins | sample P1T30metagenome_FD_192432 | JGI IMG/M metagenome (GOLD analysis project Ga0265780, IMG submission 192432) | Plant litter microbial communities from East Loma Ridge, Irvine, California - P1 T30 | ecosystem: Environmental > Terrestrial > Plant litter > Unclassified | place: USA: California... | reverse complement strand
ACCTCGGCCTTTGCGCTGTGGGGCGCCAAGGCGGCAAGCGCCATCGGCATCGACGTCGCCAGCTGGACCTACTGGTCGACCAAGGCGAATGCCGCCGCGCTGGCCGCGCCGCTGTCGAAGGATGTGACGACCGTGATGGACATCGGCATCGTGCTCGGCGCGATGCTGGCCGCCGCCCTGGCCGGCCGCTACGCCCCGGTGTGGCGCCTGCCGCTGCGCTCCCTGGTCGCAGCCGTGGTCGGCGGCCTGATGCTCGGCTACGGCGCACGCCTGGCCTACGGCTGCAACATCGGCGCCTACTTCAGCGGCATCATCTCGGGTAGCCTGCACGGCTGGCTGTGGCTGGTGTTCGCGTTTGCCGGCAACGTGCTCGGTACGCGCCTGCGCCCGCTGTTTGGCCTGGAAGTCGAGCGCATCAAGGCGAGCGGCTGCTGACCAGGCGCAGCGCCAGCATCCACCCGATGACCGGCGAGGCGCCGTAGCCGATTACCGGAATCGGGTAGTTACCAAACAGGCCGGCCAGCACCAGGCCGGCCCAGAAGCCTGCAAGCGCGTAGCAGGCGCCGCGCTGGCCGGCTTCGCGTGCAGTCAGCAGGAAAGGCAGCGGCAGCATGGCGAGAAGGATGGCCGCTGCGGCGCCCAGCAGGCGCGAAGCCGACCAGGCCTGCGTGACGATTTCCTCGACATACGGCACCGGCGCCAGGGTATCAGGCCGGGTCCAGCCCCAGGCCGCCAGGCACCAGGCTAATACGCACAGCGGCAGCAGCGTCTTCCAGTGCGTTCGTTCTCCCAGCAGCAAGCCGCTCAGGCCCAGCGCAAACGCCAGGCTCGCGGCGCCATCGTTCCCCATTCCGAAGCAGAGCACCGTGGCGCCGGCCAGGACGGCGCACAGCGCGCTGCCGGTTGCGCGCGCCAGCGCCAGCAGCAGGACGGAACCGAGCAGGCTGGCCGGATGCAGCAGCACCGGCCCGATGCGCAGCCAGCGCCGGGCGCCGTCGATCTCGACACCGGCGAACAGTACCGCGCACGCAAGCAGCACGATGGCGGCGCTCGTCCAGCGTGCGTCGAGCGCATTGATCACGCCCGCGACCCGCCTCGGTGCGGCGATCAGTGCCGCCAGCATAAAGGCGCCCGCCTGGATCGCGATGCTGCCGTTTGGCGCGCCCGCCACCCGCAGTGCCAGCAGGCTGACCACGGCAGTTGCCAACACCAGCACCGGAACGTAATACATGGGCAGTCGCACGGAATGTTCTCCTTTTAGTTAAATAATGGTAACGCCTTGCGGCTGAACTCGGCGACAATATCGCACCCTGCGTTCTTGCCTTTACGATTCCTGCCGCCCCATGCTTCGTCCATCGCTCGTCCTGCTTTGCCTCGCCAGCCAGCCTGTCTTGGCCCAGACTGTCACCGTTCCCGCCACCGATCCCGCCGCCGCCAAACCGGTGCGCAAGGAGGACGCCAAGCCGGCCGAAAAAATCCAGCGCGTCGAAGTCCGGGGCGCGAACACGTATGATGCGCGGCGCGACGACACCGCCAGCCGCATCGTGGTGTCGAGCGAAGAAATCCAGCGCTACGGCGACACCTCGGTGCTCGACGTCTTCAAGCGCCTGCCGGGCATCACCGTCAGCGGCGCATCGGGCCGCGGCGGCGAGATCCGCATGCGCGGCCTGGGCAGCGGCTACACCCAGATCCTGCTCAACGGCGAGCGTGCGCCGGCCGGCTTTTCGATCGACCAACTGTCGCCCGACGTCATCGAGCGCATCGAGATTCTGCCGGCGGCCAGCGCCGAGTTCTCGACCCAGTCGATCGCCGGCACCATCAACATCGTCCTCAAGAAAACGGTGAAGAAGGCGCAGCGCGAACTCAAGCTCGGCGCCGGCAAGAGCGCGGACACCACCAATCCGAACGCCAGCCTGCAACTGTCGGACCGCGCCGGCAAGCTGTCGTACTCGCTGGGCGCAAACGCCACGGCCTACGACTTCGACCGCGCCTCAACAGTCGAGGAAAGCCAACTCGCACCAAACGGAGAGTTGCTCATGCAGCGCCGCCTTGACCAGCAAGACCGTGGCCGCTCGAAGAACCTGAACCTGGCGCCGCGCCTGAACTGGACCGGCGAGAACGGCGACACGCTCACTTCGCAGAACATCTTCAACTACAACCACAACAGCTTCCACGGCGACGGCGTGACCGGCACCCTGCTCGGCCGCCCGCCGCTGTACGACCTGCGCGACACCAACAACCGCGCCAACAATGCCTTCCTGCGCTCGGACCTGAACTGGGTCCACGCGTTAGCGAGCGGCGCCAAGCTGGACGTGAAAGTCGGCGTGAGCGGCATGCGTAACCGCGGCACCTGGCGCGAATTCGACTACGCGGGCGGCCCGCTGGCGCGCGAAGCCACGGTCTGGAGCAAGACCTCGGAGCGCGGCATCACCTCGACCGGCAAGTACGCCACAACCTGGCGCACCGGGCACGCGCTGTCCGCAGGCTGGGACGGCGGCCTCACGCGGCGCAACGATGCACGCGTCGAGGACGAAGGCTTTCCGCTGAGCGGGCGCGATGCCTTCGCCGACGAGCGCTACCGCGCCCGCATCGAGCGCATGGCGCTGTTCGTGCAGGACGAATGGAGCATCACGCCGCGCTGGTCGATGTATGCCGGCCTGCGCTGGGAAGGGCTGGAGACGACCAGCGAAGGCAATACCTTCGACGCCACGCGCAACCGCAGCAGCGTCTGGAGTCCGCTGGCGCAGACCCTGTATAAACTGCCCGACAGCCGCGACCAGGTGCGCCTGGCGCTGACCCGCACCTATAAGGCCCCGCCGGCCAGCAGCCTGATTCCGCGCCGCTTCACCACGCCGAACAACAGCCAGACCGACCCCGACTACCGCGGCAACCCTGGCCTGAAGCCGGAACTGGCGACCGGCATCGACGCCTCTTACGAACACTACTGGGCCGAGAAGGCGCTGCTCAGCGCCAGCGTCTCGGTGCGCCGCATCGAGGACTACACGCGCCAGGGCCTGGTGGTCGAGAACGGGCGCTGGATCCAGACCCCGGTCAACGACGGCAACGCCCTCACGCGCAGCCTGGAACTGGAAGCGAAGTTCCCGCTGTCGTCGCTGCGAGAGGACGTGCCGGATGTGGATTTGCGCGCCAGCGTGTCGCGCAACTGGTCGCGCGTGGACGCCGTGCCCGGTCCGGACAACCGCCTCGACCAGCAGACGCCGTTCTCCGCCACCCTCGGCGCCGACTGGCGCGCCCGCGGCGGCAAGCTGAGCGCCGGCTCCAGCTTCGCCTTCAAGAGCGGCGGCCCGGTGCGCATCAACGTCGAGCAGTTCGGCTACCAGAGCGTGCGGCGCGACCTCGACATGTACGCGCTCTACAAATTCAACCCGCAATACCAGCTGCGCGTGGCGCTGTCGAACCTGCTCGCGCAGGACTACATCGGCGATTCGCGCTATGTGGACGAGAACGGGACGATGCGCCGCACCAGCATCTACCCGGGGCGGGCCATGGCGCGCGTGACGCTGGAAACGCGGTTCTAACGACAAAACTCACCAACAAAACAACAGGGGTCAAGTCTGCCTTCGAGACACGAACTCGGCTGTAGGTAAGAATGATGCCGTCCCCCGGCGCGTAAAAATGGTGTTGCCGATGGCTTACGGCTGAGGCCGTGTCTTGATGGCAGACTTGACCCCCGTTGTTTTTGGGGGACGCTGGCGTTTGTCACGACTCCAGCCGCGACGCGATCTCGATCAGGCGTGGCCGCACTTCGTTCAGGAGGAATTCCTGCGACACGCTCGACGACGGCCCGCCGCAGTTCACCGACATCAGCTGGCTGCCGCCGATCGGGAAGAAGCCGACGGCGATGCCGTTCACGTCCTTCTGCCACTCGCCGAACGAGGTGGCGCAGCCGTACTGGGCGTAGTCGCGCAGGCCTTTTTCCAGGCCGTCCTGCATGGCGGTGAAGGCCAGTTCGTCGAGTTCCAGGCAGCGGCTGAGGATATCCTTGCGCTCTTGCTCGGAGGCTTTCACCAGGTAGGCGCGGCCGATGGCCGATGCCGCCAGCGGCATGCGCGAGCCCACCTGCAGCGACAGCGACAGCGCCGCCGTGCTGCGGCAGACTTCCACGTAGATCATCGACAGGCGGTCGCGCATGGCGATCGAGACCGTGGTGCCCGAGAAGTCGGCCAGTTCCTGCAGCATCGGCCGCGCCAGCTGGCGGATGTCGAGCCGGGCCAGCATGGCGCTGCCCAGGCCCAGGGTGGCGGTGCCGAGCACGTAGCGGCCACCGCTTTCCTGGGTCAGGTAGCCGAGCCTGGTGAGGGTATAGGTAAAGCGCGTGACGGTGGACTTGGGCAGGCCGCAGCGCTCGGCGATCTGCTGGTTGGTCAGGCCCTTGTCGGCGGAACGGAAGCAGGCCAGCACCTCGAGCCCGCGCGCGAGGGCCGTGATGTAGTAGCGGTCCTCGTTGTTCTTCGAAGCGTCCGGGCTGTCGGCCGGTTCAGCGTCGTCGGCATTGCGGTGCGTGTCGCTCAGTTGCATGGCTGATTCCAGGTTGACCATCTTTGTTCGTCCGATTTCTTTTGCATTTGCATCGAAGGCGCTTTGCGAGATGAATTCCACGTGGCAAACTGGCCCGGTTTGTGTCGGGTTTTGCCGTTCGTAGGGTGGGCACTTGTGCCCACGCGGTCGGACAGCGGAACCTCGAAAAGCGTCACTCTGCCTTAGCAGTATTTGTGCTCAGTTTGCGGCGGATCATATCGTGAGACCGCGTGGGCTCAAGAGCCCACCCTACAAAACCCCGTCAGCGGTTGATCATGAACAAATCGTTGCTACCGTTGCAAAAGTATCGTATTCTTTTTTTGTTCCATTTTACATCGCTTTGTTTCACCTAGCAAAACAAATGATCTGAATACCCATGGGTTCTCCGGAGCCCACGCACAGGAGTCAGAAGCATGGCATTAGCTCAGGTTCAGTCGAGCACGAACGATACGAACGGCCTCACGGCCGTGCCCTCCTCCTCATCCGGCGACGCATTGCGCGTCCACGAACACTTCTACATCAATGGCCGCTGGATTGCACCGCGCGGCCATGGCAGCATCGACGTCATCCAGTCATCGAACGAACGCGTAATCGGCCGCATCCCGGAAGGCATCGATGCCGACGCCGGCGCGGCAGTGGCCGCCGCCCGGGCCGCCTTCGAGCGCTGGAGCATCACCACGCCGCAGGAGCGCGGCGCTTATCTGGAAAAGATCGGCGCCGGCCTGCGCGCCCGCGTTGACGAACTGGCAGAACTGATCGCACGCGAAGTCGGCATGCCCCTGAAACTGGCCGGCATGATCCAGGTCGGCTCGCCGCTCGCCACCTTCGCCGGCTACGCGAAGATGGCCACCGAATTCGAATGGGAACACACGGTCGGCCATTCGCGCGTGCTGCGCGAGCCGGTCGGCGTGGTCGCCTGCATCACGCCCTGGAACTACCCGCTGCACCAGATCGCCGCCAAGGTCGGCGCCGCGCTGGCCGCCGGCTGTACCGTGGTGCTGAAACCCTCGGAAATCGCGCCGCTGAACGCCTTCGTGCTGGCCGAAGTCATCGAACAGGCCGGCCTGCCCGCCGGCGTCTTCAACCTGGTGAGCGGCTACGGTTCCGGCATCGGCGAAGCGCTGGTGCGCCATCCCGACGTCGACATGGTGTCGTTCACCGGCTCCACCCGCGCCGGGCGCCGCATCTCGGAAGTGGCGGCCGGCACCATCAAGCGCGTGACGCTGGAACTGGGCGGCAAATCGGCAGCGGTAATCCTGGAAGACGCCGACCTCGCCGCCGCCGTGAAAGGCACGTTGAACGCCTGCTTCCTGAACAGCGGCCAGACCTGCTCGGCCCACACGCGCATGCTGGTGCCGGAAGCACGCTATGAAGAAGCGGCGCGCCTGGCAGTCGAGGGCGCGAAAAGCTTCACCGTCGGCGACCCATTGCAGCCCGGCGCACGCCTCGGTCCACTCGTATCCGAAGCCCAGCGCGACCGCGTTCGCGGCTACATCCGCGCCGGTCTGGAAGACGGCGCCGAACTGCTGTGCGGCGGCGCCGATGCGCCGGCCGGCCTCGACACCGGCTGGTACGTGCAGCCGACCGTGTTCGGCCACGTGCACCCGGACAGCACCATCGCGCAGGAAGAAATCTTCGGCCCGGTCCTGTCGATCATCACCTACCGCAGCGAAGACGAAGCCGTGCGCATCGCCAACGGCACGCCGTATGGGCTGGGCGGCGCGGTCTGGGCCGGCAGCGACGAACGCGCGATTGCCGTGGCGCGGCGCCTGCGCACTGGCCAGGTCGACATCAATGGCGGCGGCTTCAATGGCCAGGCGCCGTTCGGCGGCTACAAGCAGTCAGGCAATGGCCGCGAACTGGGCCGCTATGGCCTGGACGAATTCCTCGAATACAAATCGCTGCAATGCCGCGTGCAGAAGTGAACAAAGGAGACCCTGGCAGATGAGTGATATGGATTACCAGCGGAAGTATCAGCGCGCAAAAGCAGTCCTGTGCCGTACCACCGGCGAAGCAGTGGTGGTGGAAGAAATCGACGTCGAATACCCGCGCCGCGGCGAAGTGATGATCAAGATGGCCGCCTGCGGCATCTGCCACAGCGATTTGTCGGCCACAAACGGCACCATCCCGATGCCGGCCCCGCTCGTGCTGGGCCACGAAGGCGCCGGCGTCGTCGTCCACGTGGGCGAAGGCGTGACCGAATACGCGGTCGGCGACCACGTTCTCAGCTCATTTGTGAGCATGTGCGGCAAGTGCCGCTGGTGCCAGACCGGCCGCCCGCAATTGTGCGACCAGGCAGCCAAGGCCGCGATCTCCCTGCCCGACGGCACGGTGCGCACGCGCGGCCTCGATGGCCAGCCCCTGAACATCTTCTCCGGCTGCGGCGTGATGGCCGAGTATGCCACCCTGCACGTCGATAACGTGGTCAAGATCGCCCAGGACGTCGCCCTCGACCGCGCCTGCCTGGTCGGCTGCGGCGTGATGACCGGCGTCGGCGCGGCCGTCAACACGGCCAAGGTGGAACCGGGTTCGATCGCCGTCGTCTTCGGCTGCGGCGGCGTGGGCCTGAACGCGATCCAGGGCTGCCGCATCGCCGGCGCCGCCACCATCGTCGCGGTCGACATGTCCGACGCCAAGCTCGAGATGGCGAAGGAGTTCGGCGCCACCCACACCCTCAATGCCGCCACGCCCGACCTGGTGAAGGCCGTGAAGAAGCTCACCGGCGGCGGCGCCGACTACGCCTTCGAGTGCGTCGGCAAGGGCGACATCGTGGCCCAGGCCTACGGCGTGCTGGCCAAGGGCGGCGTGGCGGTGGCCGTGGGCGTGGCCTCGCAGAAGGACAGCACCACGGTGCGCACCGCCAGCCTCACCTTTGAAGAGAAAACCCTCACCGGCAGCTACTTCGGTTCCGCGCGCCCGCGCCAGGACTTCCCGCGTTTGCTGGCCCTGTACCGCGAAAAGCGCCTGAAGCTCGACGAACTCATTACCCGCCGCTACCGCATCGAGGAAGCGCCGCAGGCATTTGCCGACCTGGCCGAAGGCCGCAACGCACGAGGGGTCATCATGTTCGAGTAATCCGCACTCCACTGCACGGCATCCAAAAGCACCACCGCGCAAAAAGCGCACCTATAAAATAATGGAGACAAGATTTTGGAGCTTTTCCTGCAACAGGTCCTGAATGGACTCACCCTGGGCGGCGTGTACAGCCTCGTCGCGCTCGGGCTCACGCTGGTGTACGGCATCCTGCACGTACCCAATTTCGCGCACGGCGCCTTCTACATGGCCGGCGCCTACGCCGCCTTCTTCATCATCGATAAGCTCGGCCTGAACTACTGGTGGGGCATGCTCGGCGCCGCCGCTACCGTCGCCCTGATTTCCGTGGTGTCGGAACGCCTGGTGTTCCACCCGCTACGCAACGCCCCCTACCTGCACCACATGATCGCCTCGATCGGCATCCTGCTGTTCCTGGAAGCCGGCGCCCAGGCCATCTGGGGTGCGGACTTCCACCGCATGACCACGCCGTACAACCAGATCCTCACCTTCGGCGGCCTGACCATGCCGGCCCAGCGCCTGTTGATCATCGCTGCCGCCTTCCTGCTGGTCGTGCTGCTGCAGCTGTTCCTGAAGAAGACGGTCACCGGTGCGACGATCGTCGCCATGGCCCAGAACCGCGAAGGGGCGGCCCTGGTCGGCATCGACGCCACCCGCGTGGCGATGCTTACCTTTGCCATCGCCGGCGCCCTGGCCGGCATGGCCGCGGTGCTGTACGCGCCGATCAACCTGGTCTACACCTCGATGGGCCACCTGGTGATCACCAAGGCCTTCGTCATCATCGTGCTGGGCGGGATGGGCAGCGTGCCGGGCGCGATCGTCGGCGGTTTGATCATCGGCTTTGCCGAAGCCTTCGGCGCCTTCTACATCTCGACCGACTACAAGGACATCATCGCCTTTGCCCTGCTGGTGCTGATCCTGTCGGTGCGTCCGCAAGGCCTGTTCGCGAAAGGAGCCCACTGATGAAGCTCCTCAACGCCAAGGTCGGCTGGACCCTGCTGCTGGTGCTGGCCGCCGCCTTCCCCTTCCTGGCCGATAACGACTACCACCTCACCGTGATGTCGACCGCCTTCATCTACGCCATCGCCACCATCGGCCTGAACCTGATCACGGGTTACACCGGCCAGTACAACCTGGCGCACAGCGGCTTCATGGCCGTGGGCGCCTACACGGTCGGCATCCTGACCGTCGACTACGGCATGTCGTTCTGGCTGTCGTTCGCGCTGTCCGGCTTCGTGGCGGCCTTCCTCGGCTTTTTTGTGGGCATCGTGTCGCTGCGCCTGAAGACCCACTTCTTCTCGATCTTCACGCTGTGCGTGGGCTACATCATGTTCCTCGTGATCGAGAAGTGGGAAAGCCTGACCCACGGCACGGTCGGCATCATGGGCATCCCGGCGCCGGAAAACATCGGCCCGCTCGACTTTTCCGAGCCGCGCACCCAGTACTACATGGTGCTGTTCTTCCTGGCCGCGAGCGTGTGGATCATGCACCGCATCGTGCACTCGCTGCTGGGCCGCACCTTCATGGCGATCCGCAACGGCGACGACCTGGCCCAGGCCCTGGGCATCAACCTGATGCGCAACAAGCTGCTGGCCTTCATGCTGTCGGTGTTCTTCTCGGGCCTGGCCGGCGGTTTGTACGCCGGCTACGTGCGCTTCCTCGGCCCGGCCGTGGCCAGCGTCGAGCATACCTTCGACATGACCATGTACATGCTGATCGGCGGCATCGGCACCCTGCTCGGGCCTCTGCTCGGCGCGATCGCCATGCCATGGCTGACCCAGTACCTGCAGGTGCTGCAGGAATTCCGCTTCGTGGTGTTCGGCCCGCTGCTGGTCCTGCTCGTCATCTTCCTGCCGTACGGGATCGTCGGCACTTACCTGAACCGCCAGCGCAGGAAGGCCGCCATGCGCGCGCCTGCGGCCCCGGCACAATCGGCATCGTCGTCGACGGCCGCACCGAAGCAAGGAGCAACGCATGCTTAAGATCGACCACCTGACCAAGCGCTTTGGCGGCCTGTGCGCCGTGAACGACGTCAGCGCCTCGTGCGAGGCCGGCACCATCAACGCCATCATCGGGCCGAACGGCGCCGGCAAGACCACCTTCTTCAACCTGATCAGCGGTGCGATTGCCCCGACCTCGGGCAAGGTGATCTTCAAGGGCGAAGACGTGACCGGCCTGCGCGCCGACGAGGTGGCGCGGCGCGGCATGGCGCGCACCTTCCAGACCACGACCTTGTTCGACACGGCGACGGTGCTGGATAACCTGATCGTCGGCCACCGCCTGCGCACCGGCTCGACCCTGATCGACGCCGTGCTCGGCACGCGCCGCATGAAGGACGAGGAACGCCGCTGCCGCGAGAAGGCGCGCGCGGCGCTCGACTTCGTCGGCCTGGCCCACATCGAGGCGCGCATCGCCGGCGACATCTCGCAGGAAGAAAGGAAGCGCGTCGCCTTCGCCCTGGCCCTGTCGACCGATCCGAGCCTGCTGTTGCTGGACGAACCGGCCGGCGGCGTGAACCCGGAAGAAACCGAGGGCCTGGCGCGCTTGATCCGCAAGATGGCCGACAGCGGCCTGACGATCTGCCTGATCGAACACAAGATGGACATGATCATGAACCTGGCCGACAGGATCCTGGTGCTGAACTACGGCGAGCGCATCGCCGAAGGCACGCCGGCCGAAATCCGCGCCAACCCGGTCGTGATCGAAGCCTACCTGGGGAGCGAGCATGCTTAAACTCGACAAGGTGAACCTGTCCTACGGGAGCTTTCGCGCGCTGCACGACGTGACCCTGCACGCGGACGAGGGCGAGCTGGTTGTGCTGCTCGGCTCGAACGGCGCCGGCAAAAGCTCGATTTTTCTTACCATGAGCGGCTTGAACAAGGCCTCGTCGGGGTCGATCCACTTCGGCGCGCAGAACCTGGTGGGCCGCAAGCCCTCACAGATCGTGGCCGATGGCCTGATCCACTGCCCCGAAGGCCGCAAGCTCTTCCCCGGCATGTCGGTCCTGAAGAACCTGACGCTTGGCGCCTATGTGCACCGCGGCGACAGCAAGGGCACCCAGCGCACGCTGGACGAAGTGTTCGCGCTGTTCCCGATCCTGCACGAGAAAAAGGACATGCCGGCCGGCTCGCTGAGCGGCGGCCAGCAGCAGATGGTGGCGATCGGCCGCGCCCTGATGGGCCGCCCGAAGGCGCTGCTGCTGGACGAACCCTCGCTCGGCCTGGCGCCGCTGGTGGTGAAGCAGATGTTCGAGGTCATCGCGCGCATCAACAAGGCCGGCACCACGGTGCTGCTGGCCGAGCAGAACGCGTATGCGGCGCTGAACATCGCCAGCCGCGCCTATGTCATCGAGCAGGGACGCATCGTGCTCGAAGGCGGGCGCGAGGAGCTGCTGAACAACGAGCAGGTCCG
>Ga0265780_10010541_pt1 | contig 11002 bp, 13 predicted proteins | sample P1T30metagenome_FD_192432 | JGI IMG/M metagenome (GOLD analysis project Ga0265780, IMG submission 192432) | Plant litter microbial communities from East Loma Ridge, Irvine, California - P1 T30 | ecosystem: Environmental > Terrestrial > Plant litter > Unclassified | place: USA: California... | reverse complement strand
CGCCATGCTGGCGGGTAATCACGCGTGCCACGTCGGCGCGCTCGCCGGCAATGACGAGCGACGGCCTGGCGCCCTGGCGCAGCACCAGGTCGACCACACCGTCGAGCTTGATCCGGCTGACACGGGCATCGACGGCGCGCGCTTCGCGGATGTCCTCGGCGAGGGCGCTGCCGGCGGCCAGCAGCAGGGTGGTGGCCATCAGGGTATTGCCGAGCAACTTGTTCATGATCTTCTCCGTGCGTGTGTGGATGATGGCACTGTAAGGCCGTCGTCCATGCACGGCGCGGCCCGTGCGACAGGCTGCACGAAGCGCGTCACGAACCGCTGAAAACGCCTGCCGGGCCAGCGGCGCGTCCGCTCAACGGCGCAGCGCGCGCCGCAGCAGCAAACCGGCGCCGGTCGCGGCCAGCACCACGACCGCCAGGGCGACCCAGCCTTCGTATTCGTGGATCAGGTGCGGCACGCCGCTGTCATGGGCACGGGCAGGACCGGCGCCCAGTACGGCGGCGCAGATCGCCAGCATGATGGCGGCAACAGGGGCAAAACGGCGCAGGGAAAACGGCATGACGGCTCCTCGGGTGGTGGTAAAAATCAACGGCCTGCATCGAGCAGGCCCTCGTGGCGGATGAAATCGGCGATGGCGTCCACGCCTTCGCCATGGCGCAGGCTGGCAAACACGAAGGGGCGGCTGCCGCGCATGCGGGCGGCATCCGCGCGCATGACCTCCAGGTTCGCGCCCACGTGCGGCGCCAGGTCGGTCTTGTTGATGACCAGCAGGTCCGAACGCGTGATGCCCGGCCCGCCCTTGCGCGGAATCTTTTCGCCGCCGGCCACGTCGATCACATAGATCGTCAGGTCCGACAGTTCCGGGCTGAAGGTGGCCGCCAGATTGTCGCCGCCGGACTCGATCAGGATCAGGTCCAGCTGCGGGAAGTCGGCGCTCATGCGCGCGATCGCTTCCAGGTTGATCGAGGCATCCTCGCGGATCGCCGTGTGCGGGCAGCCGCCGGTTTCCACGCCCATCAGGCGCTCGGCCGGCAGCGCATCGGCGCGCAGCAGGATTTCCATGTCCTCGCGCGTGTAGATGTCGTTGGTGATGACCGCCATTTCGTAGTGGTCGCGCATCGCCTTGCACAGCATCTCGCACAAGGCCGTCTTGCCGGAGCCGACCGGTCCGCCGATCCCGACGCGCAGCAGCTTATTTTCCATGGTGGTGTCCTCCTTCAAGACCGGTACAGTCGGCTGTACTGCACTTCATGCCGCATCGACAGCAGGGCAAACCCTGGCGCCCAGTTCGACAGTGCGGCGTCCGCCATTTCCTGGGCCGCGCCCGCCACCGCATCGACTGTCGCGCCCAGCGACAACAGCATCTTCTGGCCGGCCACCTGGCCCAGCGGCACCGTTTTCACGCAGACCAGCACCTGGTTTTCTGCCCAGGCGAATAAGGAGCCGAGCAGGGCGGCTGGCGGCGGCACGTCGAGCGCGGCGGCGGCGCAGGCATAGGCGGCCGGCAGCGACAGCCCGGCCGCGTCCAGCGTCGCCAGCAAGGCCGGATCTGCATCCGGCTGCGCTTCCAGTAGCGCCACCAGCAGCTGGCGCAGCGAATAGCCCATCTGCAGGGTTTCGGCGCGCAGCTCGGCCGTGTCACGCGCGGCCAGCCAGCGCTCGCTCCAGTACAGCGCCGCGTCCACGTCGCGCGCGGCAAAGGCGCACAGCAGGCGCCACTGCAGTGGCGCGTCGAAACGTCCGACCACCTCGACCAACTGCGCTTCGATCCAGTGCCGGGCACTGGCGGCATCCATGACCTTGCCCTCGTCGATGGCGCTTTCCAGCCCCTGCGAATAGCTGTAGGCGCCGATCGGCAGCGACGGACTGGCCAGCTGCAGCAGGCGCAAGAGGGCGGCGTTGGCGATCATGGCAAGTCCGACGGCCGGTGGATCTTCTGGCGCAACGGCACCGGCGCCAGCGGATGCGACTCGCCGTGGTGGTGCCCGCCGCCATACGCGCCGGCTTCCGGCTCGAAAGCAGCCAGTTCTTCGGTCACCTGCGCACTCAGCCCCAGCAGCATCTCGCGCAGCACGGCATCGGCGCGGATGCGCAGCCAGCCCCCGCCGACTTCGGTCTGGGTATGGCGGTTCCCCAGATGAAAAGCGCAGCGCAGCAGGCCGTTCTCCTGCCCGTGTTCGACGCGGTAGACGTTTTCAAGCTCGGCCACCACACGCACGATGCGTCCGTCCTCGCCCTGCAGCAGATCGCCGCCGCGCAGCACCGTGCCGCGTGGTCGCAGCACGGCCACTTCCTCGCCGCTCGTCAATGCCGCGCGCAGCCGGCTTTTCTCGCGCAGGTGGAAGGGCAGGACCAGTTCGCCGTCCACCGGCGCCGGTCCATCGATCCTGGTGTGCAGGGTGAGCATGGTCGGCCTCTCAGAACAGGAAGTAACGCTGCGCCAGCGGCAGCTCGCGCGCCGGCTCGCAGGTGAGCAGCACGCCATCGGCGCGCACTTCATAGGTTTCGGGATCGACCTGCATGTGCGGCGTGGCGTCGTTGTGGACCATGTCCGCTTTACGCAGCCCGCGCATGCCGCGCGCCGCGACCAGCGGCTTGGCCAGGCCGAGACGCTCCTTGATGCCGGCATCGAACGCGGCCTGCGAGACGAAGGTGTACGAGGAACGAAACAGCGCCCGCCCGAAGGCGCCGAACATCGGCCGCGCATGCACCGGCTGTGGTGTCGGGATCGAGGCATTCGGGTCGCCCATCTGGGCCGCGGCGATCATCCCGCCTTTCAGGATCATCGATGGCTTCACGCCGAAGAAGGAGGGCTTCCACAGCACCAGGTCGGCGATCTTGCCCGGCTCGACCGAGCCGACCGCATGCGCGATGCCGTGCGTGATGGCCGGATTGATCGTGTACTTGGCGACGTAGCGCTTGACGCGCGCATTGTCGTGGCGGTCGGTGTCGCCCGGCAAGGGGCCGCGCTGCAGCTTCATCTTGTGCGCCGTCTGCCAGGTGCGCAGGACCACTTCGCCCACACGCCCCATGGCCTGCGAATCCGAGGACATCATCGAGATCGCGCCCAGGTCGTGCAGGATGTCCTCGGCGGCGATGGTCTCGCGCCGGATGCGCGACTCGGCAAACGCGATGTCCTCGGCGATCGAGGCATCCAGGTGGTGGCAGACCATCAGCATGTCGAGGTGTTCGTCGAGCGTGTTGACGGTGTAGGGGCGCGTTGGATTCGTCGACGAAGGCAGCACATTCGCCTGGCCGACGGCGGCGATGATGTCCGGCGCATGGCCGCCGCCCGCGCCCTCGGTGTGGAAGGTGTGGATGGTGCGCCCCTTGAAGGCGGCCAGCGTATGCTCGAGGAAGCCCGCTTCGTTCAGGGTGTCGCTGTGGATCGCCACCTGGATGTCCATGTGTTCCGCCACGCCCAGGCAGGTATCGATGGCGGCCGGCGTCGTGCCCCAGTCCTCGTGCAATTTGAGTCCGATGACGCCCGCCTGCACCTGCTCGATCAGCGGCTCCGGCTGGCTCGCATTCCCCTTGCCGAAAAAGCCCAGGTTCATCGGAAAAGCCTCGGCCGCCTGCAGCATCGAGTGGATGTGCCAGGGCCCGGGCGTGCAGGTGGTGGCCGCCGTACCCACCGCCGGCCCGGTGCCGCCGCCCAGCATGGTGGTCACGCCGCTGGTCAAGGCTTCCTCGATCTGCTGCGGGCAGATGAAGTGGATGTGGCTGTCGATGCCGCCGGCGGTGATGATCATGCCTTCGCCGGCAATGATCTCGGTGGCCGCGCCGATCACAATCGTCACGCCAGGCTGGATGTCCGGGTTGCCGGCCTTGCCGATGGCCGCGATCATGCCGTCCTTGATGCCGATGTCGGCCTTCACGATGCCCCAGTGGTCGAGGATCACCGCGTTCGTGATCACCGTGTCCGCCACCTGCGCGTGGAGGCGCTGCGACTGGCCCATGCCATCACGGATCACCTTGCCGCCGCCGAATTTCACTTCTTCGCCGTAGATCGCGAAGTCGCGCTCGATCTCGATCACCAGGCTGGTGTCGGCCAGGCGGATGCGGTCGCCCGTGGTCGGGCCGTACATCTCGGCATAGGCCTGGCGCCCGATGCGGCTCATGGCGCCTGCTCCAGCAGCGGACCGGCCACCAGGGCGTTGAAGCCGTGGACGATGCGGTCCCCACTCAATGCCACCAGGGTTACCGTGCGTACCTGGCCCGGCTCGAAGCGCATCGCGGTGCCCGCCGCGATATCGAGGCGCATGCCATAGGCGAGGGCGCGTTCGAAGCGCAGGGCGGGATTGGTTTCGAAGAAGTGGTAGTGCGAACCGACCTGGATCGGCCGGTCGCCGCCATTCGCCACCTCGAGCACGACCGTGGCGCGGCCCGCATTCAGTTCGATCTCGCCGCCCTCGACCAGCAGTTCACCGGGAATCATGCGCTGCTCCTAGACGATGGGCTGGTGCACGGTGACGAGCTTGCTGCCGTCGGGGAAGGTGGCCTCGACCTGCACGTCGGGGATCATCTCGGGCACGCCTTCCATCACCTCGTCGCGCGCGAGGATGCGTGTGCCTTCGCTCATCAACTCGGCGACCGTCTTGCCGTCGCGCGCGCCCTCCATGATCGCGGCCGAGATGTAGGCCACGGCCTCCGGATAATTCAGCTTCAGCCCGCGCCCCTTGCGGCGCTCGGCCAGCAGGGCGGCAGTGAAGATCAGCAGCTTGTCTTTTTCGCGCGAGGTAAGTTCCATGCTGTCCTCTCAGGTGTGCCACAGGCGCGGGATGACGGCCTCGCGCTGCATCAGCAGCGGACGCAGGCGGCGCCAGGCCGCGACCATCACGGCGCGCGCCGCTTCGTTTGATCCGCCGAGATGGCGCACCACCACGATCTGCGGCAACTGGGTCGCGCCGCTGCATCCATGCACGTCGATCTCTTCGCGCAGCTGGCGTAGCTGGCTGGCGTCGAGCGTGGCGCCGCAGGCGATGAAGGTGGCGCAGACGGTGTGGCCACCCAGGCCGAAGGGGCTGCGCATGCCGGGGCCGGCGCCGTCGATCTCGCCCTGCTCGTGCCAGACCAGCTTTCCTTCGCGCCGGATGCGCGTGGTTTGCCGGATGCAGCCACTGTCGAAGGTCTCGCCAGAAGCAGTGCGCCCGAAGCACAGGACTTCAGTGCCGATATAGCGCGCGTTCGCCGCCAGCGTCACTTCGTGCGTCAGCGCGACCTCGGCTTCGCGATAGAACAGGGTTTCCTGCGGCAGCCACTCGACCGATGCCGCTTCCCCCACATCGATACGCACGTCCTGGCGTGACGACCGACCATTCGCGCGGTACCACTTGCCGGCGCCCGGCGTGGTGAGCAGGGCATGCGCATGGTCGCCGGCGGTAATGCCGATATCGAGCGCATCGCCGCCGACCACGCCGCCGGGCGGGTGTACGATCACCGCGTGACAGACGGCTGCGCCTTCGGGATACAAGGGCTTTTGTACACGCAGCGGTCCTGCGTGGCGGCGCTCGCCCAGGATGGTGTCGTCTGCGCGCCGGACGAAGCCGAGGCGCAGGCTGGCCTCCCAGCAGGGACGGAAGTCAATCGAGAGGGAAGGCAAGGCAATGCGGTCGTTCATTGCCGATAGGTCAGCAAGAAGCGTGCCGCGCGTCAAAGCGCCAGATGGAAAGGAAAAGTGCAGGGCGCTGCCCGGAATTGGTGCAGCTTATCTCACCGCTTGTGTGCGGCGCGTGAAGATGGTGCCGGTATGGATGGCATGACTGCCCAGGCGAGAAGAGCGGCAACTGTGGCCGGGTTGATGGACATGTTCCGACAGAAGCAGGATCCTCTAGTATGATTGCACTTTGTCAATAAATGAACAATGTGATGAACCGTAGCTTGGCCGGCGCAGTAGGTCTCTTGATGGCCATCGTCATCGCACATGTCGCTTGGTATGCGGCGCATCCCTATGTGATCGACACGATTGGACGCACGAATATGGTGGCGGCACTGGAACTTGCGGCCGGCCGTCCCATCTATATGACGCCGGATACCGGCGGTGCCATATCGATGGGATATACCCCAGGGTTCCCCCTGCTCGGCGCCCTGATGTTCAAGGTACTTGGCTTTTCACGGTGGGTATGGTCTGGAATCTGGGCAGGGATCGACCTGATTGTTCTCGTTGCAGCAACGTTCTACCTGCTCAAACGTGCAGGGTGGTTCGCTCTCCTCGTTCCCGCTGCCATGCTTGGCTGTCTGTTTCCGGTGGTATGGGCACGTGGTGATGTTGCCGCGGTCGGACTTTTCTGGCTTGCTTGGGTTCTGTTGAACCCAATGCCTGTGTCATCAGCAAGCATGCGTGACAAGGGCATGATGACCTTGGCTCTTGCTGCCATTGCGTTTGCCTTGAGTGCATTATTCAAGCAAACCATGCTGCCTGCTAGTGTGCTCGCTGCCGCCATCTGGGTCCTTGAACGGTCAGACACGCCATTGAGACGGCAAATCGCATTCTCCGTGCTATTCGTTACAGGTATTGCGGGCGCGTTGGGCATCATGCTCGTGCTGTATGGTGCTGCATACCATGAGAATGCAGCAGCAATGTTGCAGGTAATAACGCTCGGCAAAACACATGAGGTGGTGCCGGCAGCATTTGCCAGGTATCTCGCGCTGTATGCCGTTGCTACTGCATTGCCTACGGCGGCGGCACTCGGCCAAGTGCGCAGCAGATATTCGGTCGTGCTTCTGCATGCTATCGGACTGTCCTTCCTGTTGTATGCCGCAAAGGATGGCGGAAGCTGGCATCACTTGCTGGCGCTGGTGCTGCCTTGGGGACTGTGTGCGACACGTACGCGGAAAGGAACGCCCTATCCCATGCGGGACTTGTGGACCGTTGCACCGGCTTTACTCGTGTGCGCACTTGGTTTTGCCCTGATTTTCCGTCCAGGCATCGCAACAAAAGAAGACATTTCAGCTGCCAACAGCCTGGCGATGGTCTTTGAAACGCTGCGCCCATCCGACGGCGACGTCATGGTGATCGATTCCGATGGGGTGTTTGCCTTCCCCGAGGCCGCTTACCGCCATGGATTTCATACGCGGTGGGAGCGGGGCGCCCTCGAGGAGTGGAGTGCCGCCACCCGTTCGCTTCCGCCCCGGTTACTGGCCGATATCGAGATGCGCAGTTTCCAGCGCATCGTCGTCCGGGGCCCTTCGGGTAAGCTGCCTTCGTTCAGTGCCTATGGGGTGCCCTATGCCTCGATGAACGACGCCATCGGTAATGCTTACGTACCATGTGCCATTCTTCAGGTCGCTGGTTGGACGCAGTATTGTCGCAAACAGGCTGCGATTCAACCATGAAAAAAGGGTTGCAAGCAGGTGCTTGCAACCCTTCGTTTTACTGCGCATTCTTGGTGCCGGCTGCCGGTTTCGAACTGGCCACCTGATGATTACAAATCCTCGAATATCATTATTCGGAGGTGTTGATTTCGGTTGATGGTAGAGGTGGAAGTCATTAAGAATCATATGCTTAACGAATATGGTTGCGTTTTCTGCGTCGAAATGTGTTGATCTTTGTATGCTAAAATTCCCTACATAGTCACTACATGAAGGGAGCCTCTGATGAAATGGGACAACTTTACAAGTTCCCGTGTCGAGGCATTCAAGTGCGCAGAAGGCCGGCAGCAGAGCATCTACTGGGATGGTAAGACTCCTGGCTTGGGGCTGCGGGTTACAGCCAAGGGCGCGAAGTCATACATCTTCGAGACCACACTCAACGGTAAAACGCTGAGGATCACGATAGGGGATGTACGTACTTGGTCCATCGGCCAGGCACAAGCGAAAGCTACTGCCTATAAAGCACAGACCGACAGTGGGATCGACCCTCGGAAGGTGCGTGCGGACCAAGTGGCGGCAGAGAGGGAGTCGAAAGTAGCCAAGACCCAGGCCCAAGAGGCTGCGGCAGCGTTAGCGCTCCGTAACGCGATCACCTTGGGGGACGTCTGGCCTCAATATATTGCTGACCGGCTCTCTACGCGCGAGAAAGGATGGTCAGACCATCATATCGCGACGCACTATAAGATGATTCAGGCCGGCGGCGAGCCGCGGCGCCGTAGTCCTAAGCCGACCAAGGCCGGACCACTATTTTCGCTCGCAGCTGTTCCGCTCATCGACCTGACTACCGACCGTATCGAAGAGTGGGCCAAGATCGAGGCGAAGGTGCGGCCGTCAAGCGCGAGGCACGCATGGCGACTGCTCAAGGCTTGCATGAACTGGTGCTCGTCGCACAAGACATACGCCAGCATGGTGCCGGTCAACCCGACCAAGAGCGCGAAGGCCCGGGAAAGCTTGGGGAAGCCCAAAGTACGACATGACGTGCTGCAGCGCGAGATGTTGGCTCCCTGGTTCGAGGCCGTGCGCAAGACCAGCAACCCCGTAATCTCGGCGTATCTACAGGTTTTGCTGCTGATAGGCGCTAGGCGCGAGGAACTGGCGGCATTGAAGTGGGAAGACCTAAATTTTCAGTGGGCCAGCATCAAACTCGACGATAAGATCGAAGACTTCCGTATGGTTCCGTTGACTCCCTATGTAGCGCATCTTCTGTCGGCCCTTCCAAGGCGTAACGAGTTCGTGTTCTCTAGCCCAACCGCCGCCTCTGGCTATATCGCCGAGCCGCGGCATGCACATAACCAGGCGGTCAAGGTCGCGGGACTACCCGAGCTTACCCTGCATGGACTCCGTCGATCGTTCGCAACGCTGAGTGAGTGGGTTGAGACCCCGCCAGGCGTCGCAGCCCAGATCCAGGGACACGCTCCACAAGGCGTGCGAGAGCAAAACTACATCCGCCGACCTTTAGACTTGTTGCGCGTCTGGCATGTGAAGATCGAAGCCTGGATGCTGGAGCAGGCCGGCATTGCGCATACTGCCGCAGCGTCGGCGCTGCAAGTCGTACACAGTGCATAAGCGGCGAAACGAACAATATGAATAAACTATTTAAAGGTGAGCTTGCAGAGTATCGAGAAGAGCGCATTGCTGGCTTGCTCATGGATGAGGATTACAGGTCCGCAAAGTATGAACAGTGGGCGGCGGAAGACATCCATAAGCTCGGTCTGCTATGCCAACACTTCAATATCCCTGCTGGGGAGCACTCTCACACTCTTTTAGCGATCAAGTTAGCAGAGTTAGTAGTCCCCGCCTTCCAAGTGAAACAAAAGGAGGGAAGGAGAAGCAAATGGGGCGCTTATGAACTTTCTGTCTTAGGCGTCGAGGTTGAGCGCTTGACCGATGAAGGGCTCACTATAGATGGAGCATGCAAGGCGCTATCTCAGCGGGAACCTTGGACGAGCTTTCTTGAATCGTGGGGTGAGGAGCGAAGCTTTTCCCCAGATCCTGCCGAGGCTCTACGTAGTGCTTATAAGCTCGCCAGAAAGGGAGAAAATAATAAGCGCTGGCTGGCGACGGCTAAGATGGCTTATCTCTACCATTTAGAAACGGACAGTCTGGACGTTTGGGAAGCTAAGCTACTGGAAGACATCGGGAAATAACTCCCAGCAGTTTTCTCCCGTAAAAAATACGTATCACCTTCAACATACATAGGTGATACGAAATGATCGCAACCCGCGCGACCTCTCCAAAACTCGTAAGCGTACCAGAGACGCTAACTACTGCCGAAGCAGCAGTGGCTTTGAACCGTAAGCCCCAAACCCTGCGCATGTGGGCTTGCAGCGAAAACGGTCCTATCCAGCCCGTCCGTGTTCACGGGCGCCTTGCTTGGCCAGCGAGCCAAATCGCGGCCCTCCTGACCGGAGGTGCCAATGTTTAAACGTCCAAATGAAGACGCCTCCACGGTGGGAGGCGTCCATGTCGATCAGGCTGGCGGGCCTGAGACGACGGGGCAAAACAAAATCTTCGACTGCAGCAGAGAGAATATCACAGCCGTCTGCGACGAGCTGGCTCGCAATGGCGTCGCGCTGCGAAATGCGTCCGGCGCCACCCAGCGCGAAACCCTGCGAATGGCCCTCCAGTACCGCGGCGCGCGTGGCCTGAATACCTACGAAGGCACTGCGGCCGGATACATGCGTATGGCCACGCGCGTCAAAGAACTCAAGGAGACCTGGGATATCCACGCCTTGAGGGAAGACGTGATCGGTCCTGACGGGCTGCTGCACAAGGGCGTGGCCCGCTACGTGCTGCTCGGCCGCCGCCAGGATCTCGTCAAGAAGACGCCGGCGCAAAACCAGTTCGGACTGGAGAGCGTATGACGACTCACGCCCTCGCGGTGAAGAACTGGAACGAGTTCCAGCACTACAAAAAACGCAACCCGCCCTGGATTAAAATGCACCGGGCGATCCTGGACGACTACGCATTCCTAGCGCTGCCCGACATCAGCAAGGGCCACCTCATGCTGCTCTGGCTGTTCGCGAGCCAGAACAATGGGATGGTCCCGTACGACATTCCCTTCCTGGAGCGAAAGCTGTTTGTCTCCGGCCTGGATCTCGATCGACTGATCGAGGCTGGGTTCCTGATCGACGCTCAGGCCGCTAGCACCAAGCGGGCAGGAGGCTAGCATATGGAAAATATGTCAACTGCTAGCGACGTGCTAGCACCGCGCTATTCACTGGCGCGCGCCTCAGGAGACTGTGCTAGCAACTGGGATGCATCTAAGAAGAGAAGAGTTAACCCCGAAGACCAGCCAGGCCAAGGGGGTGTGGGTTCGGGAACGCTGACCCTCCGGCCGTACCAATCACTGGCAGTTCAAAACCTCCGCCGCGCGCTGGCTGGGGGGATCGTCCGGGAAATGCTCTGCAGCCCGACAGGCTCCGGTAAGACCGAGATCGGCATGGCCATCGTGCGGGGCGCCCGATCGAAGCACAAGCGCGTGATCTTCCTGTGCAACCGCGTCCACCTGGTCGAGCAGACTGCGCGCCGGTTCAAGAAGGCCGGCATCGAGCACGGCGTGATCCAGGGCGAGAATACCGCCCGCGTCTACGAGAACGTGCTGGTGGGCAGCATCCAGACCATC
>Ga0265780_10010540_pt1 | contig 11002 bp, 6 predicted proteins | sample P1T30metagenome_FD_192432 | JGI IMG/M metagenome (GOLD analysis project Ga0265780, IMG submission 192432) | Plant litter microbial communities from East Loma Ridge, Irvine, California - P1 T30 | ecosystem: Environmental > Terrestrial > Plant litter > Unclassified | place: USA: California... | reverse complement strand
CAAATCTCTACCGAAGAAGCAGTCGCGCTGGCCCAGCGCTGCGAGAACGCCGCCTTCGAAGTCGACCCGCGCATCAGCAACAGCGAGGGTTCCAGCGTCTACGTGCAGCAGTCGCATTTCGTCGGCGCCAACTCGCGCGGTTTCATCGGCGGCTACCCGTTCTCGCGCCACACGATTTCCGTCGCGCCGATCGCCGGCCGCGGCAACAAGATGCAGCGCGACGACTGGTACACCTCGGCGCGCGATCCGAAAAAGCTGGCCAAGCCGGAAGCCGTGGGCCGCTACGCCGCCGAGCGCGCACTGGCGCGCCTGAACGCGCGCAAGCTCGACACCCGTACTTGCCCGGTGCTGTTCGAGGCGCCGCTGGCCGCCGGCCTGCTCGGCGCCTTCGTGCAAGCAGTGTCGGGCGGTGCGCTGTATCGCAAATCGACTTTCCTGCTGGATACGCTCGGTAAGCAAGTCTTCCCCGACCACATCAACATCGTCGAAGACCCGCACCTGGTCGGCGCGGTCGGCTCGGCGCCCTTCGATGAAGAGGGCGTGCGCACCACCCGCCGCAAGGTCATCGACAAGGGCGTGCTGCAGGGTTATTTCCTGTCCTCGTACTCGGCCCGTAAACTCGGCATGCAGACCACGGGTAATGCCGGCGGCTCGCACAATCTCGACATGGTGTCGACCCAGACCAAACGTGCCGACGATTTCGCCGGCATGCTGCGCAAGATGGGCACCGGCCTGCTGGTAACCGAGTTGATGGGGCAGGGCGTGAACTACGTCACCGGCGACTATTCGCGCGGCGCCTCGGGCTACTGGGTCGAGAACGGCGTGATCCAGTACCCGGTCGAGGAAATCACCATCGCGGGCAATATGCGCGAAATGTTCCAACAGATCGTGGCCGTCGGCAACGACGTCCTCCAACGCGGCAACAAGACCACCGGCTCGATCCTGATCGAGAAAATGGTCATCGCCGGTAGCTGAAAGGAACACCCATGAGTAAATTTGTTCGCATCGACAAGGAAAACAGCCAGAAGACCGTGCTGCTGAACCTCGACCTGGTCGCTACCGTCGAGCTGTCCCAGCAGTCCGACCTGCTCAGCTCGGGCAACGACAGCCGCAAGGTCTACACCACCTTCCTGGCCCCCGACAAGACCGCCATCGCGACCCTGCACTTCGACACCGTCGACGATGCCAACGCCTGGGTCGGCAAGCACCTGGGCGTGGAACTCTGAGGGCTGCGCCCCCATGGCCAGCCAGAACAAGACCGTCGCCACCGACGCCAGCGTCCGGGCCTACCTGGACGCGATCGAGGACCCCGTGCGCCGCGCGGATTGCGAAGCCTTGTCGGCCATGATGGAACGCCTGGCCGGTGCGCCCGCCACCATGTGGGGCGCCGGCATCGTCGGCTTCGGCAGCTATCACTACCGCTACGACAGCGGCCGCGAAGGCGACGCGCCACTGCTCGGCTTTGCCGCGCGCAAGGGCGACATCAGCGTGTATCTATCCTGCGACGATGCGCCGCTGCAGGCAATGCGCGAGCGCCTGGGACGGCACAAGATGGGCAAGGCCTGCCTCTACCTGCGCCGCCTGGCTGACGTCGACCAGGGCGTGCTGGAACAAATGGTGGCCCATGCGGCGGCCACCACCCGCGCCCGCTACCCTCAGCCGTAGGGCGTGAACGGCACGCCGTTCGCAATCAGCGCCGCGGTGCCGTCGCGGTTCTCGAAACCTTCGCTGAACGCTTCCAGCACCTCGGCCAGGTTGGCCTTTTTATCGTCCAGGATGCCCAGCCAGAAGGCGTAGCCGCCCGGCTCCGGTTCGCGGTGCAGGATATTCTGGTACAGGCGCGTGACGATCTCCGCATTGCTCGGCGCGCCGCCGTACATATCCTGGAACTCCTGCGAGGTCACGAAGCTGGCGGCGACATCGTATAGCGAAATACCGCGGTCCATCACCGACAGGTAGAACCCCATGCCGCCCAGGTCGGGTTCGCGGTCGAAGGCGGCGCGGTAGATGCGGAAGGCCTGGCCGGCCACGCCGTCGATATCAAGCGCCAAATGCTGGTCGGTGAAGGCGATGCGTTCGACGCCGCTGAGTTGGTCGATGCCGTCGCCGTTCGCGCTACGTTTGTCCGCCACCTGGAAGCCGGTCGCGGTGCGCGTGATCGTGTAGTTGCCGGCGGCGCTGGTATAACGCGCGGTGTCGATGCCGGCGCCGCCGATCAGGGTGTCGTTGCCGCGGCCGCCGGTCAGGATGTCGTTGCCGTCGCTGCCGACGGCGGTGACGGGGGGAGGTGGCGTGACGGGCGGCGTGACTGGCGGGGTGACCGGTGGGGTGACCGGCGGCGTGGTCGGCACACCCGCTCTTGGCAAGTCGACCGTCTGGCCGAAATTCGCCGCCGTCATGTCGGCGGCATTCACGTTGTTCAGCACCATGAGGGCCTCGAAGCCGGCACTGCCGGCCTTGCCGTCGCGGTCGAGCTCGAGGCGCAGGTCGGCGCCGCTTTGCACCAGCCGTAGGTAGCCCTGGGCGAAGGGGGTGCTTCCCAGGTTCAGGCCGAGCGAGGACAGCGAGATCACGTCGCCGCCCGCGCCGCCCTGGAAGTCGGTGACAGCATACAGCTGGTAATCCGCCACGAAGGTGTCGATGCCGGCGCCGCCGGTGGCGATCGCGGCCGCGTTCAGGCGCTGCGCCGGCAGCCGTTCCCACACGTGGAACACGTCGTTGCCGGCGCCACCCAGCAGGATCGGGCGCGAGTCCGGATCCATTCCCTGCTCCCAGCGCGCGTTCAGGATGTCGTCGCCGTCGCCGCCGTCGAGGGTGGTCTTGCCGCCCAGGGTCACGAGGATATCCGCGCCGTCCTGGCCACGCAGCGTCCCGTCGCCACGCGAGATCAGGGTGTCGCCGCCGGCGCCGCCCAGCAGCGTGTTGGCGCCCGCCAGGTCGGTCAGGCGATCGTTGCCCGCACCACCGTCGAGGGTGTCGTTGCCGCGATCGCCGTCGAGGATGTCGGCGCCGTCGCCGCCCTGCAGCACGTCGTCGAGCCAGCCGCCGGTGAAGATGTCGTTGGCGTCGGTGCCGGTCCAGCGCACGCCCTGCGTGCTGCCGTCGGGACGCAGGCCGTGGGCCATGTTGGCGGCCGTGAGCGCGGCGGCGTCGACGTTCTTCAGGCGCAGCAGGAGCTGCTGCGGCAGGCTTCCCGCGCCGTCCGGATCGATCCACAGTAGCGTATCGGCGCCGTCCTGGCGCAGGCGCATCTGCCCGCTGGCGAAGGGCGAGACGTCGGTGTACTTCACGCCAAAGATGCTGAAGACGTCGAGCACATCGCCGCCGTCCCCGGCCTGGAAGTCGAGGATGGTCAACGCGCCCTTGCCGGCAGCAGGCAGCCAGTCGATCGAGAAGGTGTCGCTGCCGGCGCCGCCTTCGAGCGTCACGGCGAGCTGCGCGCCGGCATCGGCCAGCACCTCGAAGCGGTCGTCGCCGGCGCCGCCGTGCATCGCGGTCTGCTCCGCGCGCCGCTCGGGGAAGGCGGCCCAGGTGAGCCGCAGGGTGTCGTTGCCGTCGCCGCCGCGCAGCACGTCGCTGCCCCAGGTGCTGGTCAGGAGATCGTCGCCCGCGCCGCCATCGAGCACGTCGTCGCCGGTGTGCCGGGTGTCGAAATTGGTCGGCGGGCCAACCAGCACGTCGCCCGACAGCGTGTCCTTGCCGTCGCCGCCGACCAGGGTATCGTCGCCGGCGCCGCCCCACAGCCGGTCGTCGCCCGCGCCGCCATCGATGGTGTCGTCGAGCCAGCCACCGGCCAGCTCGTCGGCGCCCGGCGTGCCCTGCATGGTGCGGCCCTGGTTGCTGCCATCGGGATTGAAGCCGAACGAGATGTTCGCCGCGCCGAGCGTGGCTTTGTCGAGATTTGCCAGCGTCACCAGGTCTTCGTAGCGGTCCACGCCGTTGACCGTGATGCGCAGTTGCAGCACCGTGTCGGCGCCGCGCTGGATGGTCTTGAGCAGGCCGCCCGCGGCGAAAGGATTCGGCTTGGCCGGATCCCAGGTCATCCCGAGCACTGCGCTCAGGTCGAGCAGATCGCCGCCTTCTCCGGCGTCGAAGTCCAGGATCCGGATGCTGCCCTGCTGGCGTCCGCCGATGACCCAGGTGTCCCTGCCGGCGCCGCCGTCGGCGGTCACGGCGATGCGCGCGCTGTCGCTCGCGGCAAAGAAGATGCGGTCGTCGCCGGCGCCGCCGTGGACCGTGAAGGCGGTGTCTGCGTTGATGATCGCGTACGGCTTGCCGACGCTGATCCGGTCGTCGCCGGCGCCGCCGTCCAGCAGCGCGCCAAGGCTGTTGGTCCCCAGCGTATCGTTGCCGTCGCCGCCGAGCAGGACGTCGGCGACGCCGCGCGCATACAGTTCGTCGTCGCCGGTTCCGCCCTCGAGCCGGTTGCTGCCGGTGCCGCCATCCAGGCTGTCGTTGCCGTCGCCGCCCCACAGTTGGTCGTCGCCGGCGTCGCCGACCAGCATGTCGTCGCCGTCGTCGCCGTACAGCTGGTCGTTGCCGTTCTCCCCGCGCAGGTAGTCGTTGCCGCCGGCGCCGTGCAGGCGATCGTCCAGGCGCCCGCCATACAGACCGTCCATGTCCGCCGTGCCGGTGCGTTCCCAGCCGACCGGCGAGCCGTCCGGACGCGCGCCGTCGCTGAAGTTCTCGCTGCCGAGGGCGGCGGCGCTGGTGGCGCGCAATACCACCACATCGATCCAGTCGGGCGCGCCGGCGGAGCCCAGGTTGCGCTGCAGGACGGCGTCGGCGCCGCGCTGGACCAGCTGTAGCATCCTGGCGGCGCCGAAGGGATTGAAACTGTCGTCGGGAGAAGTGAACACCGAGGAGATGTCGAGCAGGTCGCCACCAGGGCCGGCCTGGAAGTCGGTGATCGTCAGCAGCGGCTGTCCTGCCGCCAGGCGTGGCAGCACGTAGGTGTCGCGTCCGGCGCCGCCGCTCGCCTCGATCGTGCGCGTTGGCCGGGGACCGCCGGCGCCCGTCAGTGCGAGAATATCGTCGCCATCGCCGCCGGTAATGCGCAGCACCCCGCCGGCGTCGGCGCGGTTGGAGTCCAGGTAGATATGGTCGTTGCCGGCGCCGCCATCGATGGATGCCACACTGAGCGCGGCATGGATCTGGTCGTCGCCGGCGCCGCCCGCCACCACCATCGTGCCCGCCACCGGGCCGCCGTCGCCGTCCTGCATTCCGGCGTAGATATAGTCGTCGCCCTCGCCGCCATCGAGCAGGCCGGCGCCGGCGCCATCCTGGAGCGTGTCGCGGCCGGCGCCGCCGTAGAGGCGATCATTGCCCGTGCCACCGTACAGAACGTCGCTGCCTTCGCCACCGTCGACCAGATCGTCGCCGCTGTCGCCGCTCAGCGAGTCGTGGCCGCCGCCGCCCCGGATGATGTCGTCGCCCGCGCCGCCATTGATGGTGTCGCCGTAGAACTCTTCGTCACCGCCATCGATCACGTCATTGCCGTTGCCGCCCTCGATGCGGTCGAGGCCGCCCAGGCCGCGGATGGTGTCGTCGCCCATGCCGCCAAGGAGGGTGTCGGCGCCGGCGGTGCCGGTGATGGTCTGGTTCAGGCTGCGGCCGTCGGGGTGGAAGCGGCCGGCGAAGTGGCTTGCGTTCAGCGACGCGAGATTGACGCCCGTCAGTGTGGCGAGCAGGCGCGAACCGTGCGCCGTGCCGGCCGCGCCGTCGCTGTCGTAATGGATCAGGACGTCGCTTCCCGACTGCACCGCCCGCAGGTAGCCGATCGCGCCGAACGGGTTTTCCCGCAGGTCGGCGGGCAGCAGCGCCAGCAGGTCGAGCACGTCGCCTTCGGCGGTGGAAAAGTCGGCGATCCGCAGCCGCGCCTGCGGCCCCGCGACGACGAAGGTGTCCGCGCCGGCGCCGCCCACCAGCACGTTGTCGCCGCTGGACGCCACGGTCAAGGTGTCCTTGCCGGCGCCGCCCTCGAGCCGGTCGCTGCCCGTGAGGTCGCCCGACTCGTCGAGGATGTCGTCGCCGGCGCCGCCCAGCACGATGTCGTCGCCGCTGCCGCCGGCGAGCTGGTCGTTGCCGTCGCCGCCGTCGACCGTGTCGTTGCCGCCGCTGCCGTCCAGGCGGTCCCAGCCGCCATAACCGCGGATGACGTCGTCCAGCAGGGTGCCGGTGAGCGTGTCGCCGGCGGCCGTACCTTCCAGCGTCAGGCCACGGGTGGAATTGGACGGATCGATCTCGCCCGGGAAGTTGGCGCGCACCAGACTGCCTGGTGCGACCCCCGCCAGCCGCAACAGGGTGTGGTAGACGCCGGCATCGTCGGCAGAGCGCAGCTGGAGCAGGGTGTCGGCGCCGTCCGCCGCCAGGCGCAACAGGCCGTTGGCGAAGGGATTGCCGTTGTAGCCGGCCGGCAGCATCGGGCGCACGTCGATGCGCTCGCCGTTGGCGCCGGCGACAAAGTCGGCGATGCGCACCTCGGCGCTGTCCCCGGCCGCAAAGTCGGCCGCCTGCAGCACATAGGTTTCGCTGCCCGCGCCGCCGCGCACCTCGACACGGGCGGCGGCCGGCCGGTTCCACCACAGCTCGATCCGGTCGTCGCCCGTGCCGGCGTCGACCGTGCCGGTCGCGTCGAGCCTGCCCTCGAGGAGCACGCGGACGGTGTCGTTGCCGGCGCCGCCGATGAAATCGACGTCGCCCTGTCCGACCAGGGTGTCGTCTCCGTTGCCACCGTCCAGCGTGCCGGTCGCACCGACGGGGCTGGACAGGAAGTCGTTGCCTTCGCCGCCGCGCAGGATATTCTCGCCGGCATGGTCGTACAGGGAATCGTCGCCGTCGCCACCGTCGAGCAGGTCGTCGCCGGCGCCGCCGTTGAGGAAGTCGCGGTCGGCGCCGCCGAACAGCCGGTCGTCGCCGGCTTCACCGTACAAGCGGTCCAGGCCGTTGTTGCCATTCAGGATGTCGTTGCCGTCGCCGCCGTAGAGCTCGTCGTTGTGGACCGGGGCACGCGCCAGCTCGTCGCCGCCATTGAGGACATCGTCGCCGCCATAGCCGTACAGCCGGTCGTCGCCGCCGCCGCCCGAGATGGTGTCGCTGAAATTGCTGCCATGGATGCGTTCGTCGGCGTCGCTGCCGGTCACCTCCACGGGCGTGGGGCTGATGTCGGTGACGTCGTTCGAAGCGCCGCGCATCACGGCATGGAGAAGCTGGTCAGGCGGGTTCAGCATGGCGTGGCTCGATGGTGATGGACGCGTAAATATGGCCGAGCTTGCCACCTGTGTCTAGATTTTTTTACAACTGTGTGCGGCTTATCCGTAAGGCATGAACGGCACCCCGTTCGCGATCAGCTCCGCCGTGCCGTCGCGGTTTTCGAATCCTTCGCTGAACGCTTCCAGCACCTCGGCCAGGGTGGCTTTCTTGTCGTCCAAGATCCCGAGCCAGAAGGTGTAGCCGCCCGGCTCCGGCTCGCGGTGCAGGATGTTCTGGTACAGGCGCGTGACGATCTCTGCATTGCTCGGCGCGCCGCCATACATGGCCTGGAATTCCTGCGAGGCCACGAAGCTGGCGGCGACGTCGAGCAGGCTCACGCCCTTGTCCATCATCGCGAGGTAGAAGCCCATGCCGGTCAGGTCGGGTTCGCGGTCGAAGGCGGCGCGGTAGATGCGGTAGGCCTGGCCGGCGACGCCGTCGATGTCGATGGCGACATGGCCGTCTGCAAATACGAGGCGCTCCACATCCCTCAGGGTGTCGTCGCCGTCCGGCGCCGCGCTGCGCTTGTCGGCCAGCGTGACCCCGGTCTGGCTGCGGGTCATCGTGTAATCGCTGCGCATCCCGCTGTACTGGGCGTGGTCGACGCCGGCGCCGCCTTCCAGCAGGTCGTTACCCGCGCCACCGATCAGCAGATCGTTCCCCGCACGACCCTCCAGCCGGTCGGCGCCCGCATGGCCGCGTACGGTATCGTCCATCGCCGAGCCGATCAGCACATCGGAAGCGTCGCTGCCGTCCAGGACCAGGCCGTCGATCCGGCCGGTGAAATCGATCGCGCCGACAAAGTTGTCGCGTACCAGGCTGCCTGGCGCGACGCCGGTCAGCATCAGCATCGTCTGGTAACCGCCGGGCGCATCGGCGGCGCGGATCTGCAGCAGCGTATCGGCGCCGCTGATCGCCAGCCGCACGAGACCGTCCCGGAAAGGATTGCTGGGGTAATCTTCGCCCATCAGCGCCAGCAGGTCGATGCGGTCGCCGCCGGCGCCGGCGGTGAAGTCGAGGATGCGTACCTGTGCCTGGCTGTCGGGCGCCATATCGGCGGTCGCGATCGCATAGGTGTCGATGCCGCTGCCGCCCGTCACGTCGAACCGTGCAATGCCCGGGCTGTCGAAGTAGAAGACGATGCGGTCGTCGTCCGCCCCGCCATCGACCGTCGACAGGGGCGCATCGTTGCCCGCCAGGGTCAGGTTGATGGTGTCGTTGCCGGCGCCGCCGAAGTAGTGGACGCCGCCGAAGCCGCCGAGCGTGTCGTTGCCTTCGCCGCCTTCTTGCCTGCCTGTCGTGCCGGCGAAGGTGTACAGGTTGTCGTTGCCTGCGCCGCCCAGCAGGATGTTGTCGCCGGCATCGTCGCGCAGCGTATCGTCGCCATCGCCGCCGTCGAGCAGGTCGTTGCCGGCACCGCCGAACAGCGTGTCCCGGTCGGCATCGCCGTAGAGCTTGTCGTCGCCGTCGTCGCCATACAGGATGTCGCGGCCGCGATTGCCGTGCAGGGTATCGTTGCCTGCGCCGCCGTAGATGGTGTCGCCGTTCGGATTGACGGTGGCGATTTCGTCGCCCCCATGGATGATGTCATCGCCGCCATAGCCGTAGATGGTGTCGTTGCCGGCGCCGCCGAAGATCGTATCGGCCAGTTCGCTGCCATGGATCCTGTCGGCGAGATCGGTGCCGGTGACGTTGACGGGCACGCTGCTCAGGCCGGTCATGAACGAGGCGACGACACCATAGGCCGCATTGACGGGATCGACCACCGGATTGCCTGACAAGTCGAGAATGGCGCCGAGGGAAAAATCGGCCGTATAAAACGCTTTGCCGCCCAGGTTGGCCGGCGGATCGAAGGTCACCGTATTGCCTTCCACGGTCAGGCGCGGGTTGTTGTTGACATCGACGGCCAGAACTTGCCCGTTGCCGCTCAGGGTCAGGGTACCGCTACCCAGCTTGACCGCTTCGTTGAAGACGAAGACCAGGTTGGCGACCGGATCGTGGCCGCTCTGGGGGCGGGACACGAGAACCGGCGCCGTGGTATCGACGACATTGCTTGCCGTGCCATGCATGACGACGAACTGGGGCGCGTTACCCGTGCGGTGATCCGTGGATTGTTTCATGGCAGCGTATGAAATTGACGATGGGTAAATATCGCCCGCAACCGTAAATCATGTCCAGAAAAAACGACGGAGGTCAGCCCAATTCATGCTGCGCGCATGTAAAAAACGCTCTGCACAAGGCAGAGCGTCCATATGGCGATACAGTGGATGCCGGTCAGCCGGCCTGTTCGATGCGGCTCAGGCGCTGGCCGAAGATCCCCCAGCGCCGCGCTTCGCCATCGACGGAAGCGACCAGCGCCCAGCCGGTGCCGATCTTCTCGACCGTCACCTCGGTTTCCAGTTCCCTGGCCACCTTCTCGGCCCAGTTCTGCGCCGCGCCGCGGCCCTTGAACAGTTCCTGGCCTTCGAACACGACGCTGGCGTCGAACACGGATGCGGAAAAGACGCTCATGCCTTCAACGCGCGGACCGCGTTCAGCACCGGCTGCAGCACCGCGCCGCCCAGGCGCGCGCTGCGGGCGCCGTCCCAGCCGACTTGCTCGTCCGGGTCGTTGGCATTGTCCTTGAACGGCAGTTCCAGCGTCAGCGACAGGCAGCCGAAGGCGTGGGTGATGTGCGGCGAACCCATGGTGAGGGTTTCGTCGGTGAAGGGCGTGGCGCCGTAGCCGTGCACGTCCTGGAAGTCGGGGCTGGCGATCTTGAAGTCGTCCATGAAGCGCTTCTGCTGCGCCGCCTGCGCCTCGGTCCAGGTCGGGAGCGATTCGCTGCCGGCCACGAAGACGTAGGGCAGGCCTTCGTCGCCGTGCACGTCGAGGCAGAGGTCGACGCCGGTTTCATGCATTTTTTGAAGGACCAGGAACACTTCCGGGCTGCGCTCCATGGTCGGATTCATCCATTCGCGGTTCAGGTTGGCGCCGGCCGCGTTGGTGCGCAGGTTGCCGCGCACCGAGCCGTCCGGGTTCATGTTCGGAACCACGTAGAACACCGATTCCTTGAGCAGCTGGCGGCCGAACGGGTGCGCCGGATCGAGCAGGGCGTCGAGCATGCCTTCCACGAACCACTCGGCCATCGTCTCGCCCGGGTGCTGGCGTGCGATCACCCACACTTTTTTCTTCTCGGGCGAGGGCTCGCCGATCACCAGCATGTTCAGGTCGCGGCCGTCGACGGTGGAGCCGAGGTCCAGCATGCGCACGTTCTCCGACATCTGGGCGCGGTCGAGCAGCTCCAGGTGGCGTTCCCAGGAATACGGTTCGAAGTAGGCGTAGTAGACGCTGTCCATGCCCGGGGTGTGCTCGATCGTCATCACCTGGCCGTCGAAGGAGGTCGGCACGCGGAACCAGTTCACGCGGTCGTAGCTCGCCATCGCCTGATAGTCTTCCCAGCCGGCCGGATAGGCGGCCTGGCCGGCATTCAGGAAGCGGATGGTGCAGGCTTCGCCTTGCGCGCCCTGCAGGCGGAAGTAGAACCACTGGATGATGTCGGCGTGCGAATCCTTGCGGATGTTCAGGTCGATGGCGTTGGCGCTGGTGGCGTTCACGACGTCGATGGCGCCAGCGTCGAACTGGCTGCTGATCTTGATAGACATGGTATGTCCCGGTTTATCGGTGTTGGGTAAAAAGCGATGATACCGCCTTTTGCGGCGGCTTCGCTAGCCGGGCGCGCAACCGGGGAGCGTGGCGAAATGGCGGCGCA
>Ga0265780_10010538_pt1 | contig 11003 bp, 10 predicted proteins | sample P1T30metagenome_FD_192432 | JGI IMG/M metagenome (GOLD analysis project Ga0265780, IMG submission 192432) | Plant litter microbial communities from East Loma Ridge, Irvine, California - P1 T30 | ecosystem: Environmental > Terrestrial > Plant litter > Unclassified | place: USA: California... | reverse complement strand
CCCCCCCCCCCCCCCCCCCCCCCCCCCCCCCCCCCCCCCCCCCCCCCCCCCACCGGTAACCTCTCTCCACACACCTGAAGACTGCGAGTGTGTGATTCGCGGACAGTGTTAAAATCAAATCTACAACACTTTAGAATGGGAAAATGGGATTGACTTGTTCATTCCTCAGGCTTGGAAAAAGCGATTTCGATGCATTGAAGACAGTGATGGCGTGTTGAGGTTGGAGATTGACCAGGGTTCTCATAGGGTTTAGCAGAAAGGTGGCGCCCAATGGAGAAAGTGGGGAAGGTGACAGCACTGGAGTCAAATTAAAAGTTTGGTAGGCTGATATGAATTGTTGGGGTACAAGTTTGACGAATGAATTTTGGTGTAGCGGACGACGGTTGGTCCTCGAAGGGAGTCCACAAGCAGAGTGAGTGCTATACTGGCTGGAGTCTTGTACCGAGATGCGATGCAACAAGGGTTTTGCTACCATGCTTCCGGTGCAGCGAGCCCACGGGTCAGGCAGAGTCCCATGATATGCAGAGTAGCGCCACGCTGGGTGCAGACATGGTGGTACATGTACCTGGTAATGGCTGAGCATCGAGTTACGTGAAGGTCATGGGGGAATCTCCGTCACTACCTGGCACAGCCCCGTGCTAGGAATGCGATGCGTGTACAGTAGGGACAGCGTGCAGCAGTTGGGAGTGCATGTGATGGGTGGAAGGGGGTCGGTACAGGTACTGTATCTGGTGATGACAACGATACGGCCCGTACCGAGCGTGTCACGATGATGGCAAACCAATCTGCCGGGCCACGACAGGCTGCACAGCTGATTATTCCAGTGAATGCTGAGCGAATCGTCGTACGTATGGCGCGGCCAATTCCCCGCTACGAGTATGTGCAGCTGTGCAGCCGCCGACACTAGCAACGGGAAGACTCCCCCGGGCCAAAGGTTCCACAGCCCACTTGCTGTTTTTACGTGTACTAGTCTGGCGCGCCAAGTCGGTGGTCGGCGACATCACGTGCGGCCCCTCCACCACCACCACAACCACAACCACACTCGAGTTCTGATTCCATCGCGACCCGACCCTCCACACCACCACCGCTGCAGACATGGCCGATACCGCTGCCCCTGCGCCTGGCGCAGTACCCGGCGAGTCTCCTGCCCAGGCCAAGGCTAGGCTGAGGAGGGAGCGTCTTGCAGCAAAGAGCGGTGCCTCTCGCCTACAGCAGATCACGGCGCTGCAAGGTGGACCACCCAAAGACATCAGTGAACTCGAGAAGGACGTACCCGGTACTACACCCTGCCTTTGCATAACTCGACGTCCGCGGCGTCTTGTTGATTTCCGCTCCTCGGTGCGTGTGGGAACTGACGGCTAACCGCATGCTAGTCAAACCTGCCCCTACTCCTTCCCAACTCACACCTTCTGTGTCTGGGACGGCGACTCCAGACCCGGACGAAGTGGACATCTCGCAGCATCACTACGCGCCACCATCTCAACCCCGTCTTCCCTCGCCTTTTGCTTTCAATGGTAATCCATCTGGCCCATTTGGACCCGGCCCAGCCTCGGACCCGTCGCAGGATCCTATGATGGCCATGCTCCAGCAAATGATGGGCGCGGGAGCGGGCGGTATGCCCGGTATGCCCGGAGCCCCAGGTCAGGCAGGCGCACCACCTGGAGGTATGCCACCTGGACTCGCCAGCATGTTCTCCGCGATGCAGGGTGGCGGCCCCTCCGAACCCACACCAGACCATTCCTCGGCCTGGATCTGGCGTCTAGTCCACTCTGTCTTCTCGCTAGGCCTTGCAGTCTACATTGTTCTGCAAACCCCTTTTACCGGATCTAAGCTATCGCGCGATAACGTGCCCGATGATGAGTGGGCCGCTCAATCTTCCCCGACGGACAGCTTTGCGCACTTCTTTTATCTTTTCGCTACTTTTCAGGTCGTCCTACAGTCGTCGCGCTATTTCATTGAACAGGGCCAGTTACAGGGAAGCGGCATCCTTAGCACTATTGCCGGTATATTGCCCCACCCGTATTCGGGCTACGTGAGAACCGTGGGCAGGTACAGCGTCATCTACAGTACGGTTGTGAGCGATGCCATGGTGGTAGTATTTGTCTTGGGCGCCACGAGTTGGTGGCGAGGCGCTGCGGTTGCATGAAATCGTTTACTCATCCAGATGGGTAGATCACCAGTACAACCAGCATCCCCTGACCGGATTGCCTTTTGATGCAATACTACATTTAGTTCCACTTTATATATATCAAGCAGCGAGTTCAAATCTCGATACGAGCCCACAAGTCGGGACAGGCGGACTTTGCACACATCCTGCCATCCACGTGAGGATTCATATTTTCTCGCATGTGCAACCTGTGCCCACTCAAAGCGCAAAGGGCCATATGCATCACTCGTCACCGTCGCTGCGGCACCTGTGTCGTGAATGCACGTCATACCTAGTCACACGTTGCACAAAACAAACGTCCATCAGCCTCGCTATAGATTCCACACTTCCCACACCAAGTAAACTATATGCGTATCATCAATCGTACGCTGCTGCAGGCGTTGCAGCGAAATGTCACAAGATCAACCCTTGCTATGACAGGAGCACGGAATTGGTCGCCGGTTCGCACATGGCAGCCGGCATTTGTTGGGCAACCAAGGCCCCGTTTCGACGGCTACCAACATGATTACTGGAGCAAGAGGCAAGCCAGATGCATTATGCATTTTCGCGCTTGTTCTCGCGCTCCGTAACAAGGCCATGCAAGCAAGCGTGTATACAGCACGCTTGATGCGACGACCATTAGTTTGCATTCCTTGTACGATAATTTGATTTTATGCAACGTTCGTTTTTGCTTTGGCCAGGCCATCCCCAAAGACTGCAGCTTTGCCGGGCATTAAGCACAATCCGCACTCTGGAATGTTCGTTTCGAATGCCTCTGCTGTTCATGAACAATCGACCGGCGCTTTTCTTTTTTCTTTTCTTCTAAAATAATTTTTGGTAGAAGTATGCATCGCAGTCTTGACACGAGTCATGCTTGCGACGTGGTGCTGGCGCTTTCTCTTGCATCATTGCACTGCATTCGCTCACCATGGTCGCGTGCCCGACGGAGCGCTACAGCAGCTTGAGATGCCCAGTGACCTGATCTATGACGCTCTTGGGGGCCGGGCCAATACCTAGCACTGTAGCACTCCCGCTCGCGATCTGTGTCCGCCCAGCATCATGGATGATGTGCGCCACTAGTCCCAAGCTCAGTGCTTGCGCCTGCAACAGCTGCATCTCATCTTCGCTTTTGACCTGCAGTGCCACCTTCGCTTGGCCTAGCTTCTCCCAGCGCTTTAGTATCTCGGAGTTGGGCGAGTGGCGAAGGAAGTGCTTGTAGCAAGCCAGTGTTGCGTGGCCGCATTGTGCGCCAATCTTGCCTATGCTCTCGTTAGGACAAGTGATGCGGATGGGGCCCAGGGGACTGCAGTACCCTTTGTCATGCCGAGATCTGTTCGAACCACGAGCACCATCTTGCATTCCTCGTTGTGATCTGGAAACTCGGTCGGTGTGCTGCCGTCGTCCTCATCCTCGCCCCCGTCGTCGCTTGACTCGTCCTCTGAATCACCGACCTTTTCTTTCTCAGACCGTGTTGACTGCGAGATGGGGCTGCCACCGAAGAAGCCCAGTGATTTTGCTTGTCCCAGCATGTAACCAGTGACGCCCGCGATTATGGCACATGCGGCTGCTATGTTCGCGGTCGAGGGCTGGTTGGGTTGTTCTGCCATGCGTGCGGTTGTAGACAAGTCGCGGTGTGCGGGGGTCAACGTTTCTGCGGAGCAATCTGTCACTTCAAGCGTCTGTCCAGAGAAAAGAAAGGTAGCGTGTAGTTACATGGTTCCATATCCCGCCCGCACTTGTAGAGCTAAACGCAAGGCGGAGGGGTCTGTGCTGAGAATATTTGCGGACTACCGAGTATGTTCACCAAGTACCACGACGGGCACCACCGCTGCCCTCTCAACCCCGATACACTATGCCTGCCCGGTGCCAATTGCTGTCTGGTCGCATTTCGGCCCAGGGTGTTGTATTCCGCACTGCGCAATCAACGCATCGGACGTATGCGACGACGGCGGCACCCGCTCCCGCTGTTAAGAATCCTCTCCAACGACGACGCGGCGGCGATCTCGGCTCCCATCTTCCCAAGAACGTCATACCAAAAGATGCATATATTCCCCCATACCCGTATGGCGATCACAAGCTGTTCAAGCAGGCCAACAAAGGTCTCTATGGCGACCAGATGATCCGCTTCGGCAACAATGTTTCAAAAGAGACGGAGACCAAGACACGGCGGAAGTGGAAGCCCAACGTTCTCTCCAAGAGCCTATACTCAGTCGCATTGAAGAAGAGGATAAAGCTGCGCGTCACTGCCAAGATACTCAAGACAATGGACCGTGAGGGTGGACTGGACGAGTATCTGCTCAAAGATAACGAGGCACGCATCAAAGAGCTAGGACCCATGGGATGGGCGCTGCGATGGACACTAATGCAGAGGCCTGAGGTCATTGACCGACTAAGGGCAGATGCTGCTGCACTGGGCCTAGATCAGGCAACAATTGACCAGCAATGGCCTACACTAGAGATGATGGCTGAGCAGAGGGCTGCACAGGGTACACTGATACGAGACATTGACAATCGCGACCAGAACGACCTGGAGTTCGTAGAGACCGAGGATCAGCAAATGTGGGCACCAGAAGAAGAAGTTGAGTCCTCCGAAAGCACCGAAGATCCAACCAAAATAGCCCAGAAAGAGAAGAGAGTAGCCACCGATGCGGCCACCGAATACCTCAAGGCAGTCGGTGCTGCAGAACGCTACGTCAGTCGCGGCATGGTAGACAGCGAAGAGGAAGGTATCAAGCTAGCCTTTATACGGGCTAGAGAGCGCGAAGAGGCAGCCGCTCTTCTCAAGGCCAGGTTCACTCGAAAATACCAAACAGAGAACTTCACCCCGGAGGAGCTACAAGAGATCAGGGAACGCTTCAAGCTACCCAACATCAAAGACCATACCGCGAGAAAAATTGCCTACAATCAACGGAAGCGGAAGGAGATTGACGAGGCGGGTGGTCTTGAAGCATGGAAAGCGGCAAAGGGAGTCGCTGCGAAGAGCGCCGAGTTCGCTGCTCGGGTAGCCGAAGCTGGCGGAGAAGAAGCTTTCCGTGCCCAAGGAAAAGCCAGATACGTCCAGCTGATCAAAGAGGCCGAGGGTGCTTCTACAAACAAGACATTAGATGCTGAAAGGCGAGCATACCTCCAGAGCGCCATGCACAAGGCGGAGATTGCAATCAAGGCCAAGGCATCCAGTGGCAAGGTGGAATACGTAAACGCCGTGTTGGATGTATTCCGCAGTCAAAAACAGCCTTCGAATGACTTGAACGACATTTATCGCGCATCAAGAGGCGAAAAGGATGCCGGCGGTGATGCCTGGGGCGCGATCGTCAAATCGAGTAACAACGCTGCAGGGAGCCAGCCTCAAGCCTAAGTAGATGGCTGACTTGTAAGGCTAAGCCTGTTGTATCATCAATATTGTTCTCATGTACAAATGAAAGTTGAAATGATAGCATTATGCAAATCATATCTCCTTCTTTCTTTCCTTCTTTCCTCCTCGCTTATGCCAGTACCTTTATGGCTTTCTTCTTCGTTAAACCAACTTTCTTTTTCGATGCAAGGGTTCCTCTTCCCTCTACTGCAACTTGTATTGTTGGAGTGAACTCTTGCTGCAGCGTATGGACTCACAGTAATTTGTCCTCGTCAATAGGACTTCATTGGCGGTTGCCCGCGAAGACACCGGCGACAGCGGGAGTAGTGAAAACAACCCTGACGATGATAAGCCGAGAGCCTAAGATGAGGCCTACAGCCGCGGAAAACGTGTAACCTTTTCACCGACCTGTTCTTTGTTTTACCCGTCCACTTTTTTTGCTGTTCCTCGCCGCCAGAAGCATGCGATGCTTATAACGCTCCTGATGAGCAAGTGGAGTTAGTACGAGTACTTGTCAGTCCAGACAATCATTCGCACAAGAACAGAGATGTCAATTCGTAAAAAAACTCTACGAAGCAGCTTCCATGGTCCAACTAGTTTCATTCAAAACCCCCCAGCCATTTATCCGTTCCACTATATATGCTCAGAGCAGTTCTGAAGGAACAAAGAGAAGAAAAAAAATAGGGCGCCGGCCTCACAACCCTCTAGCCAGCTTAGCTGCTCTCTTCAATCCCGTACCAGGTCTCACATCACCAACCCACATACTCTTAGCGTCTCCATCGATCCCCTGTCTGGCCTTTTCAAACGCTTCCTCAATCTTGCCCCTCAATCCACCTTCCTCGTCAATCCCACTTTCCTTGCCCCAAAGCTCCAGCGCCCTCTCCATATCACCGCATGCAAAGATAAACTCGCCCAGCGCCGTGTGCACAGTACCTAGAGCATACCACGTCTGTGCTCGCTCACGGTCGGTGAAGTAGGTTGGCTTGTTGGTTGGAATGAGCTCGACAGGGAGGGAATGGTACCAAGGGTTTGATGCTGGCGAGGGAGAATCAGTGACCAGACTCAAGGCTTTGGACACGGATGTTTCTGCCAAAAGAAGGTCGCGTGCAGCTTTCTTTACTTCTGGTGTTGGATTGGGGGTGCGGAGCCAGTCCTTGGTCGACGTCAGACTGCGGTGCGGGATGGAGAGGGAAATACCCAAGCCGAGTTCTGTTCGCCAGCGGAGTCGCTGGATAGTCTTTGAGAAGTCTTCCGGCTGCGAGTGCAGGGTTTCCGCGTGGGTCAGGTAGCCGTATGTAAGGGCTATGATGGTAGCCTGGGCGTATTCGTTGGTAAGCTCGTACTTTTCCTTGTCCCGAGCCGCATCCGCCTGGTCTGCCAACTCGGTCACGCTCGCGAGAAAGCCATCGACTGTGAAGCTGGGACTCGTCATGTTCGCCTGTAAGCCCTCTGCATACCTCGGCAGCACATTCTTGATGTTCACCTCGACACCGCCAAAGTTTGACAGCAGCCTGAACAGCTCGAGCAAATCGCCCTGCAGCCGCGAAATGGGGAATCCATATGTGTTCACCACATCGAGGAACAGAGTATGCATCGGCGCCCAGCTCCCCGTTGCACGACTCGCTTGGTCCAAGAAGTTGATCAGTCGAGGTAGGTACTGTGCGGGAAACAATACACTGGCGCGTTTCATTGCGCTGTTCTTCTCCACAAGCACTACTTCCAAGGCATGCTGTGTACATTTCTCTGCTGCCTCGGGCGCTGCCGTCGAAAACAGCAGACCAGAGTCCTGCAGCATGGTCTTTACGTGTCGCGCATCGGCAGAGTAAACATCGAGCCTCACCCACAGGTTCTTCGAGTAGAAGAACTGCAGCGCTTCTTTGCTAATCGCCTTGTTCACGTAGAAGAGGTTCGTGGCGACGGGGAAGGGCGGCCGCGAAGCACCGAATTTGAGGACAGAGTCCGTAATGGTATGTGTGTATGAGACGTTGGGGAGCCCGACGTTGACAACTTCTGTGTCAAGACAGTACTTGTAGATGTTGTTGCGGACAGAAGGGGGAAGGTCGGTTAGACCCAGGGGTCGTCTGGAGGGTGTTTGGGAGAGTGAGGCAGTTTTCAGCTTCGTTTCTAGATTGGACATTGTGGCGTCCATTGAGTCACGTTTTGCTACTGCTGCTGCCATGGTTGGACCTGAGGGCTGGGACAGGATTGGATACTTGGAAAGCGATTAGCACATATTTCTTTTGTTTGGAATAATAACACCGTGCGAGAGATTTGGATCTTTTTTTAGAAATAGGAAGAGATGTAAACAAGAGCTATCTATACCTGCTTCGTGACTGGATTCCTGGAAAGGGCGGGTTTCGTGTTTGATGGGAGCCTCTTGAAAGCTTCAAGTTCAAAATCAAGCAACAAGCTATCTGCGCGTTCGCAAAGCAAGAAAATCACTCGCAATACAAAGAACAAATTATGGTTAAAGAGAGAGACTCGTAACCCCCTGGGAAAGAGAAGCTCCCTTGCGGGGTTTTATAGCTGTACATTACAGCGGGGGTTCATCACTGCCAAAGTGCGGGGAAACGACAAGGGTGACATGTATGCTGATCCCATTCACTCCGTGCTGCAGCGCGGACGTGCGGCTCCGAAGCAGCAGCCGCGATTCCACATGCTTCTAGCTATAGATCAAACTAAAACTACAAGCGACATGACCCCAAAGTGGGCTTTTGTGCCTAGGCGTAAGATGCGGGGAAGCTCTCTGTTAGTCCCATCCAATCGGTCAACATGTCACTCCCGCGCGGGGTTGAGCCTCATGATGATACAACCAACCGAACAAATGCAAGGCTCTACTCTACAAAAGCCGTAAAAGCCTTGAGCTGCTTGGAAGCCTTGAAATCCAGCTCGACGCCTGGGGCGATGAAGAAGATGTAGCCGGCGCTTAGTTTGTATTCCTTGCCATTGCCCTTCATGGTGCCTTCGCCTTCGGTTACAATCATGATGCTAGGGCCACCCTTGGCCCGGATGGTTTCGGAATCACCGTCGCTCATGGTAGTGGCTAGCATATTGAACTCGCTAAGGGGGGGTGCGTAGAGCTGCGTCTTGCCATTTTTGCTCCCTTCGAAGGCTTTGGGAGGGAGAATGGCTTCCTTTGCGTCGTGTGGTGTGAAGGTCAAGACAGAGCAGAACATGTCGACGTTGTCGCGGTCAGCGCGCGGGCAGAAGCCCGTGTTGAGGACGTTGTTTGATCGGGCCATGCACTCAATGATATCTCCAGAAAGGTAGGCATGGATGCCGTCGGCGGGGATATAGATGCTGTCGCCAGCCTTGAGTTGGAGGTAGTTCATCGTGATGAGAGCAACAAGCGTTCCATTGTCAGACTTGTCGTACTGCTCTGCCAGACGAGGGATCAGTTCGGGAATGTAACTGAACTCGCCAAATTGTTCCTTGGGAATCTTTGCCAATGCATCATTTGTCTTACGCACAGCATCCTCCGAAGCCATGAGCATGGCCTTGACAACATGCTTGAGTTGCTGATCATCGAATGCGGGCTTCTTGACCTCGGGCAGAAAGGCCTGCAGTGGGGGCAGCTGCATCAGGCGCTCGATGTCCCTGAGCGGCTTGAAGCCACAGAAGGCCTCGAAGTCGCCAAGAGCCAGCGCAATCTCCGGCTTGTGGTTCGGGTCTGTGAACTGGTCTGGGTTCTTCTCATGTAGCTTAGATGCCAGAGATTTGTTCTATAATACGGTTAGCAGAAGTGCGCGGTTGACACTAAGATGAAAGTACCGGGTGTAGCTGCAGAGGTAGGGCCTTTGCTATAGACAAGACCTTGGGGAGATATGGTAGCTTGGTGTGGTTAAATTTATCAGCAATGTTCTTTCCAAGAAGCTCGTCTGGATGCTTGTCGATGACGTTCTGCAGGTCCTCGCCAGTTTCCAGGACATATGAAGGTAGCTCTGGGTAAGTGCCCATCCACCTTTTTATATCAGTACATGTTGACTACACTGTGTAGGCAACTTACATCTCAGCATAACTAGTGTTCTCATCAATCTTGAAGTCAGTACCTGGTGTCTTCGCGCATAGGCTTGCAGCAAGCGACTTGGAGCCCTGCTTTCCCCATGGGTACTGGTTGCAGTTGCACTTGAGTTGGAGAATCTTTTCGACCATGATTGCAATTGATGTGGATTGAATGGATTGGAAAGCGATGATCGAAAGTGAGGAGTTGTGTAAAAGGAGATTGATTGATACTGGATGAATGAATGACCAGAGTTCTTTTCATGGCATTTCGTCTCTTCTCTTAAATTGTGACAGACACGCGACGTCATAGCGGGTAACGCAGAAATAGCAGCGAAAATGAGGAGCATCTAGCATTAGCAAGCAATCGTCACATCACTGATTTATATGGGTGGTGCTTGGCGATTGTCCCGAGCGTCCGTTTTTGCCGTGGAGGTCTTCACGCCTTAGCCTTTTCATGATCTGAAGTCGTCGAGACACGGCCTTGGCGAGCTCCTTTTCCTGTTACCAAAACCTAAATAGCCACGCTGGGTGAATCCCCCCAAGTATAGCATGTCGGAATAGATTTACAGCATCTATTCTATTCGAGAGGCGTTCGAGGAATTTGGTGATCTAGCAGCGGCCATGTCTGTATGTCGATAGGGCGTGCTTGAAGTAGTAAGGAGACGTTGAGCAACGTGGAAGAGTAGCACGCCGTGTCAGCGTGGCGCTGGGCATTACTCTAACCAGCGTGCAGAGCATACTATTAGCGTATACGTGCCTCTTGGGTATCTCGCTGGGGACACGTCGGTAAGAAAGTAGAAAAAACGGGATGTCTCCATATCGCGACCGCCCTCTCTGCGGCCACTAAAGCAAGGTCCCTCCTGCCAAGCCCTATCGCATCGCATTGCAATGTCGTCGCGTGTACTCTGGTAATTTCGCACCGTTTCCGCGAACGCCAACCAAAACCCTCCTCCCACATGCTTTGAGCCTGTGCCGTTCGTATATACGTTAGCAATGACCCCGTAGCGACCTACGCCACATCTGCGCCTCCCCAGACCTCCAACTGGCCTCGCTCGTTTCGTTCCACGTACCGCAATTGCGACCTCCTCTCCCTACCCTCAGGCTCAATGCATCTCGCCATGCCACCACGAAAGACGTCCCGGCCGCCACCATATGCTGCGCGGAATCAGAGCGGTAGATTTGCGCTACCACCGGCGCTCAAGAATCTGCTACGGAGTAAAGCAGGCCGATTACTGGCAGCCGGCGTCCTGGGCTTCTTCGTCCTTATATGGATGCTGAGCGGAAGTGGCAGCACTTCCAAGAGGACTTCTAAAATTGTTGGTGGTTGGAAACCAGCGAATATACCAAAGCCCAATATAGGGAGCGGGCCGCCTGTGGTGATAGTTACGGTCATAGATCCCAAGGCGAACCCGACGTGGGTACAGAAGATCAAGAGCAACAGGGAGGAGTACGCCAAAAGACATGGTAGGCCTTTTTTTGAATCTTCGACTCTACACCACGGCT
>Ga0265780_10010537_pt1 | contig 11003 bp, 12 predicted proteins | sample P1T30metagenome_FD_192432 | JGI IMG/M metagenome (GOLD analysis project Ga0265780, IMG submission 192432) | Plant litter microbial communities from East Loma Ridge, Irvine, California - P1 T30 | ecosystem: Environmental > Terrestrial > Plant litter > Unclassified | place: USA: California... | reverse complement strand
CTCTTTGATTATTCTCGTTTGTTTAGAGGATAAAAACCCTAATAGTGCTGGCTACAAGTTGGCAGACCATGTGGGGAAAGATTAGAAGAAATTTAAGGATTAATGTTCGTCGAATTGATATTCTCCTTCGTTCGGTAATATCAAATTAAGTTGTGCTAAATTGCCTTCTATAAAATATGTCACAATTTGCGGTAGATCATTAACTAAAACAGCATCTGCATGTCTGGCTTCCCAAACTTTCCTCTCTGCTTTGCCGGTAATTAATTTAGTAAACCAACCATTTTTCTCAAGATGATACCAAGAAAAGGTTACCAGCAGGTTCAAATTTTCCACATGCAGTTTCCTTTCGTCGATATAATTGGAGGAAACATTAAGGTTTCGCCTATTAACCTCATCGGAGACATCCAGATACCAATAATCTTCATAATTGATATGTTCATCGCTGCGGTATGCGTGATAATAATCCTTCCATTCTTGCAGCCAATCGATACCCTTGCAAAAGTTTTGTACCTCAAAACTACTGCGGTTTAACATTTCAGTTTTCTTGCCTAATGAAGATAGAAATTCGATGTTGAACATAAATTATAATAAGATGTTTTTTAGATGCACCAATGTAAAAAAGAATTTCTAATTTTTGTTTTCCATTAGGATTTTTAAGCAAAGTAAGATCATCAGTAATTTTAATTTTTTTATGGTTGCACCTTGCTCGCTTAATAACCAAATCGACTTTGTATCTTCAATTTAAATCCAACAATGATATGACAGCTAAACAATCGCTCTCTATCATCTCTGAAGATATTTTACTAAACAAAATTTATGAAATACGTGGACATAAAGTTATGCTCGATAGTGATTTGGCAGAACTCTATGGAGTTGAAACGAAAGTCTTTAATCAAAGTATTTGTAGAAATATAGAACGATTTCCTGAAGATTTTATGTTTCAACTTACCGAAAGCGAATTGCAGGAGGAGGAAGAACCTATTTGCCAAATGTTTTTACTGAGCATAGAGTGCTTATGATTTCTAGTGTTTACCCCTAAATTCCCTGAAGGGGATTTGATTCACTATTAAAGTGAAACTCGTAATCAGGATAAGAATATAGAACTCGTTTTTTCTTATTTAGATAAGCTAATTGATAAGGAAAATCAGCCAAGAAAACGGATCGGTTTTATTCCAGATGATTTGTAGTTTTTACCTACCGACCCTAAATAGAATTACAAGCTAATGTTTTTAAAAGGGATTAAAGCAGTATCCTTTTATTGTTTTTTAAAACTCGTTAATTCAGATAGGCGAGCGTCTATGAGAGTTAGTAAGGTTGCCAATAAAAAATTTAGCGCAAAGCCTTTCCAAACCTTGCCAAAGAACCACTGATTTTGGTTTCCAAATATCTTCTTATCAGATTGCCACATCGCTACCGTTTTCGTAGCGACTATAAATGATCAAACTTTTTATCACCAACTATTTGATAATAAAACTTTTCTATCTATCTTTGCAGTCCCAAATTTAATGGGAATAATAAATTGTTTAATAAATTAAATACAAGCAAGTGAATACGTTAAGTTACAAAACTGTCTCTGCCAATGCGAAAACTGTTAACAAACAGTGGATTGTTGTTGATGCACAAGGCGAGATTTTGGGGCGCTTGTCATCGAAGATCGCTATGATCATCCGTGGTAAAAACAAGCCTGAGTACACCCCACACGTAGATTGCGGAGATAACGTTATTGTTATCAATGCAGACAAGGTTAAATTGACAGGAAACAAATTCAGCGAAAAGCAATATGTTTCTTATACTGGTTATCCAGGTGGTCAACGTTTTATTTCTCCTAAGGAGTTAATGGCGAAACACCCTCAACGTGTAATCGAGAAAGCGGTACGTGGTATGTTACCGAAAACTAAATTGGGTAAAAAGTTATACACTAATCTTTTTGTGTATGCAGGTGAAACTCACCCTCATTCAGCTCAATCTCCAAAAACCATTAAACTTTAAGAAATGTCAGTTACTAACACTTCAGGAAGAAGAAAAACAGCTGTTGCACGTATCTACTTAAAAGATGGTGCTGGAGCAATTACCGTTAACGGTAAAGATCACAAAGTTTATTTCCCAACTTTACCTTTGCAATATATCGTAAACCAAAGTTTAGAGGTTTCTGAGCTTACTGGCCGTTATGATATCACTGTGAATGTTCAAGGTGGTGGAGTAAAAGGACAAGCAGAAGCTGTTCGTTTAGCTATTGCTAAAGCGATTGTTGAACTAGATGCGGAGAAAAAACCTGCATTACGTGCTAAAGGCCTAATGACGCGTGATATGCGTATGGTTGAGCGTAAGAAACCAGGACGTGCTAAAGCTCGTAAGAAATTCCAATTCAGTAAACGTTAATCACAGGAGGCAAAGACAATGGCAAGAACAACTTATCAAGACTTATTGGATGCAGGTGTACACTTTGGTCACCTTACCCGTAAATGGAATCCAAAAATGGCTCCTTACATTTTCATGGAGCGTAATGGAATTCACATTATAGATTTAAATAAAACTTTAACTAAAACTGAAGAAGCTGCGGCTGCGATTAAACAAATCGTAAAATCAGGACGTAAAGTATTATTTGTTTCAACAAAAAAACAAGCAAAAGGAATCGTAGCTGAGCAAGCTAAAAAAGTAAACATGCCTTTCGTAACCGAGCGTTGGTTAGGTGGTATGTTAACTAACTTCGCTACAGTTCGTAAGTCAATTAAAAAGATGGTTACCATCGATAAAATGACTAAAGACGGTACTTATTCGATCTTATCTAAAAAAGAGCGTTTAATGATTCAGCGTGAGCGTATTAAATTAGAATCACTTTTAGGTGGTATTGCTGATTTAAACCGTTTGCATGCAGCTTTATTCTTAATTGATGTTAAGAAAGAGCACATCGCAGTAACTGAAGCATTAAAATTAAACATCCCAACTTTTGCGATGGTTGATACTAACTCTGATCCTTCTAACATCGATTTCCCTATTCCAGCGAATGATGATGCTACAAAATCTATCTCTTTAATTACTGATGTAATTATCAAAGCGATTGAAGAAGGTTTAGATGAGCGTAAACGCGAAAAAGATGATGAGGCTGAAAAAGAAGCAGTAGCAGCGAAAGTTGCAGCTGATGCTCCTGAAGCTAAAGAGCCTAGAGCAGCTGGTGAAAAAAGACCAACTACTAAAAAGGTAACTGCTGAAGCAGAAGTTGAAGCGCCTTCATCAGAAGAAACTAAAACAGAAGAATAACCCCCAACCCCTAAAGGGGAGCAAAAGGTTGCAAATTCAAAATTCATAAAATTATTTAATCACTCGCAAGCCCCCTTCAGGGGGTTTGGGGGTAAAAAAGAAATAAAATGTCTACAGTACAAATTACTGCCGCTGATGTAAATAAATTGCGCCAACAAACTGGCGCTGGTATGATGGATTGCAAAAAAGCTTTAGTTGAAGCTAATGGCGATTTCGAAGCTGCTGTTGATTTATTGCGTAAAAAAGGTCAAAAAGTATCTGCCGCTCGTTCTGGTAATGCTACTTCTGAAGGTTTGGTTTCAATCAATGTTTCAGCTGATGGCACAAATGGTAAATTAGTTGCTTTAGCTTGTGAGACTGAACCGGTTTCTAAAGTTGAAGATTTCCGTAATTTAGCTCAGGCTGTTTTAGCTGCAGCGGTTGCTCACAATCCTGCTACTGTTGAAGAATTATCAGCGATTACTTTAGAAGATGGACGTACAGTTGCTGAAACCATCACTGAATTAACTGGTAAAATTGGCGAGAAAATCGTTATTCAAGAGTACGCGAATGTATCTGGCGAAAAAATCGTTTCTTATATCCACTCTAATGGTAAAATGGGCGTTTTAGTGGTGTTTGAAGGTGCTAATGGCGCTGATATTGCTGATGCTGGTAAAGATGTTGCAATGCAAATTGCTGCAATGAACCCAGTTGCTGTTGATAAAGATGGTGTTGACCCTGCTACTATCGAACGTGAAATCGAAATTGCTAAAGATGTTATCCGTCAAGAAGGTAAACCAGAAGAAATGGTTGAAAAAATTGCTGCTGGTAAATTGAACAAGTTCTACAAAGACAGTACTTTATTAAACCAAGAGTTTGTTAAAGATGGTTCTATGGATGTTCGTAAATTCTTGGATAATACGGCTAAAGGCTTAACTGTAACCGCTTTCAAGCGTGTTCAATTAGGTGCATAAGCATTTATAAAAATATAGAAACCGCCCGATGCGAATCAGGGCGGTTTTTTTATGCTTTTTCTTTTTTAGAAAATTAACGGTATGTAGTTCTTCGGCAATTGCAGCCCCGCTATTGTTTCAATCTTTTTGGCTTCTTCTTCCTTTCCTACATCGTCATTGCGAAGAGGAACAAGGTGGCAATCTATTACGATAACAAAACAAAAAGTATTTCCACGCTATCGGGTTTAGAAACAAAGGTTGTTACTCAAAACTCAAAGTTAGTTTTCAACTTAGTAACTTAGACGAGTTAAAACAAATCTTATGTTCAATATTTCAAATGTTAACTTTTACCAGAATGATGTTTTACTGGAAAATAAAAATCTAACCATTCGAGACGGTAAAATTGCATCAATCTTAGCTGCTGAATCCAATTGTTCAAATGACTCATTAGTTGTGCCTGGTTTTATTGATCTACAGATTTACGGTGCAGGTGGAAGATTATTTTCCGCTGAACCAACAATGGAATCTTTAGCCATTATGGAAGATGATTTGCTACGGAAAGGCACCACAGGTTTTCTGGCCTGTATGGCTACCAATTCTGCAGATGTTTTTAATACCTGCGTTTCAGTGGCTAAAGAATACCGATCTCAAGCCAGAAATTTTTTAGGATTACATTTAGAAGGACCTTTTTTAAATCCAAAACGCTTAGGTGCCCATGTACCGGAATTTGTACGTAAAGCAACTTTGGATGAAATAAAGCAATTACTAGATTTTGGTGATGGAGTAATTAAAATGATGACTATTGCACCAGAATGCCAGGATGATGAGGTGATTCGATATTTGTTAGATAATGGGGTCGTGGTATCGCTAGGGCATAGTAATGCTACGTTTGAGCAAGCAACACAGGCATACAACAACGGAATTCAAACCACCACACACTTATTCAATGCCATGAGTCCGATTCATCATCGCGAACCTGGTATACCAACAGCAGTTTTCAATCATGAAAAAGCGATGGCTAGTATAATCGTTGATGGGTTTCATGTAGGATTTGAGGTAGTAAAATTTGCGAAAAAGTTATTAAAAGAACGTCTGTTCTTAATTACCGATGCGGTTACCGAATGTTCCACCGGACCTTATCAACATGTAAAAAATGGAGACAAGTTTGTAATGCCTGATGGAACTTTATCGGGCTCCTCCTTAACCATGCTTCAGGCAGTGCAGAACTGTGTTTCTAAATGTGGCATTGAATTATGTGAAGCTATTAATATGGCCAGCAGCTATCCAGCAAAACTGATTGGAATAGATCAACTTCATGCTGTAATAGCAGAGGGAAATGAAGCAAATTTGCTCATCCTCGATGAATCATTAGCATTAAAAGAAGTGTTTTTCAAAGGCGAAAAAGTATCAATCTAAATATTTACATCAATTGTTGCAAACCATAGCTAGGTATTAAAAAATTGTTAATATTTTTGAAGTCATGAAATACAAACGCATCCTACTAAAGCTCAGCGGCGAATCGCTAATGGGCGACAAACAATACGGTATTGACAATGAGCGTGTTAAGCAATATGCTGAAGATATTAAAGCAGTACATGATAAAGGTTTAGAAATTGCAATCGTAATTGGTGGTGGGAATATTTTTAGAGGTTTAAGTGCGGAAAAAAGCGGCATGGACCGGGCTCAGGCGGATTACATGGGCATGTTGGCTACGGTTATAAACTCTATGGCCTTGCAGGATGCGCTTGAAAAAGTAGGAATAAAAACGCGTTTGTTAACCGCAATTAAGATGGAGCAAATCTGCGAGCCATTTATCAGAAGGAGAGCAGTACGTCATTTAGAAAAAGGACGTGTAGTCATCTTCGGTGCAGGAACGGGAAATCCTTACTTTACAACTGATTCTGCAGCTGCATTAAGGGCAATAGAAATTAAAGCTGATGCCGTTTTAAAAGGTACTCGTGTTGATGGAATTTATACTGCAGATCCGGAGAAAGATCCGTTGGCAACCAAATACGAAGAGATTTCTTTCAAAGAGGTTTATGCTAAAGGATTGAATGTAATGGACATGACTGCATTTACGTTGTGCGAGGAAAACCAAGTGCCAATTATCGTGTTTGATATGAATAAGCATGGTAACTTCATGAAAATTGCTAACGGTGAGGCCATAGGAACTTTGGTTAAATAACCTTCAAAAAAAATATTATTTTTGTAGAAATACACATATTATGAACGAACTCATACAATTGCAATTAATGGATGCTCAATCTTCTATGGATAAGGCAATCGATCATTGTGAATCTGAATTAACTAAAATTAGGGCAGGGAAAGCTTCTGCAGGAATGCTTGACGGTATTTTTGTTGATTATTACGGTGCTTCTACAGCACTTTCTCAGGTATCGAGTATTAATACGCCTGATGCAAGAACCATCGTGATTCAACCTTGGGAAAAATCGTTATTAGTGCCAATAGAAAAAGCAATCCAGGTAGCCAATATCGGTATCAATCCTCAAAATGATGGTATTGTAATCCGTTTAGTGGTGCCACCTCTAACTGAAGAGCGTAGAAAAGACCTTGTTAAAAAGGTTAAAGAAGAAGCAGAACGGGGACGTGTAACGGTGCGTAATATTCGTAAAGATGCCAATACCAAAATACAAAAACTAAAGGGCGATGGTGTTTCCGACGATGAAATTAAAACAGGAGAGGCGGAAGTACAGAAATTAACGGATGCTTATATCATCAAGGTTGATAAACACGCCGAAGCTAAAGAAAAAGACGTAATGACGGTTTAACTTACCCTAATTGATAAAAAAGAGGAATTAGCAAAAGCTGATTCCTCTTTTTTGTTTCACTTTTTTTGCTGTGTCGACTCCCGAATATTCAAATCTGCAGAGAGTACCAACTGTTTGAATGCCGTTTTTTCTCCTTTAGCTTCAAGCTTTGATAGCAGTATCTTCATCAAATTTTCGGCGATTTGCTGAACCGGTTGGGCGATCGCAGTAATAGTGGGGTTATAGAATTCGAGCAATTCAAAATCATCAAACGAAACTATGGCCAGATCTGGTGAAGACTTTATGCCCATTTTTCTAAAAGTTCTTAAACCATCGAGACAGATATAATTTGCTGCAAAAATGACTGCATCAAGTTGCTTTTCTTCGTTAAAGAACCTTTCCATCTGTTCGATGGAACTGTCTTCATCTTTATGATATACGATTCTTTTAACTTTTGGTTGCAGCTTATGCTCATTCATTGCCTTTTCATAGCCAGCTTCCCGGTCGAGCATTTGCTGTAATTCAGTATCGAGTGTTACCAAAGCAATGTTGCGAAAACCTTGTGCAAGGAGGTGTTGAGTGGCATTAAATGTAGCTCCTGCATTGTCAATAATCACGTAGTCTGTATCGAGATCAGGAACATAACGATCAAATAATACTACCGGAATATCTGTTTGTACCAGGTTTCTAATCTCATCCTCCAATCCTTCAGGCAAAGCCATAATGTAGCCATCTACATGCCTGTCGCGAAAAATTTGAAGTAGCTCTATTGCTTTATCATAATTGTTATGTGTGCTACTGAAGAGAATTTTGTATCCACTTTCCGAAGCTTTTTGATCCAAAAAATGGGCAATTTGAGAAAAAAAAGGTTCTGAGATATCGTCTACTAAGAAGCCGATTACATTTGTTTTTCCTGTCCGTAAACTTTTTGCAAGTGTATTGGGTTGATATCCCAGTTTTTCTACAAGATCGAGTACTTTTTTGGTAAGTGCTTTACTAATATTTTTCTCTTTGGCTTTACCATTAATTACGAATGATACGGTTGTGATGGAGATATTTAACTCTTTCGCGATATCTTTAATTTGTACTTTTTTCTTCATCAATGTGCTTTGGCAATAATAATCATTCGAAATATATGAATTATTTAAAGATTAATGCCATGCAAAATTGGGATGAACAAACGAGAAGCGAATGTAGTTAGTGTTAAAAAGAAAAAGAGCAACCTATCCAGGATTGCTCGATTAACTAACTTATTATTCATAAAAAATGCTGTTGGGGAAGGAGTCGAACCTTCAAGGGGTAGTTAGCTACAGTTCAAAAAATTAATTGTGGTCAACCCAATAAACTGCGTTTGTCCCATTATTCCCCACCACCGAGACAAGGAGGCGTGTCTGCCAATTTCACCACCCAACATTTTAGGCATCAGTCCGGAATCAAAAGTCATTAGTCTAAAACTATTAACTGTGAACTTCGTACTAAGTCGCTGTAGGGGAAGGAATCGAACCTTCAAGGAGTGGTTAGCCATTGCTGGTTTTCCCATTATTCTCCGCCACCGAGACAAGGAGGTGTGTCTGCCTGTTTCACCACCCTACATTGTGTTAGCAAAAATATTAAAGAACGTTCCTTTTTGTTAATTGCTTGATACAAATGTAAAAGAAGTATCAATACCTTGCAAATATTTTAAACATTTAATTTTATTTTTATAATATTGATAAATTTTTGTAAATTCGTTTATCATAATTCAAAAATATGCTTAAAAAAGACAATTCCAATTTAGAAATTGACAACCTCGATATTGATATATTGAAACAGTTAATGCAAGATGCAACGAAGCCCTATACCGAAATTGCAAAGGATTTAATTGTTTCTGGAGGTACAATCCACGTTAGGATGAAGAAATTGCAGGAAATGGGAATTATAAAAGGTTCTCATTTGATCATTGATCCGCAGAAAGCTGGCTATGACATTTGTGCTTTCCTGGGAATTTACCTGGAGAAGGGTATACAATATAAAGATGCAGTAGCCCAGCTGAGTAAGATTAAGGAAGTAGTGGAATTGCATTACACTACCGGATCATATAGTATGTTCGCGAAAATAATTTGTAGAGATACGAACCATTTACGTCATGTACTTAATGAGGAAATTCAGGCTGTGAACGGCATTCAGCGGACAGAAACCTTAATTTCTTTGGAAGAGAGTATTAAAAGGCAGATTGAGTTAGGGTAAGCTGGAGATTGGAATCTTTAGTCCGAGGTTTTTAGCCTGAAACTCATACGCCGGATCCGCAACACTTATATTGATTGCAGTTAAACGGTTAATTGGAGTACAATTGCATGTTATTTAGACCTGCTTGGAGTGAACACAAATCTCGAATTTTTTAGAGAGAAGTAAAACGAAAAGCGAGAACAGGCTTTGATAGATGCGAAGAAGCTCGTTTTCAAATTTATTTATTTTAATAACTGGTACGCAATTAAAGCTGCGAAATAGGCCATCGCCGTCATATATACCAACTGTATCATTGGCCACTTCCAGCCTTTTGTTTCCCGGTAAACGATAGCAACCGTACTCATGCATTGCATTGCAAACGCGTAAAACAACATCAAAGAAACACCTGTTGCAAAAGTGTACACGGGTAAGTTACTGCGTGGATTTACCGATGCTGCCATACGTTCGCGGATGGTAGAGGTGTCTTCATCTCCACCATCAACACTGTAAATGGTAGCCATTGTGCCTACAAAAGCTTCTCGGGCAGCAAATGAAGTAATTAAGCCAATCCCAATTTTCCAATCGTAGCCCAAAGGACGAATGGCTGGCTCGATCCAATGCCCTAAGATACCCACATAAGAATTCTCCAGTTTTTCTGTAGCCACTAATGTCTCTACATGAGTGGTGTTTTGCGTGGTATCGGCAAGTGCAGCTGCGTATTTTTGATCAATGCTTTTGAAGCGATCGCCGGGACCAAATGTAGCCATTACCCAAAGGATGATTGATATAGCAATAATTACCTTACCTGCCTCTACAATGAAGGTTTTCGATTTTTCGTACATGGTATAGAATACGTTTTTCCAGCGGGGCATGCGGTAAATTGGCAACTCCATAATAAAATACGACCTCTCTTTGGTTTTGATAATAAACTTCATTACCCACGCTACCAAAACCGCGGCTACGATGCCAACGAGGTACATTACCATCAATGCCAAGCCTTGCATATTGAAAATGCCCAATACGTTTTCTGAAGGTATAATTAAAGAAATAATCAAAATATAAACCGGGAGTCTTGCAGAACAACTAACCAGTGGCGTAACCATGATGGTAATCATCCTGTCTTTCCAATTTTCGATATTTCTCGCAGCCATAATTGATGGAACGGCGCAAGCCAGGCCGCCGATCATCGGCACTACAGATTTACCATTTAAACCCACTTTGCTCATGATTTTATCCATCATAAAGGTAACCCTAGCCATGTAGCCTGTATCTTCAAGGATAGAAATGAAAGCAAATAAAATAGCAATTTGAGGTATGAAAACAAATATACCACCCAAACCTGCAATCACGCCGTCTAAAACTAAATTAGTAAGCATACCTGCCGGAAGATATTCATGTCCTAGTTCTGTAACCAAACCAAAACCACTTTCAATCCAGTCCATTGGGTAAGCAGACCAAGCAAAAATAGCATTGAATATGATAAAAAGGATCAGGAGAAAGATAGCCAATCCCCAGATTTTATGGGTTAAAATAGCATCAAGTCTATCACTAAATGTAAATTTACGGGCTCTGCCACTATCCGTTACCACATCTGCCAGTATTTTGCTTAAATGCTGATAACGAATTACGGTTTCTGCAGCCTGGATTTTCGAAGACTCAAAGTGGTGAGATTGTTCGATATGTTCAATTTGCTCTTGCTCTTCTGGTGTAAAAAACGTTAAATATTCATGCTGATGCAAAACTTGTAACGCATAATAATCATTTGAGGAGTTGAGTTTGGATTTAATGGCATCTATAGCTGCTGGTGCTAAACTGTTTACGTCAACGTCTTGAAATTGCG
>Ga0265780_10010536_pt1 | contig 11003 bp, 9 predicted proteins | sample P1T30metagenome_FD_192432 | JGI IMG/M metagenome (GOLD analysis project Ga0265780, IMG submission 192432) | Plant litter microbial communities from East Loma Ridge, Irvine, California - P1 T30 | ecosystem: Environmental > Terrestrial > Plant litter > Unclassified | place: USA: California... | reverse complement strand
GTTGAGCAGGGTCGTCTTGCCCGCGCCGAGGAAGCCGGTCAGGATGGTGCTGGGAATCAGGTCCATTGGTACGCTACTCGTGTTGGGGGTTGGACAAAAGAACCGGGGGATTATGCCGCAATTCTTGTAAGCTCACCATCAAGTGTGTTCGGTGTTGATCGAGTTCAAACCAACCACCGGGCAATGTGGCTGGAATGGCGCGCCTACACCGGCCGTGCGATCACTTGGCCTTGGCGCGCGGATGGGCCGCGTCATACACCTTCGACAGGTGCTGGAAGTCGAGCGCCGTATAGATCTGGGTCGAGGTGATGCTGGCGTGGCCCAGCAATTCCTGCACCGCGCGCAGGTCGCCCGAGGATTGCAGCAGGTGCGAGGCGAACGAGTGGCGCAGCACATGCGGGTGCACATGCACCGGGGTGCCGGCGCGCAGCGCATGCTGCTTGAGCCGGTTCTGCACCACGCGCGGCGAGATGCGGGTGTCGCGCGCCGACAGGAACAGGGCGGCGCTGCCGTCGCGCGCGGCGGGACGCACCGCCAGCCAGGCCGCCAGCGCCTCGCGCGCCGGGCCGCCGACCGGTACCCGGCGCATCTTGTTGCCCTTGCCGGTGACCACCACTTCGCCGGCCTGCAGGTCGAGCCAGCCGAGCGAGGCCGGCTGGCCGGCGCGCGCATCCTGCCAGGCGACGTCGAGGCCGGCCAGTTCCGACACCCGCAAGCCGCTCGAATACAGCAGCTCGAACATGGCGCGGTTGCACAGCTCGAAGGGTTCGGCGTGGCCGCGCGTATTTGCATCCATCAATTGCACGGCGTCGTCGACGGCCAGTGCCTTGGGCAGGCTCCTGGGGCGTTTCGGGGCATGCACCCCGTCGACCGGATTGGCGGCCAGCGGGGTCTGGTTCGACAGCCAGGCATAAAAGCCGCGCCAGCCAGACAGCTTGCGCGCGATCGTGCGCGCCGACTGGCCGCCGGCATGCAGCCTGGCGGCGTGGCGGCGGATGTCGAAGTGGGTCAGCCGGGCCCAGTCGGTGTGGCCGGCCAGTGCGGCCAGCTCGGCCAGGTCGCGGCGGTAGGCGTCGACCGTGTGCGGCGACAGCTGGCGCTGGGTAGCCAGTTCGCCCAGGTAGCGCGCGACCCAGTCCATGGCGGCTGGCTCAGGCGCGCAGCGGCGCCAGTGCGGTGGTCGAGGTGGCGGCGATGTGGACCAGGAAATCGGTCGACATCGCGGTCGTGAAGCGCGCCGGGTCGGGCGAACCCAGCACCAGCAGGCCGAAACTCTGGCCCGGCTGGCCCAGCGGCAGCATGACGGTCGAACGGATCGATTCCGCATCGTCCAGCCAGCGCACCGCTTCGAAGTCGTTGTTGGGGCCGCAATACGGCGCGCGCAGGCTGTTGGCGAAGATGCGCGCGTCGTCCGACACGCCCTGGGCGAACCATTCGCCGGCATGTTCCGGCGCCACGTTCCACAGGCGCAGGGTCACTTGCGGCACGATGAAATGGGTGCGCAGGCCGTCGGCCAGGTCGCGCGCCATGGCGGCGCCACCCTTTGACACCAGCAGGGCCTGGGTCCAGGCGTGGAAGCGGTTGGCGATGCCGGCATTCTCTTCGGCGCGGCGCGACAGGTCGGACAGGCGCAGTTCGAGCGCGCGGAATTTATCGCGCATCACTTCCATTTGCCGTTCCTGCAGCGACACGGCGCGGCCGGTCAGGGGGCTCGACAGTTTCACTTCGCCCAGCAGGCCGGCATGCTCCTGGAAAAATTGCGGGTGATCGATCAGGTATTGCGCGACAGCGCTGGCGTCCAGTGGTGCGGTGCTCATGGGGAATTGGGTATTGGAATGAATCGGACCATTTTACCCGACGCGGGCAGGGCGCCGAAGTTTTAACGGAGGACAAAAAAAGACGCCCGCAGGCGTCTTTCCCGGGGAGCGGCAGAGGGTCAGAAGCGGTGACGGACACCCAGCTGCAGGGCGCGGCCATCGGCGCCCGGCGCTTCGGTGAAGCCGCCCGGGTTGCCCGAGGTGCCCGGCGAATACTACGCCTCGTTGTCGTTCTTGATGAAGGCCAGCGCGGTGTACAGGTCGGTGCGCTTGGACAGGAAGTAGTTGTAGCCCACCGCATACAGATTGGCGTCGCTGTTGGATGCCGTGCGGTCGTTCTGGTGCGCGTAGGAGGCCACGATGCGGCCGTTGCCGACACGATAGTGGGCGCCGATCTGGTAGCTGTTGGCGTCCTGCTGGGTGTTGGCCTTGATATTGGTCTGGAAAATGCCGAGCAGGGCATTCCGGGTGCCCTCGGGCACGCCCTGCGCGATCAGCGCCGGCAGCACGGCCTGGTTCCAGCCGCCCAGGTAATCGGGCAGCAGCGCCGAATTCTCGTTGCGCTGGCTGTGGAAGCCGGCGAAGAATTTCCAGCTCTCTCCCAGGGCGTAGGAACCGCCGACCGTCAGGGTGCGCAGGCTCGGACGGTTCTCCATGTCGTAGCCGTGGTTGTAGCCCACGCCGACGTCGAAGCCATTGGCTTTATAGGTGATGGCGCCGGCGCGGAATTTCTTGTAGCGGCCCAGGTAGCCGGAATTGCGCGCGCCATACATGACCGAGCCGCCCAGGCCGTTCGGCAGGGCGATGCGGTACTGGATCGCCTCCTGCGAGCGGATGTCGGCGCCCAGCGCGGTGAAGCCGGCGGTGCCGCCGGTGATATGGCCCCAGGTGCCGGCGGTGCCCGACTCGAAGGCGTCGGCCATATTGAACACCTCGTAGCCCGGGGTGTACATGCGGCCCAGCATCACGGCGCCGATCGGGGTGATCAGGCCGACCATCGAGGTGCGGTCGAACAGGGCTTTTTCCTGGTTGACGGCCGGGGCGCCCGGCGGCTGGATGGCCGCCTGCAGGCGGTCGCGGATGGCTTGCGGAATCTGGTTCATGCCACGCAGCAGGTAGACGCCCGGATTGTCATTCATCAGGGCCGGCTGCTGCGAACCGTTATCGAGTTCGACACGGGCTTCGAGATTGAAGATGGCCTTGTAGCCATTGCCCAAGTCTTCGCTACCCCGGATGCCGAGGCGCGAGCCGTCGGCGCCGCCGCTATAGACCTTGGTCGGTCCCCCTTTTTGCCACATCACGCCGGCATCGGCGATACCGTAGATCTGGACGCTGGTCTGGGCCAGGGCGGAGCATGCAAACGTAGCGCCGAGCAGGGCGGCGATCAGGCTTTTCTTCATCGTGTCTCCATATTATTTTCTTGTCGCGATGCTTGCGCTCGCTCTACCAATATGCCATTGCCATGGCGCACTGTACAGAACGCTCGTTCGCGGATGCGCCGGGGACGACCAGGCGTTGTGAAAACACTACATGGATCGCGATGAAGACGCGCGGCTCCTGCTTGCGCAAGAGGCCCTAGAACGAATGGTTGATGCCGATGTCGTACTGGTTGACGGTGCCCGGACTGGTGGGCAGACCCTTCTTGCGCGAGGCATCGATGTAAAGATAGGTGCGCTTCGACAAGCTGTATTCATAGCCCAGCGACAGCTGCCTGACCTTCTCCAGCCCGTCGGTATCTTTCTGGCCATAGCCCGCCAAGAACTTGCCAGGCCCAAGTGCATAGTTGGCGCCCAGCACCCACGAGGAGGTATCGTTGTTGAAGACGCGGGTGTGGTCTTCGTCCAGCCTGGTGAAGGTGCCCATGAGCTTGAGTTCCGGGGTCGCCTGGACCGCGGCGCCGACCGACCAGACCTTTGATTCGATCGCATTGCGCTCGTAGGCCGCCATCAGGGCGGCGGGGCCGTTGTTGTAGGTGGCCGAAACCGAGAACGGATTGGCCGAGGCTTCGGCGCCGGCCGGATACTGCGGCGCGCCGGCGCTGCCGCGGCCGATCACGGCGACGCCGCCGTTGTTTTCCTTCGTCGCGATTGCGGTGTTGAGCTGGAAGCCATTGACGACCGGCGAGTTGTACCAGATGGCGTTCGACCAGCGGTTGCCCGAGGAGCCGACCGGGTCGAGCGGCTGCGAGCTGTAACCGGCGACGCTCAGGTCGGTATAGAAGCCGCCTGCGGTCGGGATCGCATGAAAGGGTTCGAAGTTGCCGATGGTTTCATGGAACGGGGTCAGGCCGCGGCCGAGGCGCAGCATGCCGAAGCCGCCCTGCAGGCCGACCCGGCTCTGGCCCTGGAACAGCTGGCGCTGATTGCCGCCGGGACCGATCTCGCTGCTGCCGGTGTCCGGCTCGTAACGCATTTCAAGGTGGAACAGGGCTTTGAAACCATTGCCCAGGTCTTCGGTGCCGCGGATGCCCAGGGTGTTGGCGGCGCGCTTGCCGATGCTGACGTTCTCGCCACTGCGCTTGACGACGCCGGCATCGACGTTGCCGTAGACCTGCACCGACGTCTGCGCATGGGCCGCGCCAGCGCAAGCGCCAAGCAGTGCGACGGCCAGGAGAGATTTCTTCATTGTCGGTGTGTTCCCAGGATCGAGGTGAGCGCATGCAGAACGTCGAGGCCGGCCGCTCGGGTCACCTTGATTGTTTCAAACTTCAGGGCTGGCTATTTGGTCAATTATCAGTGGCGCGCTTGGTAGATCGCTAATAAATCCAATCGTGCTGTTGTATTTTTGAAACGTATTCCATATGCATGCCACAAAGCCCGCGGTTTTGCATCCGGGAAATGGACCGCGGCGTTCTTTCATGAGGCGACCGCGAGCACGCTTTGATGTCGTGCGGCCACGGTGGCCGGTTTCATCCGCTTGAACCAGCTTTGCGCCCCGTCAACTCACCCCGGAATCGAATCGAATCGCCGGCGGCAGCGGCTTAGACTTTGGCCAAATTTGCATGAGCGGCGACAGGCCCTGTCAATACCTTGTATATTGACAAGCTCGCCAGGCCGGCTTGCGCCATGGGCCGGGCGGTTGTGATGCCGTCGCCGCTGCGTGTTGCCGACTCACTCTTTTATGTATTCCAACAATGGCTAACCGCGAAGAATTGGCGATCATTCGCAACGCCCGCGCCGGGCAGGTGGCGGCCCAGCTCGAGCTGGGCAAGCTGTATTTGTTCGGCAGCGCCGGACTCCCGCAGAGCCTGCCGACGGCGCTGCACTGGCTCGAGCGTGCGGCTCGACAAGACTGTCCACCTGCGTGGCAGTTGATCGGTAACCATATTCCTCTTGAGCTTGCCCAGCATAACGCCACCGCCGTCGCCCAGTGGTATGAGCGCGCCTATGACGACGGCAGCCTGCATGCCGGCCTGGTGTTTGCCCAGCTGGTGCTCGATCTGGCAGCGCCATCCCAGCAGCATCCGAAGGCCGTGCAGGCGCTCGAGGACGCGGCGCGCGCCGGCTTTCCGCACGCGCAATGGTTGCTGTCGCAGCGCCAGGGCAGGCCGCCCGCGGCCCAGCCCGGTACTCGGGCGGCGCCGTCGAGCGGCGCAGCGCAACGGGCGCCCGCGTCCAGGGCCGCCGAGCGCCCGCCGGCCAGCCAGTTGGGCCAGGAACGGGCGCGGCGTCCGCAAGGCGCCGGCGCGGCGCAGTACGCCGCGCTCGACGAGGCATGGACGGCGCGCCGCCGGGACGACTACCTCGCGCGCGCATTGCCGCAGGCCCGCGCGCTGATCGGCGAGCGTGGCGAGCAGGGGGAAATGCGTCGTTTCGCCCCCGACGAGATCACCCTGCTGTCGCGCTGCGCGCGCCTGCTCGACCCGGCGCTCGATGGCGTCAGCGGCCTGCAGGCCCTGGATGCCGGCGCGGCGGCGGCGCTCTGTCAACCGGGCGAACCCGCCGTGTTCTGGGAGCTTGCAGCGGCCGAGCATGATCCCCACGCACAGCTGGCGCTGGGGCTGCGCTGTGCGCGCATGCGGGTCGATGGCAGGCGGTGCAGCAATGGCGGAGCGGCCAACGGCCAGGTCGCGGATGCGCATGTCGCACACGCGCATGTCGCCCACGCGCATGTCGCCAACGCGCACGTCGCCAACGCGCAAGTCGCCAACGCGCAAGTCGCCAACGCGCATGTCGCCAATTTCAAGAAAGCGATTCGCTGGCTGAACCTGGCCGGGGAGCAGGGCCTGGCCGAGGCCTGGTATGCGCTGTCGCGCATCTATATCAAGCCCGAGTTTTCGCAGCGTAACGTGGCCGATGCCCAGCGCTACCTGGAGCGGGCCGCCGAGATGGGGTATCGCGATGCCCAGCTCGAATGCGGGCACAATGCCTGGCGCGCGCGCCGCGAGAACGAGAACAATGACGTGCGTGCCGTGTACTGGCTGCAGCAGGCGGCCGCCCAGGGCTCGCCAGAGGCCGTCGAGTTGCTGCGCAAGATCGCGCCGCGCGCCACGGCCACGCCGTACACCGAGACCGGGCGATTGCTGGCCAGCCACGCCGATGCGCTGGCGGCGCATCCGCTACTGGCCGCGCGCATCGAGCTGGCGGCGCTGTTCGACCTGTCGCGCGCCGAGGCGCTGCTGCTGGACGTGGGCGCCGCCGACCAGGGCCATTGCCTCGTCATCGACATCCGCGCCAGCTATGGGCGCAGCAAGCGGCGGCTGGTGATGGTCGAATCGGCGCAACAGCGCGAGGCGCTGGACCGCATCGTGCGCCTGTTCGAACAGGTCGACTGCGGCCCGGCTGGGCCGGAAGGAAATTATCGGCAGCGCCTGTACCGGCTGCGCACGCTGCTCAATGTGGCGATCCCGGGCAACGACGCCGACGGCGGCGCCGACATCGAGCTGGCGGCCTGAAAGCCGTCGAGACTGCAAATGGAAAGGGCGCCATCGGCGCCCTGGAATGTGATGGCGGCGTCGTCAGATCTCGACTTCGCCCTCGAACACCGACACCGCCGGTCCGCTGAGGTAGACCGGCTGGCCCGGTCCCGCCCAGGCGATGCTGAGTTCGCCGCCACGGGCCGATACGCGCACCGGCGAATCGAGCAGGCCGCGCCGGATGCCGGCCACCACCGCCGCGCAGGCGCCGGTACCGCAGGCCAGCGTCTCGCCGGCGCCGCGTTCGTGGACGCGCAGGCGGATGTGACCACGGTCGACCACCTGCATATAGCCGGCGTTGACGCGTTTCGGGAAGCGCTCATGGTGTTCGATCAGCGGGCCGGTCTGTTCCACCAGCGCCGTGTCGACGTTGTGCACCACCTGCACCGCATGCGGATTGCCCATCGAGACGACGGAAATCTGCGTGGCCTCGCCGCCGACCGGCAGTGGCCACAGGGTTTCCTCGCCCTCGGGCTTGCCGTCCAGTCCGGCGCTGTCGAACGGCACCTCGGCCGGCTCCAGGCGCGGGGCGCCCATGTCCACCGTCACGCTGCCGTCGTCTTCAAGGCGCGGGTTGATGATGCCCGACATGGTTCGCACGCGGATGCTGCGTTCCTGCGTCAAACCCTTCTCGACCACGAAGCGCACGAAGGCGCGCGAGCCGTTACCGCACTGCTCGACTTCGCTGCCATCGTTGTTGAAGATGCGGTAGCGGAAGTCCACGCCTTCCTCGTTCGGGCGCTCGACGACCAGGATCTGGTCGGCGCCGATGCCGAAGCGGCGGTCGGCCAGGCGTTGCCACCCGTCGGCGCTCATGCCGTCGACGTCGATCTGCTGGTTGATGGCGTCGATCACGACGAAGTCGTTGCCCGCGCCATGCATCTTGGTGAATTTCAGTTTCATGCTCAGTTCGATCCTGTTCAATCGTACAGCGAAGGTTCACCCGGCGGACGGGTCTTGAAGCGTTTATGGGTCCAGAAATACTGCTCGGGAGCCTCGCGCACGCGCTCTTCGATGAAGGCGTTCATGCGGCGGGTCGCTTCGACCATATCGTCGCCCGGGTAATTTTCCCACGCGGGATAGAAACGCACGCGCCAGCCCTGGTAGTTCGGCAGGTAGGTCGCGATCACCGGGATCACCTTGGCGCCGGTGGTCGCGGCGATGCGTCCCAGCGCGGTCAGGGTCGCGGCCTGCACGCCGAAGAAGGGCACGAATTCGGCATCCTTCTCGCCGAAATCCATGTCCGGCAGCATGAAGTAGGGCAGGCCGTCGCGCAGCGCGCGCAGGATCGGCTTGATGCCTTCCTTGCGCGTCACCAGGCGCACCGGACCGTAGCGTTCGCGGCCGTGGCGCAGCAGGCGGTCGAAGGCCTCGTTTTTTTGCGGCACGTACATGCTGCACACCGGGATCACGCGCGAGGCGACGCCGGCCACGTCCAGGCACACGAAGTGCGGGCACAGCAGGATCGTGGGGCCGTCTTCCATCGCGGCCTGCGGCACCGCCGGCTCGACCTTGATCAGGCTGCGCACCCTTTCCTCGGGCGCCCACCACAGGATCGAGCGCTCGAAGATGCTGCGCGCGTAGGCGCGGAAGTGCCGTTTCGCGATGTCGCGCCGTTCGCCCTCGCTCAGTTCAGGCATGGTCAGGCGCAGATTGGTCAGCGTGATCTTGCGGCGCTTGCCCATGATCATGAACATCAGGCTGCCGATCGCTTCGCCGAAGCGACCCAGGATGGGTAGCGGCAAGAAATGCAGCAGCCACATGAAGCCAAGCAGAATCCTCATGCTCCAACCTCGCTGTCCGGACCGGCCACGCCGTCCGGCTGCTTGTAGCGGTTATAGCTCCAGAAATACTGGCTCGGCGCGCGCGCGATCAATTGCTCCATGGCGCGGTTGATCGCCGTCGCCTGGTCGGTGGCGCTGCCGCTGAGGTCGCCGTCGAAGGGCACGAAGCGCACGATGTAGCCGGCGCCGCCCGGGCGCCGCTCGGCGTACACCAGCAGGATGTCGGCCTTGCCCAATTGGGCCAGCTTGGCCGGCAGGGTCATCGTATAGGCGTTGCGGCCGAAGAAGGGCGCCCACACGCCTTCGCCTTCTTGCGGGACCTGGTCGGGCAGCAAGCCGATCGGCTGGCCGCCCTTGAGGGTCTTGGCCAGGATACGCACGCCGGACAGGTTGGCCGGCGCCAGGTGCAGGTTGTGGCGCGCACGGGCGCCCTCGACCAGCGGCCGCAGCGCGTCCTTGCGCGGCGGGCGATACATGACCGTCAACGCCGTCTTGAGCGCGATCTGCTGCGCCGTCATTTCGAAGCAGCCCAGGTGTGGCGTCAGGAACACAATGCCGCGGCCCGCGTCGAGTTTTTCCTGGACCAGTTCCCAGTTTTCCACCGTGGCATGCCTGGCAACCCGCTCCGGCCTGGCGCACCACACGAAGGCGAGCTCGATCGCGGCCTTGCCGGCCTCGGACACGGCCTGTTTCCAGTGCGCGTCATAGCCGGCCTGGGCCAGGTTGGCGCGCAGGCGGCGCTTGTACGACGGCGACAGCCAATAGACCAGCCAGCCCATCGCACCGCCCAAGGCGTGCAGCAATGGCAAGGGGAAAACAGATAAGATTCGAAAAATTACCACTAACATGTCGATTGATGGGTGTCGAGCGCGGTATGCGTTTCCACACCAAAATTCTTAGGAAGCGTAAAATACCACTTTATGCTGGATCCGCCGAGTTAACAGACAACTTGCGAAGCGGAATATAAATTTCGCTAAAGCGTCGCAGGCAATAGTTGCTGCGGCAATTCTATGAATCAGTAACTGGAGCCTACATGTCGAACGACTACCTCTTCACTTCCGAATCCGTTTCCGAAGGCCACCCGGACAAGGTCGCTGACCAGATTTCCGACGCCATCCTCGACGCCATCCTCGAGCAAGACCCGACCGCGCGCGTCGCCGCCGAAACCCTGTGCAACACCGGCCTGGTGGTGCTGGCAGGCGAGATCACCACGCACGCCAACGTCGACTACATCTCGGTGGCGCGCAACACCATCAAGCGCATCGGCTACGACAACACCGATTTCGGCATCGACTACAAAGGCTGCGCCGTCATGGTCTGCTACGACAAGCAGTCGCCGGACATCGCGCAAGGCGTGGACGAAGGCGCCGGCATCGATCTCGACCAGGGCGCGGGCGACCAGGGCCTGATGTTCGGCTATGCCTGCGACGAAACGCCAGAACTCATGCCAGCCGCCATCTATTACGCACACCGCCTGGTCGAGCGCCAGTCGCAGCTGCGCAAGGATGGCCGCCTGCCATGGCTGCGTCCGGATGCCAAGTCGCAAGTCACCCTGCGCTACGTCGACGGCCGTCCGGTCGCGGTCGACACCGTCGTGCTGTCGACCCAGCACCACCCCGACGTCACCCATTCGCAGATCGAAGAAGCCGTCATCGAAGAGATCATCAAGCCGACCTTGCCGCGCGAGTGGCTGGATAAAACCCGCTTCCTGGTCAACCCGACCGGCCGCTTCGTCATCGGCGGCCCGCAGGGCGATTGCGGCCTGACCGGCCGCAAGATCATCGTCGACACCTACGGCGGCGCAGCCCCGCACGGCGGCGGTGCGTTCTCCGGTAAAGACCCGTCGAAGGTCGACCGCTCGGCCGCCTACGCCGCGCGCTACGTCGCCAAGAACATCGTCGCCGCCGGCCTGGCGCGCCAGTGCCAGGTGCAGGTCAGCTACGCCATCGGCGTGGCGCGTCCGATCAACATCACCGTGTACACCGAAGGCACCGGCGTGATCCCGGACGACAAGATCGCGGCCCTGGTCAACGAACACTTCGACCTGCGCCCGAAAGGCATCGTCCAGATGCTCGACCTGCTGCGCCCGATCTATTGCAAGACCGCGGCCTACGGCCACTTCGGCCGCGAAGAGCCGGAGTTCAGCTGGGAGCGTACCGACAAGGCGGCCGAGCTGCGCGCTGCTGCGGGTCTGGCGTAACCGCGGTTATGCAGGCGTAGCGTGGACGGGTTTCCCGTCCACGCTACATCCAGCTATCCCACGATCCAACAAGCATTCCCGCCGCCATCCAGGCGTGCTAAACTACCCCGTTCCGAGGAGCGTTGCGACAGAGAGGTCCCTCTTTGCCAGGCTCGGATATTCCAGCAACTGCGCTCACGTTACTTTTTTCTAAACATTGAAAGGAGGGCGTGATGAACGCCGTACTCAAAGATTCCCAAGACTATATCGTTGCCGACATCTCCCTGGCTGCCTGGGGCGAGAAGGAA
>Ga0265780_10010535_pt1 | contig 11003 bp, 10 predicted proteins | sample P1T30metagenome_FD_192432 | JGI IMG/M metagenome (GOLD analysis project Ga0265780, IMG submission 192432) | Plant litter microbial communities from East Loma Ridge, Irvine, California - P1 T30 | ecosystem: Environmental > Terrestrial > Plant litter > Unclassified | place: USA: California... | reverse complement strand
ACCAGCAACTGCACCAGCATGCAGGCGACGATGATCTTGCGCCGGTCGTGGCGGTCGGCCACGTGGCCGGCCCACAGGATCAGCACCAGGAAGGGCGCGAACTGGGCCAGGCCGATCAGGCCAAGGTCGAACAGGCTGCCGGTGATCTGGTAGACCTGCCAGCCGACGGCGACGCTTTGCATCTGGACGGCCAGGGTGCCAAGGAAACGGGCGGACAGGTAAAAGGAGAGGTTGCGGTTGCGCAGGACGCCCAGACCGCCGGTTGGCGACAACAAAGACATGGATGGTGGCAAATGACTGGCGAGAAGCCGGTCATTGTGCCTGATTTGGAACGGGGCTGCTGGCGGGGGGCGTTTGGCCCACCCTCACCATGCGGAGGGTGGTGACGGATTTACGGTTGCGCCAAATCCGCCTCGGTCGTGAACGAATCGGCAAAGAACTCGTCCGCCGGCAAGCCGCACTGCGCCACGTACTGCTCGCGCGCCGCATCGACCATCACCGGCGCGCCGCAGGCGTACACCTGCCAGCCCGATAAATCCGGGATGTCCTGCATCACCGCCGCGTGCACGTAGCCGCTGCGGCCGCTCCAGTTATCCTCCGGCAGCGCATCCGAAATCACCGGCACGTACTGGAAGTCGGGCAGGGTGGTAGTCCAGGCCTGGCACAGTTCGTCCATGTACAAATCCTGCGGACGGCGCCCGCCCCAGTACAGGCGCACCGGGCGCTCGGACTTCAGGTGCATCAGGTGTTCGACCAGCGCCTTCACCGGCGCAAAGCCGGTGCCCGAGGCCAGCAGCACGATTGGTTTACTCGATTCCTCGCGCAGGAAGAAGGTGCCGAGCGGACCCTCGAAGCGCAGGATGTCGCGCTCCTTCATGGCGCCGAAGACGTGGTCGGTGAACAAACCGCCCGGCAAGTGGCGGATGTGCAGTTCCAGCGGACGCTCGAGCGAGGGCGCGCTGGCGATGCTGTAGGCGCGGCGCTTGCCGTCCTTCAGCAGGAATTCGACGTACTGGCCGGCGCGGTAGGCCAGCGCCTCGTTGGCCGGCAGCTGCAGGGTGAGGATGGCGACGTCGGGCGCGGCGCGGGTGATGCTTTGCACGCGGGTCGGCATCTTGCGCAGCGGGTAGTCGCTGCTGCCGCCGACTTCGCGCGCCTCGATGGTGACGTCGCCGTCAGGCACGGCGCAGCAGAACAGGGACATGCCCTGCAGCTTTTCCTGCTCGCTCAGGGCGCGCGCCTGGTGCGGCTTGTGGGCGACGCTGCCGTCGACGACCTTGCCCTTGCACGAGCCGCAGGCGCCGTTCTTGCAGCCATACGGCAGGCCGACGCCGGCGCGGATCGCAGCGGCGAGTACGGTTTCGTCGGGCTCGCAGGCGAATTGGTTGCCGCTGGGCTGGACAGTGATCTGATACGTCATGGGTGATATGGAATAGGGTGGAAAGAGCGGACGGGATCGTGCCGCTGTAACAGATAGCTATTTTACACGGGGCCTTCATGGCGCGAGGCTGGCTGGCGGACGGCGCCTGGGATGAGGACGGGGAGGGCGGCGCTCGCTTACAATCGCTGGCGTGAACACACCATCTTCCCATTTGAAACGTCCGCGCCTGCTGCTGGTGGGCTGCGGCGACGTCGGCATGCGCCTGCTGCCGCTGCTTGCAGGGCGCTATCGCGTCTTCGCCATGACGCGTGACCCCGGGCGTTGCGCCGAGCTGCGCGCGGCCGGCGCCGTGCCCATCGTTGCCGACCTCGACCAGCCGGCCTCGCTGGCGCGCCTGCGCGGCCTGGCGCAACGGGTCGTGCACCTGGCGCCGCCGCGGCCGGAAGGCGAGCGCGACGTGCGCACGCGTCACCTGGCCGCCCTCCTGCCCGAAGGCGCGCGTGTCGTCTACGTGAGCACCACCGGCGTCTACGGCGACTGCGGCGGCGCCCTGGTCACCGAGACGCGCAGTGTGGCGCCGAAGAATGCGCGGGCGCGGCGGCGCGTGGATGCCGAGCGGGTCCTGCGCGCCTGGGCCCGCCGCAATGGGGGGCAATTGTCCATCCTGCGCGTACCCGGCATCTACGCGGCCGAGCGCTTGCCCCTGAAGCGGCTGCGCGAAGGCACGCCCGCCTTGCGGCCCGAAGACGACGTCTACACCAACCACATCCAGGCCGACGACCTGGCGCGCATCATCCTGCATGCCTTGCGCCGGGCCTTGCCGAACCGGGTCTACCATGCCGTCGACGATACGCGCATGCAGATGGGCGCGTATTTCGATGCCGTGGCCGACGCTTATGGCTTGCCGCGGCCGCCGCGCCTGGCGCGCGCCGACTTGCAGGCCCAGGTGTCGCCGATGCTGCTCTCGTTCATGTCGGAATCGCGCCGCCTCGACAGCGCGCGCCTGCGCGAACTGGGCGTGCGCCTGCGCTATCCCGACGTCGCCACCGCACTGGCCGAATGGGCGCCGGCCGGCGCTGGTACAATGTCCGCATTAAGGAAAGAACCATGACCTACGAAGAATACCTGGATGAAGTGACGACCCTGATCGTCGAAAAGTACGACCTCTCCGACGAGGCCGCCATCAAGCTCGTCGTCGACGCGCAGGCCAAGGGCTATTTCGTTGCCCATGACGACAAGAAGGCAATGCGCACGCTGGACCGCGCCCACGAAGATGCCCGCGCCTTGTTCAAGGCCGGCAGCACGAAGTAAGACCTCATCGGGGCTTCTCCCGCAAGCCTCGTCAGTAGCCTCTCCTGCAGGTGCCAGCCGGCGCCTGCATCTCCCTTTTCGACCAGTTTCCTGCGCAAGGCATCGGCACATCCGATGCATGGCCGCATCACGTCCGTTGGATAACTTCCACATTTTCCTTTCAACTTGTAGGGCTATTCCTACAATTGCTTGAATAAAACGTAACTTTCCCTTTATCATTGCGGCTAGAAAAAATCACCGTACAAACGGTGTCGATTTAGCGCGTCAGGCCAATTTTTTATACTTAAAAGTTAATTGTAAAAAATAACTGACGGATTGTGATTTTTGGAAAGAATTTAGAAATGCCTATCAGAAGACTGCCGGAAGGCGCAGATTACGACCCGAACCGCGTCCTGGACGCCATTATCACCAAGCTGCAGCTGAAAAACGATGCAGCCCTGTCGCGCGCCCTGGAAGTGGCGCCGCCGGTGATCAGCAAGATTCGCCACAACACCCTGCCGATCGGCGCCACCATCCTGTTGCGCATGCACGAGATCAGCGATTTCAGCATCCGCGAACTGCGCGCGCTGATGGTGTCGACGCGCGCCGAAGCGGCGATGGCCTGAGAAGCAAAAAAGCCGGCTGCATGAGCCGGCTTCGCAAGACTTCGCAAGAGGCAGGGCGGCGTGAGCCGACCCTGCCTTTGTTTTTTTGTCAGGCAGCGACCGGGGCCCGGCCGCACCACGCGGTCTGCACCGCGGCAGCCTCGGCGCCGGCAGGAGCACGGCCGCACCAGGCGGTGTCCTGCGCAGCTGCCGCCGTCTTTGCCGGGGCGCGGCCGCACCATGCGCTCGCTTTCGCAGCGGCTTCGGCTTTTGCCGGGGCACGGCCACACCATGCGGTGTCCTTCGCAGTGGCTTCGGCCTTTGCCGGGGCCCGACCGCACCATGCGGTCTGCACCGCATCGGCAAGCGGTTTGATCGGGGCGCGGCCGCACCACGCGGTCTTCGCCATGGCGCCATCGCTACCTGCCGGGGCGCGGCCACACCAGGCGGTCTGGGCGGCGCCATCGGCGGACACAGCCGGCGCACGGCCGCACCATGCCGCCTCGGCAGCGGCGTCGACCACATTCGCCGGTGCGCGGCCGCACCAGGCGAGATCGGCCTGGGCTTCGGCATCGAAGCTGAAGTAGGCTTCGCCGAACGTCGATTCGTACAGTTCGCGCATCCGTTCGCCTGCCTGCTGCTGGACGGCGACGTCGTCTTCGCTGCGCAGGCCGATATACGGGTAGTGGTGCAGGAAGTAGCCGAAAGCCTGTTCGCAGTCCTGGGCGTACTTCATGGTGTCGAGGATGTGGTAGTGCCAGAAGGTGTCGACGTCGACCTGCGGCGCGGTCTCGTCGTTCGGGAAGGCTTTCATCAGGTACAGGAAGCGGCGGTACTCGGTTTCCATGGCATTGGCCTTGTCGAGCGACCAGCCTTCGCCGGATTCCTTGTGCATCAGCTTGACTTTAATCGGGCTCAAATCCAGTGCGGCGATTGCTGCGAAGTCGTTGTTCGAGATCATGATTCATCCTATCGTTTTGGATATTGCATCGTTATTCTGTTGTGTATGACTGGACGGTTGATGAGGCATGCTGGCGAATGGTCTGGTCCTCCTTGGGGTCGTTGCCGTGTGCATCGCTGCGGTCTTGTTGATGCATCACAGTGAGAACCATTCTCTACCCCAAACTTCCTGAAATAATTGATTTTGCGCAAGTTGAGTGATGTCAAGCAATTTCCTGTGGTAAATCGCGCTACAGGCTCTCGAACGCTTTCGCCGGGCTGGTCACAGCAGGCGTTCCCGGGACGACCGACAGCAAATTGTCGGCCACGGGAATCGCCACGTGCACCGTGGTGCCGGCGTTCGGCCGGCTGGTGATGAGGCATTTGCCACCCAGGATGCGCACCCTTTCCTCGATGCCGACCAGGCCAAAGGAGCCTGGTTTTTGTCCGCCGCCCTTGTTCAGGCCGATGCCGTTGTCGCTCACCGTCATCGTGATCGACTCCTCGTCCAGCGCCAGTTCGACCCGTACGCTGGTGGCGCGCGCATGGCGCGAGACATTCGTCAGCGACTCCTGCAGGATGCGGAACAGCGTGGTGGCGCAACGGTCGCTCACGTGCAGCTCGCGCCCGTCCGACACCAGCTCGCAGGCAATTCCAGTACGGCGCTGGAATTCGGCAATTTGCCAGTCGACCGCCGCCGTCAAGCCCAGGTCGAGCACGTGCGGGCGCAAGTCGTTGATGATCTGGCGTACGCTCTTGATGGTGGCGTCGATCTGTTCCAGGGTCCAGCGCGCCCGCGCGTGCAGGCGCGGATGGCGGCCGCTGGTGCGCGAGGCCAGCAAATCGGCTTCGATGCGCAGGGCCAGCAGGTTTTGGCCGAGGTCGTCGTGGATCTCGCGCGCGATGCGCTTGCGCTCGCTTTCCTTGATGGTTTCCGCATGGGCCGCCAGGCGCCGCAGGTTGTCGTTGGTCTTTTGCAGCTTGGCTTCGCTGGCGCGCAGCTCGCCCGTCATGTCCTCGGCCAGCTCGATGGCGCGCCGGCGCGAGGAGCTCAGGGTCTGGTACAAGGCATACAGCAGGCTGGTGCCGACCATCCCGGCCAGCATGGCGATCCAGGGCAGGTAGATGTCGAGTTCCGAATACATGTCGCGCTTGCTGATGCGAAAGTCGATGTCCCAGCCGCGTCCGCTCACGCCCACCGGCAACAGGGCGCGGAACACGTCCGGGTCATCGGTGGCGTTGGGCTGGTTGTCGAAGAACACGGTGCGCTTGTAGACGCCCGGCGGCCCGCCCGGTTCCTCCACCGGGCTCATGCCGGAAATCACGAGACGCGTGGTGTGCTTCGGCATGTTGTCGAGTACGCCCTGGGCCAGGCGCTCGACGCTGAAGCCGATCCCGACCGAGCCAATGTAGGCGGCGCGGCGCTGGGCCACGTCGGCCAGGGGCATGGCCGGACGGTAGACCGGCATGCGCATGCCCAGCCCGCTGCCGCTGCTGCGGATTGCCACCCGCGTGCCCGAGGTCGAGGCTTCGCCGGTGTCACGCGAGTGCGCCAGGGCCAGCGCCACGGCGGGGCGCGCCTGCAGGTCCATGCCGAGACGGTTGTTCCAGGCCTGGTTCGGCTCGACGAAGGTGAGCACCGTGTATTCGGGCCGCCGGCCTTCGGGCCGGATGTGGAAGGAACGTTGCCTGCCGTCGAGTTCGCTACGCACCTGCTCCTCGAAGGCCGCACGCTCGGCATCGGGCACGAAGCGCGCGAAATTGATGGTCTCGACGCCGGGGAAGTGGTTGCTCAGGTCGAGACCGACCACGTACTGCTGGAATTGATTGCGCGACAGGTTCTCATCCGTCAGGAACAGGGCCGAGGCGCCGCGCAGCAGATCGGCATAGGTCTTGATGCGCCCGTCCAGGATCGACTGCACGTTGCGCGCCATGTGCAGGAAGCGCTCATGGGAATCGTACTCGATGGCGCGGCTGGTGCTGATGTACAGGCCCGCACCCACGGCGAGCGAAAGCAGGGCGCCCAGCCATGAGCCAAATTTGATTGCCCGGATGGTTCCAGTGAAGTCGGCTGTCATTTCCATGTCCGCCTCGGTCTCTGTTTTTTTCGAGTTTTTCTGATTTCGATCAGAATCGCGCAGACTGAGTCGCCTGTTACCTAGCAGGTCTGACAGGTTGTTTGCGGCGTGCCGACAACATAAAAAACCCGCCGCGGTTGCCCGGGGCGGGTTATGTTGAAGCAGAGGAAGGGTGCTTATTTGCCCCAGCTATCCTTCAGCGTCGTCACGCGGTTGAACACCGGTTTGCCCGGCTGCGAATCGACGCGGTCGGCAACGAAATAACCATGGCGCTCGAACTGGAAGCGCTGGTCGCCCGTTGCCGCCGCCATGCCCGGCTCCAGGTAGGCGGTAATGGTTTCCAGCGCCTTCGGATTCAGCGCTGCCTTGAAGTCCTTGCCGCCGGCATCCGGCTGCGCTTCCGTGAACAGGCGGTCGTACAGGCGCACTTCGGCTTCCAGGGCCGAGGCGGCGCTGACCCAGGTGATGTTGCCCTTCACCTTGTAGTTGTCGGCGCCCGGCGTGCCCGACTTCGAATCCTCGAAGTACTTCACGTGCACGGCGGTCACTTTACCGTTCTCGTCCTTGTCGAAGCCGGTGCACTCGACCACGTAGCCGTACTTCAGGCGCACGCGTGCACCCGGCTGGTCGCCGATTGGCGGCGTGAAGCGGAAGTAACCCTTGACCGGGGTTTCCATGAAGTCTTCCTGCTCGATCCACAGTTCGCGCGTGAACGGGAAGTGGCGCAGGCCCATTTCCGGGTGGTGCGGGTGGACCGGCGAGGTGCAGTCGTGCGATTCGCCTTCGGGGAAATTATCCACGATCAGTTTCAACGGACGCAGCACGGCGATCGCGCGCGGCGCCTTCGGATCCAGGTCGTCGCGCAGCGCGCCTTCGAGCGTGCTCATGTCGATCCAGCCGTCGGCCTTCGATACGCCGATGCGGTCGCAGAACAATTGCAGCGATTCCGGCGTGTAGCCGCGGCGGCGCAGGCCGACGATGGTCGGCATGCGCGGGTCGTCCCAGCCGGTGACCACGCCATCGTCCACCAGCGCGCGCAGCTTGCGCTTCGAGGTGACCACATACGTCAGGTTCAAGCGCGAGAATTCGTACTGGCGCGGCACCGGACGCGCGAAGAAGCCGCCCTCGGCCAGCGTTTCGACCAGCCAGTCGTAGAACGGGCGGTGGTCCTGGAATTCCAGCGTGCACAGCGAGTGCGTGATGCTTTCCAGCGCGTCCGAAATCGGGTGCGTGTAGTCGTACATCGGGTAGATGCACCAGTCGTCGCCCGTGCGGTGGTGGTGCGCGTGGCGGATGCGGTACAGGGCCGGGTCGCGGTTGGTCATGATCGGCGACGACATCGCGTCCTCGCTCATCTTCGCGCGCAGGATGTGTTCGCCGTCCTTGTATTTGCCGGCCTTCATGTCGCGGAACAGTTGCAGCGACTCTTCCGGCGGGCGGTTCCGGAACGGCGAATTCGTGCCCACGGTGCCGAAGTTGCCGCGGTTCTTGGCCATGTCTTCGGCGCTCTGGCTGTCGACGTAGGCGTAGCCCTTCTTGACCAGGTACTCGGCCATCTCGTACAGCTTGCCGAAGTAGTCCGAGGCGTAGTGCAGGTATTCCTCGCCGCCTTGCTCCCAGGTGAAGCCCAGCCACTTGACGCTGTCCATGATGGTGTCGACGTATTCCTGGTCTTCCTTTTCAGGATTGGTGTCGTCGAAGCGCAGGTGGCAGCGGCCGGCGTAGTCGCGCGCCAGGCCGAAGTTCAGGCAGATCGATTTCGCGTGGCCGATGTGCAGGTAGCCGTTCGGCTCGGGCGGGAAGCGCGTGATGACTTCCGGCATGCCGTCGCGTTTGTGCGTGCCCGCCGCCAGGTCGTTCTCGATGATGGCGCGCACAAAATTCGACGATGGCGCATTGGCCGCCGTATTGTTCTTTTCAGAGCTCATGAAAGATGGAGTTTGGATAGGTAAAGTTCTTGCCATTTTACCGTAGACGGGAGCGCCACGGACCGCGTATGTGGTGGAGCGCACGGAGCGCGTTTAATGCAAAGCACATACTTGGACGCTATTGCCCTGACTTGCAAGTGGCGTCCAGGTGTTTCCGTGCCGCTGGCCACACTGACAAGTGAGTGATTTCTATAGGATAATCTCGTTTTGCCGTTTCGCGGCACCAGCCGGAGAGTTCCAAATTGGAAAATTTATACGCGATCCTCGGCGTCGCGCCGAACGCCAGCGATGAGGAGATCAAGAAGGTCTACCGCTCGCTGGCGATGCGCTACCACCCCGACCGCAACCAGGCGCCGGGTGCGGAAGCGCGTTTCAAGGCCGTCAGCAAGGCCTACGAGATCCTGTCCGACCGCGCCAAACGCGACGAATACAACCAGAGCGTGAACCACCGCATCGTGCTCGATGCCGAGGCCGAGGCTTTCGAGCTGTGGCGCTCGTTGTTCGCGCTGAACGGCGTGACGCTGCAGGCTTGAAGCCTGGGCCGGGCCATGTGCCCGCACGCTAACGAATCCCCTACAGGAACAAGAACATGAAAAGAGTACATCCCGAATTCGCCTACCAGTCGCGTGAGCTGGAAGGCCAGATCGACGGCACCCTGGGCGACCCGCCCAACAAGAAGAACTACAACATGATGGTCGATGCCCTGGTGTCGGAATACGCCGGCGGCTCGGGCATCGACGATGTCAACCTGATGGCCTTCGCCCTCGTTGACAAGATTCGCTTCACCGACCCGAAAGGCCTGCTGCGCGAAGCGGCCGACTACGAAGGCGGCGACCCGGCGCCGGTGTTCGCCATGGCCGAGTGCGAAGGCGACGACGGCGCGGCCATGTACGCCTCGATGACCGAGAACCACCCGGAACTGGCGCGCCAGGCCATCATCACCGCCTTCCTGTACAAGCACCAGCAGCGCTGGCAGGACGACGACCAGTCGCTCGACCAGCTGGCCGAGGGTGACGAGGGCGACGACGAGGACGATGTCGAGCGCATGGACGATACCGCCGCCACCGACGACTTCACCCAGATCTTCGACCAGGGAGAACGTGAATGAGTGACAAAGCCAACCTGCCGGCGCTGACCAAACAGGTGAGCGAACTGGTGCTGGCCGGCTCGCTGCAGCACGCCGAAGAGGCGTTCTCGCAGGCCGCCGACGAACACGGCGACTACGCCGTGGTCGAGGTGCTGTCGACCCTGCCGCCGCAAGTGACCGCGCTGCACCTGGCCGGCTTCGACGGCGCCAAGACCTCGCTGGCCACCATGCTGGTGCCGCCGAAGGCCTGGGCCGACAGCCTGGCCTACCTGGCCGCCACCTGGCCCGACAACATGATCGAGGACGACCCCGAGCGCCTGGCCGAGGGCCTGTTCAACCACGTGCACGGCGTGGTCTACGCCAACGACGACGAAGACCGCCGCCACGAACTGCTGCACGAAGCCTCCGCTACCGACCACGGCGCCACCGTGTTCGCCATCATCTGGTCGCTGGCGCCGAAAGAGATCATGGAAGTGGCCGGCGAAATCAACCTGAAGGGCCGCTACGTAACGGGCCAGACCTCGTCCGACAGCGACATCATTCCGCTGGCGATCGATCTGGCCAAGGCATCGGAAGATGGCTGGGAACGTTCGCTGATCGAGCTGTTCCCCGAGTTCCGCCACAGCGCCGAGATGGCCGACGCCGAATACCCGGACGATCCCGACGAAGACCCGGAGTTCCAGCAGCGCGGCACGCGCGAGCTGCTGTACCGCCTGCGCAAGCAGGTGCCGTCGGTCCGCACCATGCCACGCCGCAGCACGCGCAAGAGCATGGGCTCGGACATCTTCTCGTGAGCGGGGGCCAATCGTCGATGCTGCCTGCAATCGTCATCGAGAAGCTGCCGCGCCTGGTCCGCGCGATCAAGCTGCTGGCGGGTGAAGACCCGGAAGAAGCGGCGATCCTGGCCGACGAACTGTCCGGCGTCACCGCGATGGTGGCCGAGAAGTTCACCAACGACCGCACCGCCGAAGGTATCCAGCGCGGCTTGCTGCTGACGGTGGGCGGCGTGTCGATGGGCCTGGAAAGCCTGCTGGTCGAGGAAGGCGTGAGCGAGGAAGACGGCGACGCCGTCGCCCTCGACATCCTGATCGAGGACGGCGTCGAGTCCGTGTTCCAGGCGGGCTTCCGCCTGGTGCGCGAACTGTCGGCGCTGCCCGAGGATAGCCTGGTCGGCGAATACGACAGCGACCCGGTCTACGCCCAGCGCCGCCTGAAGGAACTGTTCGTCGATCTGTGCACCGCCGACCCCGGCGAAAGCTGGACCGGCTACGAACGCTACCTCGGCCAGCTGCAGCAGCGCCAGGACGTGCTGGCCATCGTGCGCGCCGCCCAGTGGCTGCGCAAGCACCACTACGAAGGCGCGGTCAACGACCCGGACCTGAACGCGGAAGGCGTGATCGCGCTGGCGATCATCTTCGCGGTGGAGGGCGGCGGCACCATCGTCGCACGCACCACGCAGAAGGGCTTCGAGCGTTTCGTGAAAGCGGTACGCAAGAACGACCCGGACTTCGAAACCGGTTGGGCGCACTTCCTCGACAAGATCCCGGCCCCGCACCGCGCCATCATCGCCGAGCGCGTGCAGACCTACCGCGAGCACTGCACGGTGCTGCAATCGATCCGCACCAAGGCGCCGATGAAGCAGCTGATCGCCGAGCTGGAAAACTACGCCGGGTCGGAGTTGGATACCGAGTATCC
>Ga0265780_10010534_pt1 | contig 11004 bp, 11 predicted proteins | sample P1T30metagenome_FD_192432 | JGI IMG/M metagenome (GOLD analysis project Ga0265780, IMG submission 192432) | Plant litter microbial communities from East Loma Ridge, Irvine, California - P1 T30 | ecosystem: Environmental > Terrestrial > Plant litter > Unclassified | place: USA: California... | reverse complement strand
TGGCGATGGGCGGCGCGCTCGATCCCGCGCTCGACGTGGCCGCGCGTGAGGCACTGGTGACACGCGTGGTCGAAGGGCTCGACGCTGCCGATCCCGAGGCGCGCTGGTCGGCAGAGGTCAGCGAGGAAGGCGGCATCCACTTCAAGCGGCTGTGGCGTGGCGTGACCGATCACCACGTCCTCGAAGCGGCGTTCCTGGTCTCCGCCGAAGCCCGCAAGCTGCATGCGCTCGCCGCCGAGAACGCGGCGGATTACACGCAGACCGCGCGGCTGGTGCCGTCACGCGCCGCCGCCGCTGCGGCAAGTGCTGCCGAGGTGGAAGCCGATGCCGCGACAGAGGAAGACGGCAACGGCGAGACCGCCACTCCGATCGCGATCGGCAAGGGTGAATCGATGGTCGCGCGGCCATCGCAGTTGTTGGAAGCCATTCTCGCGGCCGGTCGCAAGGGCCTCGCGATCCAGCGCTACAAGGGCCTTGGCGAGATGAACCCCGAGCAGCTGTGGGAAACCACGCTCGACCCGCAGAACCGCTCGATGCTGCGTGTCGAAGTCGAGCAGGCCGATGTCGCGGACGAGATCTTCACGCGGCTGATGGGCGACGTCGTCGAACCGCGCCGTGAGTTCATCCAGGAGAACGCGCTCAACGTCGCCAACCTCGACGTTTGAGTCACGTCGGCATCCGGCGAGGCGCATACGGCGGTCATTGCGGAGTTGCACGGGCGCGGTAGAGTGCGGCGAACCACAAGAGGATCAGCCGATGCGTTATCTTGCTCTCGCCTTCGTTGCAGCGCTCGTCATGCCGGGCGTGATCCTCGCCGCGCCGGCTGTGTCGCCCGCGATCACGGCGGCGCTTGCCGATCCGGCACGGGCCGACCAGCAAGGTGACGATGCGCACCGCAAACCGGCAGAACTGCTCGCCTTTGCCGGCGTGAAACCGGGCCAGCAGATCGTCGACGTGCTGCCGGGCGGTGGATATTGGACGCGGATCTTCACCGGCGTGGTCGGTGCGAGCGGTCATGTCTACGCACTGTGGCCCAACGCCGCGGCGGGCTATGGCGCCAAGGCGGTGCCCGCGCTTCAGGCGCGTAACCTTGCCAATGTGACGGTCGCGGTCGATCCGGCGATCATCACCGTCGCAAAGCCGGTCGATCTCGTCTGGACCGTGCAGAACTATCATGATCTCGCCAACAAGGGCGGCGGCGAAGCGGCACTTGGCGCGTTCAACGCAGCGGTATTCAAGGCGCTCAAGCCCGGCGGTATCTATGTGGTGGTCGACCATGCCGCCGCCACCGGATCAGGCATAGCTGACACCGAGACGCTGCACCGGATCGACCCCGCCATCGTCAAGCGCGAGATCACCAATGCCGGTTTCGTTTTCGTCGGCGAATCCAAGGCGCTCGCCAATCCGGCGGACGATCACACGCTCAAGGTGTTCGATCCCGCCATCCGCGGCAAGACCGAACAGTTCGTCTACAAATTCCGCCGCCCCTGAATCTTCACAGCAAATAGCGCATCTTCACCTGTTGCCGCTCGCCAGAGCCGGCAACGGTGAACCGCGCCGACGAAAAACGCGGGGGGCCGAAGCGAACCGGTGGATTGCGCGAGAAGCCGAATCCTTCGCGCGGAATGCCGGCCAGTGTGTCGAGCTTGCCATTGCCGTTCTCGTCGTGGATCACCGCGATTGCGTAATCGCCCTGCGGCAACCCGGCGAAGTGGATCGCACCGGCGCCGGCGGGGCTAGACCGTCGGGTCGATTCGGCCCCGTCGATACACTTCGGAAAATTGTCGGCCACCGCGGTCAGGCAGACGCGGATCATGCCCTTGGCCGAGCGTAAGCCAGCAATGTCGAGCGAAAGGTCAGCGACCGGTGTCGCCCCCGGCAGCATCACCAGCGCGAGCGCCGCCAGCGCGGGCAGCCGCGCGGGCATGATCGCGCGAGAAATCGCCGAGCCCGAGATCGGTGCCGCACAACCGGTCCCAAACCCGGAAATAAAGCCCATAATTGCCCCCATATTGCTGATGGTGCCGCTGATGATGGCTCGCGGTGATGATCCAGTTTCCAATCGGCCCACGCCACATCACCGCCGGGAACATCTCCCAACCCATATGATTGGTAACGCCCATCACCGTCATCACGGTCAAGACAATGCCGAGACCGATCGGGTGAATGGGCACCAAAAACACGAGTAGCGGAACCACTAACGCACCAGTGAGCGACTCGGACACCGAAAATGCCATTGCCGCCCAGGCGGTCGGCGGACGGCTGGCATGGTGGACCGCATGGACGCGCTGGAACCAGCGCGGCCGATGCATCAATCGGTGTGACCAGTAGAACCAGCTATCGTGCGCGAACAGGTACAGCAGTACCGAAACGGGCAGGTACCAGAGCGGCCAGGCATGCAGATCGCCGTAAATCTGTGTCCAGCCGCGGTTCTGCCAGCCCCATGCGACCACACCGGCCGGCACGCCGTAGATCGCCGCCGCAGCGAGGCTCCAGCCGATCTCACGCCGGATCTGGGGATCGAGCCCCGCATAAAGGCCCGGGTGCCGGGCGCGCGTCGCGGCAGCGAACGCGCCGCTGACGAGCAGATAGCGCACTGCCACGATCACCGACATCGCCAGTGCGGACAAGAGGATGGCGAGCGTTGTTGTCACATGCACACCCGTACACGGTTGTGCCATGATTTGCACTGCCGCATGAATCGGGTAGGGGCTTGCCCATGGCCGAAGTCCACCACTGCGACCTTGCGATCGTCGGCGGCGGGCTTGCTGGTAGCCTGCTCGCGCTGGCGTTGCGCAAGACCCATCCCGATCTCGATATGAGGATCGTCGAGGAAAGCGACGAATTTGGCGGCAACCACGTGTGGTCGTTCTTTGCCGCCGATATTGCGGCGGAGAACCGCTGGCTGGTCGCACCGCTGGTCTGTCACGGCTGGGCCGGGTATGATGTCGCCTTTCCCGCGCACCGCCGCAGTATCGCGCAGCGTTATTACTCGATCGAATCGGAGCGACTCGACCAGGTCGTTCGCCAGCGGTTCGCGCCCGCAGCGCTGTTGACCGGGCGCGTGATCGCGGTCGCACGCGATGGGGTGATGCTCGCCGGCGGCGACCGCATCGCCGCAAAGGGCGTGATCGATGCACGCGGCCCGGCCGATCTCGGCAAGCTCGACCTTGGCTGGCAGAAGTTTGTCGGTCGTGAGTATGATCTTGCCGATCCGCATGAGGTTACCCGCCCGGTGGTGATGGATGCGACCGTATCGCAAGGCGAGGGCTACCGCTTCGTCTATTGCCTGCCGTTCACCGCGACGCGGATGTTCATCGAGGATACCTATTACAGCGACACGCCCGATCTCGACGATACGCTGCTTGGTGGCCGCATCGCCGCTTATGCGGCGACGCGAGGCTGGGCACCCGAGCGACTGCTGCGCGAGGAAACCGGCGTGCTGCCTGTCGCGATGGACGGCGATTTCGAAGGCTATTGGAAGAGCGGCGGTGCGGGTGTCGCTAAGGCGGGAATGCGCGCCGGGTTGTTCCACCCGATGACCGGCTATTCGCTGCCCGACGCGGTCCGGCTCGCCGCGCTGGTGACGAAGGCGGGCGATCTGTCGGGTGCAGCGCTTCACGATCTTACGCTCGGCCATGCGCGACAGATGTGGCGTGCACGTGGCTTCTATCGTATTCTCGCACGGATGCTGTTCCGCGCCGCCGAACCCGGGGAACGATACCGCATCCTCGAACGCTTCTACCGGCTCGATCCGGACCTGATCGGGCGCTTTTACGCAGGAAACACGACGATGACGGACAAGATACGCATCCTGTCCGGCAGGCCGCCGGTGCCGATCGGTCGCGCCATTGCCGCGCTGGCAGGAACGCGCTGATGCCGTCACAAACCCGCTCGGCGATCGTCGTCGGCGCCGGCTTTGGCGGGCTGTCACTCGGTATTCGGCTGCAATCGGCCGGCGTCGACACCACCATCGTCGAGGCGCGCGACAAGGCTGGCGGCCGCGCCTATGTGTGGGAGCGCGACGGCTTCACCTTCGACGCCGGGCCTACCGTCATCACCGATCCCGCCTGCCTCAAGGAATTGTGGGCCTTGAGCGGGCGCGACATGGCCGAGGACGTCACGCTGATGCCGGTGACGCCGTTCTACCGGCTCAACTGGGCCGACGGGGTCAGCTTCGATTATTCCAACGACGATCCCGCGCTCACTGCGGAAATCGCCAAGCTCAACCCCGACGACGTCGCTGGTTACCGCAAGTTCCTCGACTATGCCGCCGGCGTGTACGAGGAAGGCTATGTGAAGCTCGGCGCGAAGGCGTTCCTCGACTTCGCGTCGATGATAAAGGCCGCGCCCGCGCTGGCGCGCTATCAGGCATGGCGTTCGGTCTATTCGGTGGTGTCGTCGTTCGTGAAGGACGAGCATCTGCGGCAGGCGCTGTCGTTCCACACGCTGCTGGTCGGCGGCAATCCGATGACGACGAGCGCGATCTACGCGCTGATCCACAAGCTCGAACGTGACGGCGGCGTGTGGTTTGCCAAGGGCGGTACGAACCGGCTGATCGCGGGCATGGTCACGCACTTCGAGCGACTCGGCGGCGTGGTGCGGCTGGACGATGCGGTGACGAGCATCGAGACGGTCGGCGATCGCGCCACCGGCGTCACCACGCGCAGCGGCTGGACGGGCCAGGCGGACATGATCGCGTGCAACGGCGACGTGATGCACATCTACCGCGACTTGCTCAAGACCTCGCGCAGCGCGCAACGCACCCGCAAGCGGCTCGATGGCAAACGCTGGTCGCCCTCGTTGTTCGTCGTGCATTTCGGCATCAAGGGCACTTGGCCGGGTATCCCGCACCACATGATCCTGTTTGGGCCACGCTATAAGGGGTTGCTCGCCGACATCTACGATCATGGCGTGCTGCCCGAGGATTTCTCGCTCTACCTGCACCACCCGACCGTCACCGATCCGAGCATGGCGCCCGAGGGGTACTCGACCTTCTACGCGCTCGCGCCGGTGCCGCACATGGGCAAGTTCCCGGTCGATTGGACGGAGATCGCACCCGTTCTGGAGCGGCGCATCCTTGACGAGGTCGGCCGGCGGCTGATCCCCGACATACACGAGCGGATCGTCACCAAGTTCAGCTACACGCCAGCCGACTTCGCCGGTGATCTCAATGCGCATCTCGGCAGCGCGTTCTCGCTCGAACCGGTCCTGACGCAAAGCGCATGGTTCCGCACCCACAACCGCGACGACCAGATCCCCAACCTGTATTTCGTCGGCGCCGGAACGCACCCCGGTGCGGGCATCCCAGGCGTGGTCGGCAGCGCCAAGGCGACGGCCGCGCTGATGCTGGAGACTTTGAATGCGTGACGGGCCGATGAAGCGCGTCGCGGTCTATTGCGGCTCTGCGTCACCGGCCGATCCGGTCTATATCGAGTCGGCGCGCGCGGTCGGTCGTACGCTCGCCGAACGCGGCATCGGTGTCGTCTATGGCGGCGGGCGATTGGGGCTGATGGGCGCGGTTGCCGATGGTGCGCTGGCGGCAGGGGGCGAGGTGATCGGCATCATCCCGACCGCGCTCGTCAACGCCGAGGTCGCGCACCAGGGCTGTACCGAACTGCACGTCGTGGAGACGATGCACCAGCGCAAGCAGGCCTTCACCGATCTGTCCGACGGGTTCATCAACCTGCCAGGCGGCACCGGCACGATGGATGAGCTGTGGGAAGCGCTGAGCTGGGCGCAGATCGGCTATCATGCCAAGCCGGTCGGTCTGCTCAACGTGGCCGGCTATTACGATCACCTGATCGCGTTCGTCGCGAAGATGGGTGACGTCGGCTTCCTGCGCCCGCAGCACCAGGGCATTCTGATCGTCGATGAGACGCTTGACGGATTGCTCGCCAAGATGGCGTCGCACCAGCCGATCGAGACGATCACGCAGATGCGCAAGTCGGACCTGTAACGCGTGCAACCGGCGTTGAACGGCGACGGGCCAAGCCGCGCCGAAACCGTTGCCGCCGCTCAGCGTTCGATCGCGCTCGGGTCGAAGAGTTTCGCCGCCGCGAGCCGGCTGTTCGATCGCCCTACGCGCGAGAAGGCATGGCTGCTCTACGCCTGGTGCCGCGCCTGCGATGACATTGCCGACGGGCAGGACCACGGCCATGAAATGACGCGCGTGGTCGATCCGCTCGCGCGCCTGGCAGAGATCACCAACAAGACCGAGGCTGCGCTCGCCGGCGAGGTCGTCGGCGATCCGCCGTTCGATGCATTGCGCATCGTTGCTGCCGAGACGCGGATGCCGCACCGCTTCGCGCGCGATCTCATCGCCGGCTTCGCGCTCGATGCCGAGGACTGGCGTCCACGCAGCGAGGCGGATCTCTATCGATACTGCTACCATGTCGCGGGCGTGGTCGGCTGCATGATGGCGGTGGTGATGGGCGTGTCGCCGGACGACGACGCGACGCTCGACCGTGCCTGCGATCTCGGCATGGCGTTCCAGCTTGCCAACATTGCGCGCGATCTCGACGAGGATGATCGCGGTGGGCGTTGCTACCTGCCGGTGGAATGGCTGGTCGAAATGGACGTGCCGCCGGGCGAGCACATGAAGCCGCCGTTCCGCAAGCGGCTGGCGGTGCTGGCGCAACGCCTTGCCGATCGTGCCGCGGGCTATCAGGAAAGCGCGCGCTTTGGCGCGCCGGCGCTGCCGTTCCGTTCGGCCTGGGCGGTGCTGTCTGCAGCGGAGATTTACGGCGCGATCGGCCGCAAGGTTGCGACGCGTGGCGAACATGCGTGGGACCACCGCGTCACCACTTCCGCGGCGGAGAAGGTGCGCTTCATGTTGCGCGCAGGCAGCGAAGCGCGGCGGCGAGCGGTGCTGTATCCGCCCACGCCACGCCCCGAAACCTTGTGGCTACGGCCACGCTAACGCGCGGCTAGAGTTTGCCGAAAGCGGCTTCGTAGCCGCTACGATCGCCTGCGGTGAGCAAACGTGCCTGCTCGATCCAGCGATCGCGCGCCATCCGCCCCTGAAACGCACCCAGCCGCCCATCGAGCGCTTCCGCTTCGGCCGGGGTGAGATCGGCGATCTGATCGACTCGCGTGTAGCCAAGTTCGGCGAGCGTGACGGCGAGTTTGGGGCCGAGGCCCTTAAGTTGCGTCAACTCGGACGCACCCGATGGCGCAGGGCTCGACGCAGGCACCAACACCGCAACCGGTTCGGGCGCGGGTTCGGGCGCAACCGGTGGTGGCGCGGCAGCGGGGCGCGGCGCGGCGTCGGCCGCGAGGCCCGTCGGCGCGACCGGCGTGCTCGACTGGAGCGCTTCCGGCGCGGCGCGTGCGACCGGGGGCATTGCCGGTACATCGTTGCCCAGCGACGATTCCACCGCCGGCGGTGCGGTCGCGCCCGCTACCTCGGCGATCTCGCGGTTTTCGGCGACCTGCCGGTCCGCCTGACGGCGGCGACGGCGCAGCACGCTGCCCCACCAGATGATGAGGATCGCCGCCGCGGCGAGCAAGACCATCAGCACGATGTGCACCGTCGTCATCGCGCCCATCGTGTCGATCAAGCCGGCGCTGTGCTGGTCGCTCGTCGAGGTGTCCATAAGCTCTTGCTCCGTAAGCGTATTGCCGCCCTTAACGCACGAAGACGCGAAAGTGCTACTGCCCGCGTGCGAGTGCGTCGGCGATCAACCGCCGCGAATTGGCAATGCCGTACAGCGCGATGAAGCTGCCCATGCGCGGGCCCTGCGACGAACCGAGCAGCGTCTCGTACAGCGCCTTGAACCAGTCGCGCAGGCTCTCGAACCCGCCGGTCTTGCCGATCTCGTAAACGATGTTCTGGATCGTCTCCGCATCGGCTTCGGCCGGCAGCGCCGCCAGTTCGGCGTCGAGCCGTTCCAAAGCCGCCCGCTCCACGCCTTCCGGCGCACGCTTGACCAGCGTCGGCGCGACGAAATCGCGGCCATAAGCGATCGCGTAGCCGATCAGCCGGTCAAGTTCCGGATAGGCTTCAGGGGTCGCATCCGGCACGTAGTTGGCGAGATAACCCCACACCTGTTCCTGCGTTGCCTCCCCCATCACGCTGACGAGATTGAGCAGCAGCCCGAACGTGACCGGCAGTTCGCCCTCCGGTAGCTTGCCGTCGTGAATATGGTGGACCGGATTGCCGAGCCGCTCCTTCACCGCTTGGCCAGCATAGTTGCCGCGGAACTGCCAGTATTCGTCCACCGCACGCGGGATCACGCCCATGTGCAGCGACTTGGCCTTCTTGGGTTCGCGATAGGCGAAGAAGGCGAGGCTCTCGGGCGAGCCGTAGGTCAGCCATTGCTCGATCGACAGGCCGTTGCCTTTCGACTTCGAAATCTTCTCGCCCTTTTCGTCGAGGAACATCTCGTAGTTGAACCCTTCGGGCGGGCGGCCGCCGAGCACGCGGCAAATCTTCGAGGATTGCGTGACCGAATCGATCAGATCCTTGCCCGCCATCTCGTAATCGACACCGAGCGCGACCCATCGCATCGCCCAATCGACCTTCCACTGCAGCTTGGCGTGACCGCCGAGCACGCTTTGCGTGATGCGTTCGCCGTCACCGTCGGTGAAGGCGATCAGCCCGGCGTCGGCATCGACCACCTCGACCGGCACCTGCAACACGATGCCCGACTTCGGCGAAACCGGCAGCACCGGCGAATAGGTCGCGCGGCGATCGGCGCCGAGCGTCGGCAGCATCACGTCGAGGATCGCCTGATAGTGGTGCAGCACGACCTTCAGCGCCTCGTCGAAGCGGCCATCGGCGTAATAATCGGTGGAGGAGGCGAACTCGTATTCGAAGCCGTAATCGTCGAGGAAGCTGCGCAGCCGCGCGTTGTTGTGCGCAGCGAAACTGTCGTGCGTGCCGAACGGATCAGGGATGCGCGACAGCGGCTTGCCGAGATGTTCGGCGAGCATCGCCTTGTTGGGCACGTTGTCCGGCACTTTGCGCAAGCCGTCCATATCGTCGCTGAACGCGATCAGCCGGGTCGGCTGGTCGGACAGGGCGTGAAAGGCGTTACGCACCATTGTCGTGCGCAGCACTTCGTTGAACGTGCCGATATGCGGCAGGCCTGACGGGCCGTAACCGGTTTCGAAGATGATCGGTGCAGCCTTTCCGTCCTTGGCCGGCTTCCCGTTCGGATAGCGCTTGAGCAGCTTGCGCGCCTCCTCATAGGGCCAGGCTTTGGAATCGAGGGCGGCGGCGCGGAGTTCGTCTGTCATGATGGTCAAGCGGACTAGCGGCAACCGGCGCGCGCGTCACCCCGCTGCTTTGGCTCACGCATTTCGCGATTTCGCTTTGGTGTGGTACGGCGATGGCATCGTCGGCATGGCTTCTGTGTAAGCGCCGGCGGCTGAGAGACTCGTGCTCCCGCTTACCAGCCGGGAGGGCCGATCATGAACCACGCTATATCCATTCTCCGGCACGAGGCGCGATAATGTCGCGCGCCGTCCAGATCGACGCCGCCCGCGACGCCGTGATCGCGATGTGTGCCAAGCGCGGTGTAACGATCAGCGCGATCGAGGCGCTCGTTTCCGGCGGTACGCGCGTGGTGTTGAACACCGCCGCCGACGCCGAGATCATTCGCACCGTCTATCGTACCAAGATCATCACCGCACCGGTGGTGCGCGCGAAATGGGCGCAGGTCTGAACCTTCGCCCCCTTACATAATCGGAGAAGCACGATGGCCAAAGGCCAGAAGAAGAGCAATCGCGAGGTTCGCAAACCCAAGAAGGAAGAGGTGAAGAAGCCTCTCGCCGAACCTTCGACCAAGAACGCGGTCAAGACGGATATCAAGGCTTGATCCGGTCGGCGCCCGAAAAGGGTACGGTCGAGCGCGCGTTCGAACTCGCGCGCGGCGGTGGTTGCCGCAGCGTCGACGATATTCGCCGCACGCTGGTGGCGGAACGGCATGACAGCGTGCTGTCGCACCTGAGCGGACCGTCGCTGCTCCGGCAACTCCGCGCGGCGTTGATCGCCGCGTGACGGTGCCGCGCTGATCGGCGCGGTTGCCATTCTGTTCTGACTTGCTATCTCCAGCCACGTGCTGCCGCATCCCGCCCTCCACGCCAGCCATGGCGGCATCTGGATCGCCGATGCGGACGGCACGCGGCAGATCGGGCGCGGCGAGGCGATCCGTATCGCCGCCGATACGCCGGTTATCCTGCTCAACGCGCCGATGGTCGCACAGCGGCTCGGCTATGCCGAACTGTCGGGCCTCGACGTGCTCGAACTGTTCGCATTGTTGTTTCCGGCACGTTTCATGGTGCCAACGCCCAAGGGCCTGGCGCGGGTGGCGGGGCTCGACGCGCCCGCCAGTGACGGCGACGTAGCCGCGTTCCTGCGGCGCGCCGCATCGGCGTTGCTCGACGTGACCGAGGGTGACTGGCCCGAGCGCGAGGGTGCCTGGAGTGCCACGCAGAACCTCGGCCGGTTGCGCTGGCCGTGGGCGCCGATCCTCTCCGCCCGGCTGCACCGCCCGACGACCGCCGAACGCTGGCTGTTCACCAAGCTCCCCGAATGGTCGGAAGCCGCACCGCGCCCTGCGCCGCGCACCGTCACGCTCGGCGTGGAGGAGACCGCCGTCCGGCTCGCGCACCTCACCGGCAGCGCCGCCGAGGAACGCGTCGGCCAGCGCGCCTTTGCGCAGGCCGCGACCGAGGCGTTCGCGCCGCGGATGGTGCGCGATGCGCCCAATCTGGTGCTGGCCGAAGCGGGCACGGGAATCGGCAAGACGCTCGGCTATCTCGCGCCGGCATCCTTGTGGGCGGAGAAAGCCGGCGGGGCGGTGTGGGTGTCGACCTATACCAAGGCGCTGCAACGCCAGCTTGCGCAGGAGACAACGCGGCTATTCCCCGATCCGGCCGAGCGACGGCTCAAGGTCGTCACGCGCAAGGGCCGCGAGAATTACCTGTGCCTGCTCAATCTCGAGGATGCTCTGCAGGGCGGGTTCGCCGGGCGCGCCGCGATCCTCGCGCAACTGG
>Ga0265780_10010533_pt1 | contig 11004 bp, 11 predicted proteins | sample P1T30metagenome_FD_192432 | JGI IMG/M metagenome (GOLD analysis project Ga0265780, IMG submission 192432) | Plant litter microbial communities from East Loma Ridge, Irvine, California - P1 T30 | ecosystem: Environmental > Terrestrial > Plant litter > Unclassified | place: USA: California... | reverse complement strand
TGAGACCCACCCAAACTCCACAGCTCGCTATCAAACCAAAACAATCTTCTTTGCATGATTCGTAATCTCTGCACTTTGTATACCTCGGTTTGTTTTCATGACACGAGTTTACAACTGCTTTACGAGGCGTTTGAATGACGCCGCGCTTGCAGCTCCGCGCTTGCAGGCGTGACAAGCCTGGGCAAACATAGGAACAAGAATCCCCCAGACGGTAGTCTGAAGCTTCCCTCTGCCACGCTTCTCTTGTTTCCAACTTGGCTCGCCTGCAGCTCTGATGGAGTACCTAGTTACCTCCTTTTCCTGACAACGCCTAACCGTTGCCGGACTAGGCATCGCGCTAACCGCTATGTCGGCAGCAACCCGAGTCACCTCACCCCAGAAACAGCGGCGCGCCTCAACACGCTGTTGCGCATACCTCATTCGTGGAAAATCATCGCGACGCCTCTCCATACCACATACGGAGAGAATCCCTCTGTCAACCGTGTGAGTTTGACACTATTTCCCCAGATTCAAACAAAGTATGGAGATTGGAATGCTGGGCGGAGGCGTTCCATGGCATTAGAGCAAGCTTTTGAGGCGCTCCAAGCAAGGTGATTCGTGGTGATAAGTCTTGCCGATGGCGCCGCAGCTACATGCTTCCAACCCGGGAGCTAGAGCCTGGTATGTGACCCGAGCCCATGGGGTTGATGGACCGGCATAGTCCCTGGCAGCTCTCCCTGGTCGCGTCGCGCATATGGCATGTATATATGTCCACCGCGGCATCTGCAATTTGCCCTCCCATTTCAAAGCTCTACGAATCTCCCGCTGTGTCCGTTGCGGAGTTCGAGCTTGAATCTTTTGTCAATCGCCAGGTAGTTGATTACCGTCGTTACTATCGTGCCCAGGAAAGGTCCTAGGGAACGCCGACAAGATGGTCTCCAAGACAAGAGCGTACAACTGGTACATTTCACTCGTTGCGGCATCATGCATGGTGCTCTACGGCTACGATGCTTCCGTTTTCAACGCTCTCCAAAACTCCAAGCATTGGGTTGCCTACTACAACCATCCTGGACCCAACATCATTGGAGCTATCAACACATCGTATACAGTCGGCGCTGTCGTCGCCGGTTTCTTCATGGTATGTCATCTCGTGCTCTGAAGCCTACCGAGAACATACGCTGACTTTCGGTTACAGGGTGGACCGCTCGCTGATTTCGCTGGTCGGCGTGCTGGTATGGCCGCTGGATCTGTCTTTGTCATCATTGCGACTCTGATGCAGACGTTCGCTCCTCGTGGACAGATTGCTATCTTTATTGCTGGCCGCGTCCTCATCGGTATCGGACAAGGGCTTGCATTAACGGCAGGTTCCATCTACATCGGAGAGTTGTCTCCTCCCGAGATTCGCGGAAAGATCATGTCCTTCTGGCAGATGTTCTATTCAGTCGGCTCTTTCATCGCCTACTGGATCAGCTTCGGAACCTCCAAGCATCCCCAGAAACTCGGCGAATGGGACTGGAAGATGGTCGTCATTTTCCAGATGATGGTGCCTATCATCATTTTGTCCCAGGTCTTCTTCATCCCGGAATCTCCCCGTTGGTACGTGCAAAAGAGCCGCAACTACGACAAGGCCCGCCAATCGCTCCGCCGCGTCCGTGACACCGAACAGGATGTGGACGATGAGATCACCACAATCCGCGAGGCCATCGAGTTTGAAGCAGAGGCAATTTCATCGGGCTACTCTGCGCTATGGAAGGACAAGTCTGTCCGGAAACGCATGTACATTGCGATGATTATCAACGGTGGCCAACAAATCACCGGCCAGGGAACACTCAACTCTTACAGCTCCATCATCTACAAGAAGGTGTTTACCAGCGCCGACACAATCTCTCTGATCAACGCTCTCAATGCTACCTTTAGTATTCTCTTCACGCTCAACGCTACCTGGACTGTTGATAGATTCGGACGCAAGTTCTTGTTCATCGTTGGTGGCATAGGCATGGGCATTTGCATGCTCATCGCGGCTACTGTGGAGACACAAACCCCATCTCTACCAAACGGTGCCAAGACACAACCTGTCGGCATTGCAATTGTATTTATCATGTTCCTATTCGCCCTCTTCTGTAAGTCGACCCCTAAGTCGTACCATGCCACAGGACTCATTGCTAACCTGTCCAACCACAGACAAACCCTCTTGGGGCGCCACAGTATGGATCTTTACCGCCGAGATTTTCTCCATGAATATTCGCGCTCAAGCTGTCGGCATGTGCTCGCAGACTCAGAATGTCGTAAACTCTGTTGTCCAGCAATTCTTCCCTCTTTTCCTCAAGAATGAAGGCTTCTACGCCTTTTACATGTTTGCAGGTATCAATATGCTTCTAGCGGCTTTTGTCTGGTTTTTCGTACCCGAGACAAAGAAGGTTAGCCTCGAGGAGATGGATGCCGTCTTTGGTGGTGCGAACCACGTTGTGGAGGGCGCAGCTATTGATCACAAGGATTCAATGAGGCATATGAGTATCTCGACTGATCTCGAGAACAAGGGAGTTGAGAAGGCTTAGTGGTCCACGTTGCCATAACGTAGCATAAAAGGAACTAAATGTATAATTGTAAATGGTTTTGCAATACCCTCGTGCACACGCATAGTAGTGCTGATTTTCCTTGAAAGGGGGTTTGGCAAACAACAGCGGTACCGCGAGCTGTATGGTGCAGGGCGATGCTACAATAGTAGTGTACCAAGTCTCAGTCACGATTCTTTCACGTCTGGTTTCCTCTTCCCAAAGTTCCAAGTTCTCGCTACCATTATTCACAATAATGGAGGACTTCACATTCACTTCCTTTTTTATTTCTCTCTGCTCCGCACTTTCACCCTCTGTGTCTGCAACACTTGTCTACTTATCGGTTATTGCGAATATACATATACCGACTCCCATCAACAACTCCAAGCGTCCACCACCCAAAGAAGAGAAAAAGTTGAGCAAAAGATGCTACAGCCAACGAACCACACAGGTATGAATGCAGACGGCGTAGTCCCTCGTCCCCCAAACCCCGTCCACATGCTCTCACAAGGCCTCGCGCAAGATCCCGACTCACCACACCGGCGCCGTTGCCATCACACCGTCAAAACACCGTACACTGAATCTGCACCCCCAGAAGATCCTCCTCCACCACCACCACCACAACAACAACAACAACAACGAATACAACCACAGCAAATACTATATGCACCACCCGCCACCCCATTGACAGGGTCCTCGAGCATCCCCATCTCCGTACCGGGAGCAACACTGCCGCTCCGGCCAAGGCGGTCGTTTCGTAGTGGGTGCTGGGAGATGCTTCCGGCGAGAGTGCATCACAGGGACGATAATGTAACGCATTATTTTGCGCCGGGGACGAGGGCTACGTGGGAAGCTGCAGATGAGCAGCGGTTGGTGGCTACTGAGGCGGAGATAGGGAAGATTGATACGAGTTGGAACGGGGGTGTTGTGATTGATTTCTCGGCGCGAGACAAGGAGAGAGATGAGCGGACGAAGAGGGCTGGATAGGAGGATAGTAATGGGGTAGGGGGGAAGGAGTGAGGTGCTACCGGAAACCGAAGAAACTGTTGGTTGATGGAGAGTCGTCGCGGCAGAGAGTGGGGAAGAAGAAGAGCCAGAAAGAGAAGAAGAAGATTCGCGAGTACGAGGAATGAGTGTGTAATTCACAGAGAATCCTACAAGCCGCCTGTGGTGACATGGCAGTTCGATCCAATCACCAGTTTCAGCCAAACCTCATATACAAGTTACCCACACCAATAGTCAAGCAAATGCTCATCATCTCAAAAGGATCCAATGAGTGAAGCCATGCCATCTTCTCGTTCGTCTATGTAGGCTGGTCTGCATATACGGACTTTCTATCCGGATTGGCATCGACCTGAAAACATTAGTACGTTTAAGACAAACCAATAACAGAACTTGTACGCACAAAGTAACGTTCACCGCCTTGTTCCACGATCAATTCGCCCACAATTCTCAACCTGTTCCGCCCTACAAACGTACCATTGTCGAATGCCGTGAAACCCTCGTCAACTTGGTGCAAAGTAAAAGTCTGAATCATAGATGCGTTGAACACAACTTCGCTCACGATATCTTCCCAGCTGCCAGTGCATAGAATGGAGTTGCTTAAATGCAAGGCCCGGAGAGTGTCTTTGTGCCGAGTGATCATTTCGATCACATCCTCCTTATTGGCGGACATGCCTTCTAAGCTCAACGAGCGAAGCCTCGGCCACGTTTCTCGAAGGCCAATATAGCTGAAAAGAACATGCCCACTCGCAAAGACGCTACAATGCATGTCAAGAATGCCGAGGGAAAGATGTCGTAGGTCTTTGGCCGTCTGCAGAAGTTTGGCAAAATTTTCGAGCTGTTGTAGTCGAGCAGTAGATAGTGTGTCTATCTCATGAGTTATACCGAAATATACACTCATGTCTATTTTGGTTAGATGTAGAAAGAGGTGCTGCCCAGCGCGCAGGTCGTTAGGATCCGGGAAAGTGAACATGGCCAGAGAGAACACGGCGGGCCAGAAACGGGCATCCTCCTCGTCCTTGGTGTGTGCTTGAACTGTGAGTTGTTGAACCCCAGTATATCCTGTCATAAAGATGGCGCCAATAAGTTGACGGAACGGATGATCGGGGGGAGTGAAGCGATTGCTACCAGAGAGGTTACGAAGTGCACCTCTCGAGAGAAGACCGGACAGGGCTCTGCGCTCAACGGGAATGTGATGCCGACGTGGTGAATATACAATCGAGGAGATATTTTGCATATTTTGCAGACCACGTGCAAGTGACTGGAGAAGGACACCGTCGTCTCTCATCCTCTGTTGTTCCTTGTACAACTCATGAAAACGCTTCCACCTATAACAGGGTTAGATCTATTGATGACTACCGTACTCTTGATTCCATCATGCATAGTTCATATATGAAGAGGAACTAGTTGTACCTGTTTCGCCGAGTCCAATGCGATTCGGAAACTGTCTGATACTCGGGATAGCTGCGTTCGAGAAGGTAATACTGGCGATCGTCTAATGCTATACGGTCACTGTAGAGGGTGCCATCGAAGACGATTTCTCTTGGATAGCCAGAATATAGCGAGTGCAGTGAGATGTTTTGGAAAGCACCAAGAGCCTGATACCTTGGACAGGCGACAATCTTGCGGAACAGGGCCGGTGTAGCATTATCTCGAAACATTCTGCTTACAGCTCTGGCGGCCTTGACATGGATGGGTTGGAGATAATTGAAGATCTCGATCTGCAGCTCGGCAGGTAACTCATTGAAATGGCCCATGTTGTTCGCGGTTTACTTGCGAATACGAAAGTAACGCTGGGGTACTAGAGGCAAGAGAGAGAGAGAGAGAGAGGGAGAGAGAAGGAAAGAAAGAGAAAGAAAGGGAAAGGTTGGTTCATCGTTACACAGGTGAAGGCGTGCATGAGGGGAAGTGGAGCTAGGCTGCAAGGCAAGAGGCTTTGGATGGTTCACCAATAAGGAAAGAGCCCACAACCATGGGTCTGGGCACAATGGACTACACGCATTCGAGGTGTGCGGCCAATATGGGACAAGTGGGATTACGCACTATACACGGCATCTGTAGAATCAATGATTCTAGTTCGTAGCGACATGGCCACCTATTTCATCAACTAGAACTTCGTTGTGCCAGCCACCGTGAAGTATGCTGATATACCAAAACGGACCGTCTACTATGTGATTGGCGTGTATAGCTAAAGACAAGAGCGTCATGGTTGGATAGTGGCCGCATGTCGAACGTGTATGGTTTACTGCTTCCTCAGCTTGTTGAGCGCTGCCATGACGCCCTCGCTCATGTCTTCCTCTGCCTGCTTCCGCTTTGGAGGTTTGGAGGCTACTGGCTGCGTCTGGTTACCGTCAACTGCGCGGTCCATGTCTGCCTCACGCATTGCCTCCTCGTCGTCTTCGAGATGTTCAGCGGGACGATGGTCGGGTTGCTTGTCCGCATCTGATCTAGAAGTTGCAAAAGGAGCAGATCTCTCCAGTTCCCTTGCAAGAGGTGCAGCATCGTCGACTCTCTGCTGTGCTGTTTCATCAGCAACTGTCACCGTGGTCGCTGGGTTGCTATCTTGACCGACACGTCTGGCGGCCTTCTGGACCCTAAATGGCTCCCTGACGGCGTTGCACCATCGCTGAACCTTCTTGTCGCCCCAGCCTGCAATCAGACCAATCTCCTCGGGGCCAGCGTTAATGGCCGTGCGGATGCTGCCAAAGTTGGAGACTAAGCCAACGGCATCCGTCTTGTTAATGCTACGGGGCACAGTGATGAAATCGACCATCTTCTCCGCGTACGTGCCTGCGTGCTGAGCGCGGATGCTAGTTGGCGCCGCATTCTCAAACGTCTTGAACAGCTCGAGGTAGCGACCGGCCTCCTGTGCGCTCCAGCACAGCATGACGGTGACGTTGTTGACTAGCGACATCTTAGACAGCTCTCGCAAGGGGTCTTCATGGTTTTCGATATCGACCATGGTGAGCAGGATGCGCAGGTTGTACTGGCCCTTGAGGTCTCGAATGCGGTTGTAGATGTACTCGGGATGCAGACGGTGGTACTTGAGCGACAGGAAGAGGGCACATGTGGTGGCACCGACGACGTAGTCGGCGGGGATATCTGAGTACTCCCACGCGACGGAGCGCACATTGTTCAGAATGGGATTGCCCTTTTGTCGTGGCGAGACTAGGATGGAGCTGGGCCCGGATCGCGATGGCAAGGCTTGGGGTTTCGGCTGCTGGACCTTGGGCGGCGCAGGCACATTGCTTGCCATTTGTGCAGGCTGCGGTGCACCTGCATTCACAGCAGCAGACGCAGACGCAGTCGCAGTCGCAGTCGCAGCGGTTGCAGCGGCAGCAGGCCGGCCAGCACCAGGCCGATTGTCATCCATTCTGGCCAGGCTCGGGCGGTGTCGGCATTTAATTGCAGGCGGCGCTCTGGAGTCTTGTCGTGTTTCGCATCCGTCCATGGGCTGTTGACACACCCTAACAATAAACGCGGTTTTAGCAGGGGCCGCCTCCAGCTCAGGTCGGTCACGTGCGCGATCGAGACAGCGCTGAGCCCAAACCGCCAGTCAACCCCATCATCTCCTTCGCATCTTCACAACCTCACCCGCCCACGGCCCGCTCGCGCCCTTGACCACCACCACCACCCGCACATCGCCCCGCACATCGCCCGCACCTGGAGCCCGCGACTAATACAGCCTCCCCCCTCGAATGCGCACTGTCGAATAGAGCGCCCACCCTTTCTGCCGCGGTCGACCCGCGCGGAGGACGCCAAGTGCTCCATTGCGAGCCCTTCCCATCACTCAGCCTGCACGCCCACGGCCCGCCTACGAGCTCCGCCCTTGCTCGACACCCCCGCAGACGGCCTCTATGTCGGATCACAGCGCAAAACGCCAACGCCTGGACTCGATCGGAAGATTCTCACCCGCCAGCCCGCCCTTTGACGTCGCTGCCAAGGCGAGCAGCCAGACGACAAAGACTCTTGTCCAGCCCCGGACACCCACCTCACCACCCTATTCCTCGATGAATCCCATGTCCAATGGAGGATTCGCCACGACAAACACCACAGTGTCGTCGGACAAGTCCCCCCAATCCTCGCTGCCCATGTCCTACTCTCACTCGCACTCGGCGGCATCCAACCAGCACCCCTTCCCAACTCCCGCCAGCACTGCAGGCTTCATGTCCAGCGCCACCGTCGACAGCGATGGCGATGCGACGATGGAGGAAAGCGCCGACGATGACACTGGCTCGCTAGCCCATCACAGAATGTCCAACCACAACCGGCGAGACGCATCCGCATATACAAACGATGGTCGATTACGAGCTGCTCAGGGCATCAGCGGCTCCCAATTGTTCAAGGTCGGCAAGGAAAGGACTGAAACGTCACGGCCGCATCCGACGCAAAATTTCATCAGACTCTACCGGCTCGAACCGCTCGCCAGCTCCGTAGCACGCAATGATCCGGTAACAGGCGAAAAGATTAACAAGCTTCGCAAGTCCTACGAGGGCCATATAAAGCAAATGCAGATTGCCGGCAAGCCAAAGGCAACCAAGATGGACGGCGTCTTCCGCAACCTACTGGCCATACCGGACGAAATCTGGCAGCCCAACCACGTACAGAACAGAGAGCCGGCCAAGACTGCTCTGACGCCGGACGGCACATCATTGCTTCCGGACTTCAGCGCCCTTCTCGATAGCGCCTTCGCAGGCATGGGTACCGGCTCTCTTCCCAGCAGCGATGCCGCCAAGTACAAAGCATACCTAGGTACTGATGACGCCGTAAAACCAAAGACCCAGGATGTACCACCGCAACGGACGACACCTTTCACCTCCTCGGCACCGACGCCGACGAACCACGTCAATAGGGGAGGTGTGAGACCAGAACGATCAGGATCAAAACGCGCCTACACAGACGCTGCGTTTCAAGGCTATGGCGAAGGCTTCAACGACGACTATGCAGACTCGACAGGTGGAGAAGATACCCCAGGTGGTATAGCGAACAAGAGGCGGAAGCTCCAATTTGAACGAACATCGCACTCGGTGGAAGTAGGGGGTGCACGACGATAGCGACGTCGACTATTTCTTTGACAGCATTTGCTTTTCCAGTCTTTCCAGTTTTGGCGTTTAACAGGAAAATTTCCGTCACGAAAGCAACGGCGGCGGCCTCGGGGCCAGCTCGGGATGCGAAAACTTGACCTCGACCACCACCACTACTACTACTACTACTACCACCTACCACCATCACCACATCATTTATTATTGGCATAATGCGCAGCGGGAACGAGCGGGCGGTATGACGACCATGATATTCCTTCCTACTATATACATGGGGAACCAGATTGGGGCGCCAGCGGACTTTGTTTTCTGATTTGCGCGGTACGAGGGAGGGAGTCTTTTGAACAGCAACTATTTCGAAATGTGCATATTTGGGCGGCAGAACCCCTCATGATACCCTTAGGATACCACACAGTATATGTGGGCCTATATAAAATGAAATCGAATTGTAAACTCTAAACAAGCTAGTTTTGGTACATGATATCCGGAGTGCTGGCATTCTATGCGTTTTATGCAATTGCAAAGAGAGGCTCCTGAGTCAAAGTCTTTAAGAATATGCTTCGTCTATTTATTTGCATAGTGTGTACACTATCTTATGCACTTGATCCGCATCATAGCAGATCTTAATCTCAATAGATTTCAAGACCCTATCTATTCCGCATTCTCTTCAGGTCCCTTTTCCTGGTCCTGCATATCCATCCTCCTTGCTTCAACGGTAAAGTAGAGGCTCTTACTCGCGCCTTCCAAGGCACTGGTAAGACTACCACCCACACCTTGCAGCATGTGCACAAGCTGAGCACGGAGACCGTCAATACCGCCATCGATGCCACCAACCCATTTAGTGCCCTCGACATCAAACACCTTGCCCTCTACCCTCGCACCTAGAAGCATCAACTTCTGCAGACCAGCTTGTACAGAGGGCTCGTAGTAATCTGGATTCGCCTTGCGGCTCGGGGCGGGGAAATTTGGCTTCGAAGGCGCGAGGATGGACAGCACAGTCTTGAGGTACTGTGGTGCTACATTGGGAAACGCAACGACGGCCAGGGGTCCGGATAACAGCGGCTCCAATTCTAGTTTCAGTTTCCTGTTATTCGCAATCTCGTATGCACGTCTTGACAGTCCATGGGAGAAGCGCTCGTCCTCTGCCTCATTACTTGTCTGCGGTACTTGCGCGCTGGTGGGTGTCCGAGGATCGGTAGGGTGATGTGCGTGATCTAGCGTCGAGGCCTCGGGGTTGAAGAACTCGACGACCCGGAGTGCGCTGGCAAAGATGTTGGTTTGTATAACTTGCATCTTGATTTCCTCTGCCAGCGTCTCCTGTCCGTTCTTCAGTCGCTGGTCATCTAGCTTCCGCAGAGCAATGGCTAGCTCTCTTCGTATGCTCATCCATTCTACTGCTTTGACGTTGTTGTGCTGGAATATCAAGATCAAGGGCGAGGAGCGCAGTAGCGATTGGTATTGGCGATGTAGTTGTGTAGGCGGGTATCGTAGGATGGGGGGTGCGGACTTGTATGTTTGTTGGATGGGTGGTGCAGGTGTTGTTGCTGAGCTGGTTGCCACGGTCGCGTAGGTTGCAATTGCAGGTAGAGAAGTGGCATGCGTTGGGCGTGGGGTGCAGGCGCGCAGGGCCTGTGGCCGTATGCGTATTCGTGGTGGCATTCTGCAGCCTTGTCAGGATTTTGAGACATCGATATCACTTGGAGGTGCAACAGGCTGACTTACGTGAGATGTGGTTGCGTCGCAATTGCAGGATGGAGTCACATCTCCAAATATTTCGATGCGCTTGAGATTCAGGACTGGTCTGTGCTCGGACACTATAGACAGCACTTCTCCCAGTGTCGTAAAACACCAGAAAAGCAAAATAACGATTGGCTTACTTTCGTCTCTGACAAGCGATTTTCGAGCTATATTTCTGTGTGGCTACCGAATTAAATAAACTGTCATCGTAGTGGTGCGCGCATGGCGACTCATATATGGAAAGCTGCACGACTACCGCGAACCCCAAGGACATCATGTCGTGACTTCCAAGTTGTTAGACACATATCTGTAAGAGAATCCGCTTTGAATTTTCATTCCCTACAGCCTTACTGACTTCCGAGGAAGACGAATTCGAGGAATCGACTATCAAAATTCTGGGCACCAACAGGAGGCATATCGCCCCACGATGGGGAACAAGGCAAGTATGCCATGTTACCTACAATGAGTCTACTAATAGTTCTCAAGATGAATCTCACTCTCTTCTTGTGAGAGGCGGCTTTTTGCGTCAGGTACTTGCTGATAACCCTTTCGCTTTTGGGACTACTTGGCTCATTACGTGTAGTCACATTCCGGGATTTTCCATCTTTTACCGCTAGGTTTACGCGTACAAAACAAGCTGGAAGGACTCATAGATAAGCACATGAAATCTATCGGTGCCTCTAAAGTATCCC
>Ga0265780_10010532_pt1 | contig 11004 bp, 12 predicted proteins | sample P1T30metagenome_FD_192432 | JGI IMG/M metagenome (GOLD analysis project Ga0265780, IMG submission 192432) | Plant litter microbial communities from East Loma Ridge, Irvine, California - P1 T30 | ecosystem: Environmental > Terrestrial > Plant litter > Unclassified | place: USA: California... | reverse complement strand
GCTTCGCTGCTACAAACCTCCTAACAGTGGGTCAGCCGATTTTACTAGTAAAATCAGCGTTTCTTGGCGCTGCTATCTCAACAACTACTAGATAGAATGCTCTAAGAATTGAACATGTTAGTTCTATATATACAGGTTTCTATTTTTGAAAATTTTAGTCCTTTAGGTCTAGCACTTCGAAAGATAGGAGCTGCAAACCCCTGTATTTTAGATTTTCTTTAATAACTTCCCATGTACGTAAGCAAAAGCTTAGCAATTCTAGAACAATAATCTTGGTATAGATGCAGCTTTATGTTGAAACTTTTAGACAATTTCATTAAGTAGTTGCTGAGATAGCAGCGCCAAGAAACGCTGTTTTTACTAGTAAAATCGGCTGACCCACGCGCTGATGGAATACGCTATAGTTAACTATAAGTTATGCAACTTTATAGTTTGAATTTCAGACAATTCTACTAAGTAGTTATTGAGATAGCAGTGCCAAGAAAGGGCCTTTTTTGGTGTGAAAAAAAGTGTCGGGTTCGCTGATAGAATACGTTATAAGTTACATACACGCTAATTGCAACCGAGGTCCTATGCCGCCAACAACCACGCATCCCAATCCACCACAACAACACCACACCTCCCAAATCCCAAATGTCCAACCCACCCCACGACCGCCTGCGATCACACTTCGCCGCCCTCCCCGGCTCATCCTACACCTCAGGCTGGGACACCCTCTGGAAAGAAGGAACATTCGTGCCCTGGGACCGCGGTACTTCATCTCCCACATCCTCCTCCTCCCCTCAAATTCCTTACCACCTCACGTCCCTCACTTCCTAACTCAACACATCCCAGGCCTCCCAAATCCCGCCCTATCCGACTTCCTCGCGCACCCCACATCCCCACCCCTCTCCCCGCACCCCAACCCCACGCCCGGCGCCCCACCACAAGGCACAATCGCTGGCCCCGGTATATCCGCCCTGCCACCGCCACTGCGCGAAGACGGAACAAGACGCAAAGCGCTCGTCCCAGGCTGTGGGAAGGGGTATGATGTAGCGCTGCTGGCGAGTTGGGGGTTTGATGCGTATGGGCTTGAAATCTCGCCGACCGCAGCGGATAAAGCGAATGAGTACCTCGCGAGTAATGATGGGGGCGCGATGGAGGGGGAATATCAGGTTAAAGATGAGGGTGTTGGCAGGGGAGGTATGGTTTGTTTACGTGGTGATTATTTTGAGGATGCATGGCTTGGGGACGCTGGTGCTGGGGAAGAGGGGTTTGATATCATATACGACAACACAGTACGTTTCCTCCCCTTCCCCACCCCGATTGATCAACAATACCAACACCACCAAAGTTCCTCTGCGCCCTCCCCCCCACCTTCCGCTCCCCCTGGGCCCTCCGAACCACACAGCTCCTCAGTCCCACCGGCACACTAATCTGCCTCGAATTCCCAACGCACAAGCCCGCCGCATCGCAAGGCCCACCGTGGTCCCTGCCGCCGACCGTGCACCTAGAGCTCCTGAAGAGGCCGGGCGAGGACGTGGTGTATGATAAGGACGGTGTTGTTGTAGAGACGCAAAGGGAAGAGGCTGGGAATGCGTTGAAGAGGGTGGCGCATTGGGTGCCGGGGAGGACGCATGGGGTTGGTGTTGTGCAGGGGGTGGTTAGGGATTGTGTTAGTTTGTGGAGGCATTGAGACGTCTAACATCTTGATATGTAGCACCATTCCAGTTCGTTCCGGCTTTATATTTTCCGAAGTGAATTGTAGTGCTCGCCCAACCCATGACTATGCCTGAAATAGCCCAGCCACACCTCCCCAATATCCCTGTCCTTCTCCTTGTCTTCTTGATCTCCGGCTGAGGGTACGATCGTGTCGACACGCCCATCACTGTGCAAAACACATATCCTGACGCCATACGCGGCTGCTAGTGCCTGCAACTCAATGTGTCCGCCCCACTCGCCCGTCTCGCGTATCTTGCGAATGTGTTCGGGAATCGGGTCTTCGGTGAAACCTTGATAGTCCTGTGGATGCGCTTCGATGTAGCTTGCTGCTGCGTGTCTCACCGTCCTAAACCCCTCTTCCTCCCCACCAACACTGTCCCTTTCTTCCAAGCGTATCTTCGGTTCTAACCCCAGTCCTCGCGTCACTAATTGATCGGCTACAGCAGCGTACATGCAGTGTCCGTCCGCGCGTATTTCATGAAGTGTGAGCGCACGGTTCTGTAGTTGTGTGCTCATGGCTGTTCGTTCGGTGGCGCGTGGGTTCGGGGCGTTGAGGGCTTCGGCTTCGGCGGTCGCGATGAGGGTGGCGCGGTGGGCGGCGCGGGCGGCGAGGCGGGTTTTTGCGCGGTGGGGTTTTTTAGTTTGAGATGGGGTTGGAGTAGTTGTTGAGGAAGAGGAGGGCGTGGTGTTGGTGATGTGCAGGTTCGCGACGCCATTTGCTACGTCTTCGTGCTCATCGCTGTCTGATTCCTCTGGTTCTTGTGTACTGGTCTCGCCATTCACCTCCGCAACTTCCCTCTCCTGCCTCTCCTTCAGTTCCCTCTCCAGCCTTTCGCACTCCTCATTCACGCCCTTGCGCGTCTTTTTACTCGCGCCTTTCTTCTTCTGCGTTGTGCGCGCGATGAGGTCGCGTTGTTCTTTGCGGTGGCGCGTTTGTAGCGCATCTAGGGTTTCGGGTTCGCTCATGGTTGGGTAAAGACTGTAATTGTGTGGTGGTGGTATGGGTATGACGTGATTTGAGGTTGCATGTGAGGCTGATGATCCGGCATCGGGACCGAGACTAAATGTGGCACTAGTGTGACCACTAGTGTGCAATGAGGCTGACATTTTGCAACGTCGAGCGAAATCGGGGGTTGCACTTACACCACAGGAACGCGGGTTTGGAGGATGTGTCAGGAACAAATGTTTGTGGGCATTTGAGTAGGTATTGACTCTATCAAACGTCTTTTGCTTTGTTCACTGTGTCTCTTCGCTGGAGGCCCGCGCATGAGCATCACTCGCAAGCGAATTTCTCTGGACAATTGTTGTAGTAACGCAACGCATAGCACCGTTCTATACCATGGCTCGGCAAAGCAACATCATTAGCGGACGAATACAGACCTGTGGGCCAGCATCACAAGCAGAGTAAAGAAAGAAACGAAGGGGAATGGAGTCACAACGAATAGCTCTGAAAGGTACGAGCAGTATCCCCGTCCCTGCAACATCTTTGCTGCGCGCAGCGGACGTTGACGAGTTTTCAGATGCGGAAGAAGCTCCTCGCCCTTGGCTCAAATTTCCATCTTAGACGTGCCTTACCTTCCAGCCCACAAAAAGATTCTAGTCCACAGAAAGAACGTTGACGCCATATCTAGCCGAAAGGACGCCTACTCTTCGCTCTTCCCTTGTTGTGGATATATTTCCGATGAGCTACGATTAGTCCAGGTCCTTGGATATGGTGTGGGCTTGTGCACGGGGAGCCGTGCATGATGTCGACGCGTATCACGGGCCTCTGAGAGGGCTTGCACATGCATCCTACAAGAACGGCAGGAGCAACAGAGACATTGCGAAAAGGTGATTGTGTTGACGAACGCAGATACCGGCATTGAAGCATACGTTAAATGTGCTGACGGACGTGCTGGGTGTCTGCGCGTGTAGAAATTTCACATGCTTGTTTGCTTGCAGAGATCTTTAGAGGTTCTAGGGCGAAGTCCTTGTTGAGACCCTTTACAGCTGTTTCCCATCCACGTTGTTGCCGATTTACGGAGAAGGGCGCAATGCCGTCGAGACAGTGCTCAATCGTGTCGGCTGCGCATGGTTCACCGCTGAACACACGATGCTGGCAGCAACGTTATGGAATGATAACTTCCACGAGTTGCGCTGTTCAGGGTAATTCCAGATCTTGTGGAGTTTTCGGATACCGCTTGGGGAAGGTTCAATCATGTCGGTGTGCCGCGTATGCGTCTCATCTCCCCGAGGAAGTCTTAAAGCAGCGGAGGAACGATTCATCCCTTAGTGTCTAGGCTCGTGCTAATTGCGAATCTAGAGAGATTTTGCGTTGCCGGCGATGTACTCAACGAAGGCCGATCGTATCGACGCGCAGCGTATGTGTATCGTTTCCCTGAGGAAATATCCAGACCATCGCCGAAGAAATAAAGAATCATCCAGCCTGTGCGTGTTCAGAGAGGTTGTGACTTTGGAGGACGCCACAATGGCATTGCCGTGCTGGAAGTAAACAACCCCGTCACTCGAACCTTCCCAACTTCCAATCGCCACGAAATCCATCGCGTACATCTGAAACCCCAACAATTGCGAATGACAGTCGGGCTAACCTCCGCAGCACACTTAGCAAGTCTTCGTGTTCGAGCCAAAGCAACGCTTATTGTCACCGTCGCCCCCGGGTCTTCCTTACCACGGTTCGAGTAGCAGATCCTAATTTCGGAATGGAGTCACAAGCTCTCGTTCGCTCTTTCTTGTCCCAGCGTGGCCCAATGAACGAGGCAAGAGGCATCCCAACGGCTATCGTGGAGGAGTCATAATGGATGTTTCGTCAGTGCCGTGGGTAGTCACAGCCCGTCGAGCAGGAAAGGTCATTGTACGAAGATGAGTGTGGCTGCAATACTGCGCTGGAGATTCATGGCGTTTCTTCTTGTGTGGTCAAGGAGAATAAGGCACTGCAAGGAGTGTCTGGAATTGTGAACGCGTATGCTGTCTAGTATCAAAGCACGTCTAGCCCGTCCTAAACGGCTGCCAGCTGTGTAAAGTAGTGGGCCCAGCAATACCTTCCAGTCGATGCACGCCCCAGCGACGGCCTCGTACCGTCCCGTCGACCGCACGCTAATGTCTAGGCACGCAACACCCCCCAATGATGAGCCCGGACCTCATTCCCATCACTAGCCTCCGGTGCGTGTGTCGATGAGATGCATACGCTCAACCTTCACAAAAAAGCCATATATATCTTCACACCCCGCCGCTGCCACAATTTTTTTTCATCTTTGTCTTCGGCCGGTGAAACAGTAATATCCAGTATCTCATTCTTCGAAAAGACACGTGAATTCCTTGCCATCCACCTTCAATCGCGGCAAGATGCCCGCTCGCAAGCGCAAGCAGCCCGAGAAGGAGATGGAGGCAAGCTCTCCATACCCCACGCCCGACCCGTCATCCGAGACGGTTGCTGACAAGCCTTCGTCTCCTGACGGCCAGCGTGACAGTGCTCCTGCAGCCAAGAAGGTTAGTCACTACACGCCACTCCAACACGTCAACCATGCACTAACATCTCCACCTACCCCACAGACCCGCGCAGTCAACAACCATGCTTCCGATATCCAGACCAATCTATCCAACGGCAAAGTCGACGGCTTCACACTCAGCCCTTTCCTCCTCAAGGACCTCAACCAGATCACCTCGCAGTACACCGCCGCGCGCCTAACCATGGACAGCATGTACGCCGCCAACGTCACCGACCCCTTCGAGTACCATCATTCCCCTGCGCGCGCTTACATCTCGTACATCGACAGCCACAACTCGCTCACGGACCGGGATTACCTCGAGCGCAAGTACAACCAGTTGCGCGCCACGAAGCCCGAGTTTTGCGCCACGTTCGACCGCACGTGGATTGATGTGCATTGGGAGGGCATTGTGGCCGATTTGTGGCTCTTAGAGCGTGCGCAGATGGGGATTGATGGGGTGTCGGCGTCGGAGGGTGAGGTTGAGATGGCGCGGGTGAGGCTGCGTGGGGCGAGGAAGAAGTGTCAGCCGGAGGGGAAGATGTATTTTGATGGGAGGGTTGCGGCGCACAGGGCGGCGGTGAGGCAGCAGTTGGTGGCGCAGATGGGCGGGAATGCCTTTGGAGCTGGAGGACCGGTGATGCCTTTCCATCACGTGCCTCAGGGACAAAGCCTGATGGGCATGAATGGCTTTGCAGGGCAGTCGACTTCTTTTGATCTTGTGCCTCAGGGACAGGGTCAAATGGGCATGAACGCCTTTGGAGAGCCGATGATGCCTTTCAACCACGTGCCTCAGGGACAAGGTCACATCCGCTCCGATCTCTTCGGCAGTCCGGTCGCGCCTGAGGTATCTATGCCCCAGGCACAGGCACAGGCACAGGCACAGGATCACATGGGCTTGAACGGCTTCGGACTGCCTGTCTTCGACGGTACCAGCATCCCTTCCCCCGCGTCCACTCTCGGTCCCATCCCTGCACAGGAACAGGATAACGTAGACTGGAATGGCTCTGGACTGCCTGTGTTCGACACTCCCAGCGTTGCTCCTCCCGCGCCCAATCTCGGCCCCACGCCTGACCCTTACGCCACCGTCGCTGTCTCAGATGGCTGCATCGACCCCATGCTGCTCCGCGTAGATGCCGCACGCCCTATTATGGAGTCTACGTCGTTCACTCCCCAGGTCGGCACTAAGCTTGCCAACCAACAAGTTGCCATGAATACGACTTCGCCCGACATCTCCATGTCGCAGGCCAACGACTCCGTGAACCTCGACAACTTCACGCAAGCAGACCTCGACAAGTTCTTCGACGCGCGAGATCGCGATGAGTATCAACTGTCGCCGAACCCGTGGTCCATTGGACACCTGGTGAACTGCAGGCCTGCGTGATGAGGTATGATATAGTCCTTGACTGTGCTTGTGGTACATACTGATATACGCACAGACTCATCATGGCCGCCAAATCCTTCCGGTTCGGAGGTCGGAATTGGTGATTTCTTTGTTGTTATTCTTGTTTTTGCTTGGGCGCCGTGCAGTTTCTACACATGGTAGATTGACTTACACTGGTTGCATATGGTTCCGCGAAGCCGCTGTAAAATTTTCTACACATCACACATGGTAGATTGACTGGGCTGAATGCATATTGTTTGGAGTTGTGTTTTCTTTTGTGTGCACACGTCTCTAGGGCTTTTCTTGATAAGATTGATACTTCATTGTACGTACAGTCTGATGTACATGATCGTGGTCTGACTACCAGTCCGGACCGCAATATACTGTTATAGATAACTTTGCTGTGCTGATACGTGATGTTGTGGCGAGCATGTGAGTGCTTACTTGATGCTACCGCTTCGCGACATTTTCTCAGCCGATCGTCCGCATCGCACACTTCGAAATTCGTTTCTCGACTTTGTTTGTGTGCGCCCTCAATCTAATCACCAAGCGAGGCAGAGAGATACTTTTCACTTCACCTTAGAAATGAAACCTTCGCTTCTCGATGAGGACTGCGGGTGTGGGAGTAATCGGTTATGAGGGCGGTAGTCATCTGCTTCCTGCAGGCTCCTTCTACCTACATCTGCGCGTTTCGTGTGGCTTGTTTGCTAAACGAGAAGCAGCTTTTGAACTGTTGCATGGCGTCTCCATTATCGCGTGGGTTTGATGTACGGTATGTGTGATGTTCTTTGCGGTCGATTACCTTGACCTGACGGGGAAAGTGTCTCAGGGTTGGGAGCCATTTCAGAAGATGATCATGTTGTTTTGCGAGTGCGCTGAAGTAGGACACTGCGACAAAAAGAAGAGTGAGGGATTTTTACTGGTCTGAGAATGTGCGCGCACCTATATCGAGGTGTAGACCCGGCAGTTCAATTGTGTGTGTTGGATCACCGAGAGTAAAAATTATGTATTGAATTATGACTATACAGTTTGAGTCCTCCTGAGATCTCTTCGCACCTTCCAGAGATTGTCATGTTACCAGTCGCGCCAGTTGCATTTGCAGTGCCATCATGTCAAGAGCAATTGATGGTAAAATTGAAGCGCATAAAATGTCGTACGAGAACATAGCGAGCCATCTATATGACCCCTAAAGTCCTCCAAGCTTGCCGAGAGGAGCGGTGCTCATCGCGTGTGAACGAAAGACGTGGAACATGCTCAGACGTTGCTCGAACATGTATGTGTGGGCAGCTTCCGCCGAGAAGAAATGTGATATGCGACAAGAAGCCAAAAGCTCATGATTGTTGGCGAATGAGAGCAGGATAAATCGAAGCTCTCGCGAAACACATGTCCTGAGTGAAGTCGAAGACCGACAGATAGTTGAGTTGCTGATATCAGTCAGGATTGCGGGGTGCCTTGAATCCAGCCGTGAAAAACGCGGGAGTCGCACAAGGTCGTGATGTCGATGAAGACTCACGCTTCCCCGGCCAACCTCAGCATCGCGCTAAGAGTCGACCTGGGATCACGAGCGGACATGGTTAATCCTTCCAGCACATCTCGTCGACACGTTTCGGATAACTCCCCTCCCGCGAAGAGATCCAGAAGGTACCTCCACTCGCACGGTTCGGTCTTTGGCCGCCGCAATTCCTACCGCAGGTCGTGATCATCGTACAAGTCAGCGCCAGACGCCAAAGCTCCATGCTCTTGCAAGAAGGCGGCCGTTTCTCTCAACGAAAAAGCTTGAGCACAGTCAAGTACCGTGCGTCCTTTGTTGTCTTGGAAGTTGATGGCGGGGTGGAATTCCAGAAACTGCTTAATTTGAAAACAGCAGGTGCCGTCTTTCATCAATATCTGATTCTAGAAGTCTTCGGAATCGCCATCTTGACCTTTATAGTCACGTACCATGATATGATGTAGGGGAGTGCGGCCAAGGGAATCCGCAGCATCTGGATCCGCGTCAGCATCGATCAGTTCCTCTACCATGTTCCAGTCGAAACATTCGCCAACGATCAAGTGGAGTGGGGTTAGCCCGTTCATGTCAGCGATGCGAACATCTGCCTTGTTCTTGATCAAGATATTCAGCCTTGTTATATGTGCCGTCATCGAAAGACAATTGTTGTGTAGAGGCGTGCGTCCGTTGCAGTGCTTGCTGTTTGGGTTCGCTCCGTGCTTCAACAATATTTTGGCAAAGCGTGCAAAGCGTGCAAAGTATACATCTTCATCGCCGTCCGCAAAGTGCATCCCAAGGCAGTCCAGAGGCGCTTTTCCATTTCCATCTCGTAGGTTTGGATCAGCGTCATGGCGGAGAAAACCCGAGACGATTGCAATCGAATCGGAGCGTCTCAATGCTAAATTTAGTGCGATATCGCCATTGCAATCTCATGCATTCACGTTCGCACTGCGAGCCAATGTCATTTCCGCTATATCGAGAAGTGTAGGATTGGGCCCAGCAGGATCCGAGTACGCAAACACAGCTATCGCGTGAATGGGTGCGTGAAAGTCCAGTAACGACACGTTGGCATTATACTCTTCGCCAGAACTTGTGCAAATTGGAAATGACTCCATTGGATTGCGTCCAAGAGCGGAGTGCCTCTCCCTGATCTGAGACTAGCGTTGAAGCCTGGCCGTTTGGCAAGCATTCGAAGGAGGCGAAGATCGCCGTTGTAGGCTGCCCAGTGCAAGGCGCTCCAATAAACTCTATCATGGAGAACCCGAGCGCCATAGCGTCTCCTCTCGTCGACAGTGATGTGAGTGATGAAGTGCCGCACCTGTCGTGCGTTGACCTTGGTGCCTGATCGCAATAGTTGGCAGACAATCTCGTAATGCTTGCCGGCTGCTGCTGGCTGTAGTGCAGAGCCAAGCTTGCCTCCCGTTGAATTGACATCAGCACGTGCTTCAAGAAGTGTGTTTACGACGTCCAAACTCCCGGAAGCCGATGCTGCTTGTATAGGAGAATGATACATTCCTCCATATATGTTCGGATCCGCACCCATGCCAAACAGTAGCGTTGTGATCTTGGGATGTTTACCCAACGATGCAGCCTGCAAGGCAGAATTATGCCATCGACCTTGGCAATTGACTGGTATGCTGTGCTTCTCGGTGAGCATCTTGACGACTTCGATGTGGCCCGCGCGGGAAGCTGCGTGTACGGGCTCCACCCATTACCATTCGGGGACAAGCACCATGGAAGGCGTTCAACAATTCGCGACCATCCGTTTGCTGATGCCAAGTAGATCGCTGAAAGTGGCCTGTAATTTGACTCGAGTACGTCCAATAATCCAGTTGATGAAGGACCGAAGCGACTATTTCTGGAAGCATCGGGTCCAAAACGACAACAGTTAGCACAATGGAAAGGTGGGTAAAGAGCACCGGAGGCGTCGTGTTCCATGAGCATGGTATACGAGCTTGACTCAAGAAATGTAACGACCAGGATTTCCAGATCTTCGGACATTCCCGCGGTAGTAACAAGAGATATCCAAAACGTGGCACTGTATGGATACAAGAGGGCTCCCCGGAAATATCGACTCAATGGCGATGCGGGCCCTTCGAGGGATAGTAGGCATTGTACAGTGACTTGCGCCATGTATAACCTGCTGGACGACTCGTCAAATGCGAATGCTGTGAATGACTTTGCAATGTGCTCTGAGATAAGATACTCCTTGACGGAGTAGTGTGCAAGAACAAATATGACTTCAGTCTTGCTACAAAGTTCGCGAGGCCGCTCCACGGTTGTGATGAGACTGCAACATATGATTTGGAGGTCGGCAGGGTTCTCAATAACGTCTTCTTCGTTGAACGGCACCTTCTGGCCCATGTTAAACGCTATCGCAACGCTCAGCTCTAGTGAGTGCAGGATTTTTGGTGCAGGAAACGCTAGCCATTGAAGAACTCGGCGAGCTATGACGGCGTCTCTTGTGGGTATGGCGCGCAGGATTCTGTCGTAAGTTTCGTATAGTGTTGTTGGAGGGTCGCGTAGCGCTTGACGAACGTGTGCACGACTGTGACACTTTTCGAGCGAGTCGAGTTGGCAAACAGCCCATCGAAACCTAAAAGATCTTAGCACATAGCTTTGAAACTGCAAGAACTACCTGTTCAAGTCTGGCAATATTTGGGAAGCAATTCACCTACATGCCGCTCGCGTATCGAAGCCGGGCGACAATGTCCTTCTTCAGTCCTTCGTACGCATTCCACTTGGAGAGTTTGGGGGTGGCAAATCCTGAAGTCACTTAGCTCTCGATGTCAGGGTCGATCTGGTCGGATTCCAATGATATGGAGAACAGGTCTAGCGGTGACTTCATGAAGTCGATGATGGCGTCCTCGATATCTTTCTCCTTTTGACTAGTGACCAGCAGATGGAGGTCGTGGAGCGCCCAGCCAGTGATGACTCTGAGAGTGTGGCCC
>Ga0265780_10010530_pt1 | contig 11007 bp, 8 predicted proteins | sample P1T30metagenome_FD_192432 | JGI IMG/M metagenome (GOLD analysis project Ga0265780, IMG submission 192432) | Plant litter microbial communities from East Loma Ridge, Irvine, California - P1 T30 | ecosystem: Environmental > Terrestrial > Plant litter > Unclassified | place: USA: California... | reverse complement strand
GTGGCTGTGGCTGTGGCTGTGGCTGTGGCTGTGGCTGTGGCTGTGGCTGTGGCTGTGACAGTGGCTGTGGCTGTGACAGTGGCTGTGGCTGTGGCTGCCGCCGCGCCGGCGGCCAGTACAAGCCGCTAGCGCCCGGCCGCCCTTTTTTGCGGCTTGCGTCCACCATCGTCGGCGGCGTCGTCGGCACTGATCGACAGGCGGCGCACGCTGCCCAGGGCGCGCACGCGCTGCTGCCGTCCGGTGATGGCGTTCTTCAGCACCGACGCGCCTAGCCCCGCGACCAGGCCGAGCAGACAGGACAGTGTGATCATGACCGGCAGTGGCAGGGTCACCGACTGGACCGGCGTCTCCGCGCGATCGACCACGCGGATATTGACGTGATTGGACAGCATCAAGGTGTCGAGTTTCTGCCGCGTATTGAGCAGCTCGATATTCATGTCGCTATTGATCTGCTTGTCACGATTCACCGCCAGGATTTCTTGCTGCGCGCTCACGAGGACCTTGCGCCGCGCTTCGATATCGTTCAGGTCGCGCCGTATGCCCTGAATGTGCCGCGAGACGACGATGACCTCGGGATGCCGGTCCGCGAGCCGGCTGGTCAGTTCAACCCGCCTCTGTTCCTTGGCCGCCAGCTCCGCCTGCAGCGCGACCGATTGCTGGGCGAGGATGCGGGCTTCGTCGCCCAGGTCGGACGTCCCGTGCAGGCGCAGCAGATGGTTCAAACGCTGATCGAGTTCGTGCATCCGCCGCCGCGACTCGGCCACCTGCTGGTCGTAGAATTGCAGCTGGTTTTTGGTCTCGAGGGTTTTCTGGGCATGCTGCTGGCGCAGGTACTGGCGCCCGACTTCGTTCAGGATGCCGCTCACCATCCCTGGCGTCGATCCGCGCAACGACACGCCGATCACATTCGACTGCCGGCCACGCTCCGAGATGACCAGTGCTTTCTGCAACTGCTCCACCACCTGGAATTGCGGGCTCTTGCGTACTGAAAACCGGGCGCCTGGCCGCGCCAGGATATCCACGACATGGACGTCCAGTGGCCCGTAGCGCGTATCGCCGCGCACCATCCGCGCAACCCGGCCCGGCACCCGTATACCCAGCTCCTCGTCGCTGAGAACAAACGTGTCCCGGCCCGTGACCGTCAGCACGAAAGGCCGGCCCAGCAGCGCGTCCGGCACATTGAGCGCTGCCACACGGACCCGCTCGCTGCCCCAGACATAACCGCCGTAGCCGAACAGGCCAGGGTCGGACAGTGCGGGATTGCGCGCTGCCAGGAATGGCCCCAGGACGGGAAACAGGCTCGGCTCGACCGTGATGTCGAGCTGCAGGGCATCGACCACCCGCGATAGGATCGAGCGCGAACGCAGGATCTCGATCTCGGTCGCGGCCGGGATATCGAGCTGGAAGTCGCCGCTCGGCGGGGCGTTGCGCTTGATCTGCAACAGGAGATTGGCTTCGTAGACCGGCTTGACGTTCAGCGCATAGGTAATGGACAGCAAGGCGACGAACACGGCCACGCTCGCGATCAGCCAGCGGTTGCGCAGCACCGTCTTGTACTGGAACAGCGATTCCGGCGCCCGGTCGTCGCCCCGGCCCCGTTTGTGCGATTGCTGCAGATATTTATTCATGGTCTGGCCCGATCGGGATCACGGCTTGCCGCCGCATGTGCACAGCACCGGCGCGCTGGCGGTGTCAGGAAAACCGTTCGCTGCAGGCATGGAGCGCATCGGCGAATGTCCTGGCAGCCGAATCGGCCGCCAGCGCCCGTCCGGAGATGAGGTAGAGGCGGGTCTTGTAGCTGGCGCCGCTGGCAAGCGGCAGGCTGCGCATCTGGTTGCCATCGATCCACTGCTGTACCTGGTACCTGGGCAGCCAGGCATAGCCGACACCATGCCGCAGGACACTGAGTGCCCGGTCGAGACTGCTGACATGCCAGGGCCGCGGATGGCGCGGCAGGCGGCAGCCGGCGTCGGCCGCGCCATCGTGATTGAGGCCGGCAATAGCGACACGGTACTGGGTCTTGAGATCGTCGATCGTCAGGTCGCGCTTGAGCGCAAACAGCGGATTGTCCGGGTGGGCAACGGCGATGTGCTCGATCTCGATCAGCTGCCTGCCGGCGAAACCCAGGGCCAGCTGGGTGCTGATGGCCAGCTCGACCTCGTTGTCGTGCAATGCCTGCCGCGCCTGGTCGGGCGTCAGGTCCTTGACGTTCAACCTGATCTGCTGCGGCAGTGACGCTGTGCTGTGCAGCGCCTGCATCAGCAGGTCGGGTGGAAAGCCCGGGTCCATCGCCAGGCGAATTTCGGGGCCCCAGCCATGTCTGAGATTGTCGGCAAGCTCCTCGAGCTCGATCGCCGTGCGCACCAGATCACGGGATTTTTCGAGGAGAATCTTGCCCTCTTCAGTGATCTGCGCCTTGCGTCCTTTTAGTTCGAGCAGGGGAATGCCGAGTTGTTCCTGTAATTTGGCGACCGCATGGCTGATGGTCGATTGGGTCACGTGCAGATTATCTGCGGCGCCAAAAAAACCATCGAAGTCAATTACCGCATGAAACATCTTCCATTGCTTGAGACTGATGCGCAGATTGCGGGCCTTGAACGACGCCGATTCACGCCCACCAAGAAAGGCATCGATATCGCTGGTATGTCGCGGGACTGACAGGGAATCCACCGGCTCGGTCATTTTCATGGTTGTTCTCAGCAACATAGTGCATATCATCATGTCGGCTTTAAAAGCCAGCAATATCCCAACGCCAATTAACCAATGACGCAGTGTGATCGGAAAGCGAATAGCGTCGTTTCCGTTCGTCCCATATTAGGCAAAGCCTCTGGCCCGGTCCCTGCGCATGCTCAATCGTGGACTGTATGCGACAGTTCCCATTTCCATAAATAAATTGAATAGGTAATATTGCTGTTAGATTGAGGCGGTTTCTTCGGACAGGGTTATTCCAATACCGATAGCGATAAACCATTCCACGCCCTTCTTTCGACAGCCCCCATCTCCCACCTGTCCGAATCATGCGCGCCGGCGAATCATGTATGCTGCCGTCCAGCAGTCCCACCGGTCCCATCTCCGGCAATGCCTTATCATGAGAGCGCTCAGCCGGCCTCGACCATGCCGGCCGGCTGGCACAGCAACCTTCAACCAGAGGAATACCATGTCCGAAACACTCACCGTCACCACCGGCGAAGGCAGCTTCGGTTGCTACGTCGCGCGTCCCGACGTCGTCGGCACCTACCCTGTCATCGTCGTGCTGCAGGAAATCTTCGGCGTGAACGCCGGCATCCGCAGCATCGCCGACAACTATGCGTCCAAGGGCTATATCGCGGTCGCCCCGGACCTGTTCTGGCGCGCCGATCCTGGTGTGCAATTGTCGGAAGCCAGCGAAGCCGACGTCGCCAAGGCCTTCGCGCTGTACCAGGGCTATGACTTCGACCACGGCGTGCGCGACATCGCCGCCACCATCAGCGCCGCGCGCACGATGGAAGGCGCCAGCGGCAAGGTCGGCGTTACCGGCTACTGCCTGGGCGGCCTGCTGACCTACCTGGCAGCGGCCCGCACCGACGGCGACGCCTTCGCCGCCTACTATGGCGGCGGCACCGACCAGTACCTGGCGGAAGCCAAGCACATCGGCGCTCCCCTGCTCTACCACCTGGCCGGCGCCGACGAATACATCGGACCGGACGCGCAGCAGCAGATCAAGACCGCGGTCGAAGACAAGGCCGACGCCGAAGTCCATGTCTACCCTGGCCGCGACCACGCTTTCGCGCGCCCGGGCGGCAGCCACTACGATCACGACGATGCGACGCTGGCCAACAGCCGCACCGACGAGTTCTTCGCACGCACCCTGCGTTGATCATCTGTGCGCCTGGTGGCTTGTCGCCGCCAGGCGCATGTCGAAGATTGCAGGAAACACGGCAGGTCGCCCGCATCGACCTGACGCAAGGCCGACCGGCGCTTCTATCCACGCGGAACGCCAACCGCCGTAAAGCCTGATCTGCGGCAGAGCCGTACCCTACGCCACGATTACCGTATCGCTAGCCTGCACGCCGCCCCACTCCAGGCGCGGCGGCATGGCTTTTCCGATACGAAAGGAGAACCTCATGGCAAGGTTCGGCGTAGAAGCAATCCGCTACTTCAACCATGCCCGCGCCGCCGGCGTGAGCACGGCGGGAGACCTCACCTATACCTTCAACCGAAGTAACGGCTTCGACAGCGCGCTGCGGTCGGCCGGCCACACGCGCGCGTTCTATTGGTCGAACACGGATGCGTGGGAAACCGATATCCGCGACGACGACCGTGGCGGCATGGACAGCAACTGGGTCGACGATGTCGACCTGTTCTGGATCGAGACCCATGGCGGCTCCGAGGCCGACGGCCGCGCGCGCATGCTGTACGACATCGCGCACAGCGAGTGGCGCACCTATTCCGACCGCTGGCAATTGGGCGAGGACTGGAACAGCGAATGGGTGATGGCCTATTCCTGCGACACGGTCAACCTGAACGCCGTCACCGGCCTGTGGAATATCTTCGCGCGCCTGCACATCTATTGCGGGGCATGGGGAAATATGTACGACGGCATCACCACCGACGAGTGCGGCGAAGACGTGGGCGATAACCTGACCGATGGCGATACCATCTCGAGCGCCTGGCATGACGGCGTCTCGGACTGGTGGGTCGACAATCACCCGGTCACGGTCTGCGTCGGCGATTCCGCTACCTGGAATGGCGGCAATATTCGCTGGGACCTCTCCGCCCTGAACCGCGACCATCTGTGGGGCCACGGCAGTGTCGGCCCCGACCTGGCGCCGGCGCAGCAGGCATGTCTCTTGTGGAAGTGGACGGAGGGCTGAACCATGAACCAACAATTCCTGATCGATACCCTGATGCAGTCGGGCAGCCAGGCCCCGGTCCGCGCTGACATCGTCGCGCTCACCCCGCTGACGCGCGACGATGCGCGCGCCGGCATGAACCGCTTCCTCACCGCCCTGCACGAAGCCGACATCTGCCGCCACGACCGCGCCAACCTGGCCGACCGCGGCGAGCGCAGCGTCGTGCACCTGCCGGACGGCGCGCGCGCCGTCGTGTTACACGCCACCCGCCCGCTGCAATATGTATCGGGCCTGGCGCCGTTCCAGGCGCCGTACGAGCGGCTCGAAGAATCGGCGGTGCTGGTGCGCCAGCTGGAGCAGGCCGCGCAGCGCCTCGACCTGAACGCGTGGGTAGGCGAGCGCGGCAGCCTGGCCTTCGAACGGCTATGGCAGACCAAGGCGCGCGGCAGCGACCGCGAGCAGAAGCTGTCGAACCCGTTGCTATTGCGCGCCACCTGCGCCTGGCGCCACGCAGTGGGCGGCATCCCGGTGCTTGGCGCGGCCTCGGTCGCCCTGCACCTGGCCGGCGATGGTACGGTCGATGCGCTGTCGCTGCAGATCCGGCAGAGCGATGTCGAGGTCCTCGACACGGCGCCGGTGATCGCCGAAGAACTGGCGGCGCGCCAGCTGGCCGAACGCCTGGCCAGCGTACTGGGCAAGTCGAAGGACCGGCTGCCGGGCGACGCGATCCAATCGGCCACCCTGCGCTTCGGCTACCTCGATCTGGGCAAGCGCAAGGCGCAGCGTGTGCTGGCGCCGACGTATGTGGCGCAGATCGAGCTGCAGCACCGGCTCGAGCGGCAGGCGTATGTGCTGGCGGTGGCGGCGACCGAGCGGCCGTACCTGGAGTTGCCGCTGTTCGGGGTCGAGGCGCCCGCCGTGAGGTCGCGCGGCTTGCATCCGGAGTGCCGGGACGGGGCGTCGTAGGCGATACGCGACGTATCGTAGCTGGACCGGGTTTCTGTCCGCGCCGTATCGTGGGGTGGACGGGTTTCCCGTCCACGCGTTCAACCAGCATACGCAGGTCGTACGGTCATTCATGCGCCGGTTGGACGCGTGGACGGCAGAGCCGTCCACCCCACATGACAGAGGACAGAGGACAGATGACAGATGAGAGATGAGAGATGAGAGATGAGAGATGACAGATGGCAGATGGCAGATGGCAGATGGCAGATAACAGCCGCGATCAGGCCATGACGCGCACTGCCTGCAACAAGGTCTTAATCTCCGGCACACACGACCCGCAATTCCCCCCCGCGCGCAGACAGGCGGTCACCTGCGCCACCGTCTTCAACCCCTGCTTCTCGATCGCCGCACAAATCGTGTTGCGGCCCACGCCAAAACACGAGCACACCGTCGGCCCAGGATCAGGCCCCAGCGCCGGCGCGCGCCCTGCCAGCAGCGTCGCGCGGTCGCGTGGCCCGAGTTCGCCCTGCGTGAACAATCCACCCAGCCAGTTGCGTGCCGGCAGGTCCGGCCGCCGTGACACGAACAGGCAGGCCTCCAGCCGCCCATCGACCAGCAGCGCCGTGCGCAGCATGCCTTCGGACTTGTCCTGGAACTCGATCCAGTCGGCGTCCTCGTCGGCCCCGAGCAGCGTGCGCGCCATCTCCGGCGTCAACGGCTCGCGCCCACCCAGTTCATAACGCACAAAGCCGCTGCCGCGCACCCGCGTCCAGTGCGCAACCCGCTCCAGGTTCAACGCCTGGCGGCTGAGGATGAAGCCATACCACGCTACCCCAAACGGCTCGACCCGCACCGGCGTGTGCTTGAATTCGGGTTCGCCCGACACCGGATCGACTTCCGGATTGACCAGCGCACCGACGCGCGCATCGGATGCGTTCTGACCGTTCCAGTGGATCGGCACGAATACGGCGCCGCGCGCGATGCCGCCGCCGTGCGCCACCCGCGCCACCATCGCGCCCCAGCGCGAGCTGACCCGCGCCAATTCGCCTTCGCGCACGCCGGCCAGCAGCGCATCGTGCGGATGCAGGTCGACGAACGGTTCCGGTGCATGGCCGGCCAGGCGCGGCGACTTGCCGGTGCGGGTCATCGTGTGCCACTGGTCGCGCAGCCGTCCCGTGTTCAGCACCAGCGGGAACTCGCCGCCGGCCGCGTGCCTTGGTGCGCGCGGCGCCGTGGCGATGAAACGCGCCCTGCCGTCCGGGTACGAAAAACGGCCGTCACCGAACAGGCGCGCCGTGCCCACGCCCGGCGCGAGCAAAGGCCACTGCACCGGCGCCAGCGCATCGTAGGCGGCGCGGTCCATGCCGATCAGTGGATCGAGCCGGAACACGCGGCGATAACCCTCCTCGCCGTTCTGCCAGGCCGACAGGCGCGCGTGCTCGTCGAAGATCGCGTGCGCATCCGCGTAGTCGAATCCGGCAAAGCCCATGCGCCGCGCCACCTCGCACAGCGCCTGCCAGTCGGCGCGCGCTTCGACCGGCGCCGGCAAGAAGGCGCGCTGGCGCGAAATGCAGCGCTCGGAATTGGTCACTGTGCCATCCTTCTCGCCCCAGGCCAGTGCCGGCAGCGTTACGTGCGCATGCTGGCCAACCTCGGTCCCGGCCACCACGTCCGACACCACCACCAGTTCGCAGGCCGCCAACGCCCGTCGCACCTGGTCGGCGTCCGGCATGCTGACCACCGGATTGGTGGCCATGATCCACACCGCTTTCACCGTGCCTTCTTCGACCGCGCGGAACAGATCGACCGCCTTCAGGCCAGGTTTGTCGGCGATGCGCGGCGCGTCCCAGAAGCTGCGCACTGTCTCGCGATGTCCCGCGTTGTCCAGATCGAGGTGGGCCGCCAGCATATTGGCCAGGCCGCCGACTTCACGCCCGCCCATGGCGTTCGGCTGGCCGGTCAGTGAAAACGGCCCCATGCCAGGACGGCCGATGCGGCCCGTGGCCAGATGACAGTTGATGATGGCGTTGACCTTGTCGGTGCCGCTGGACGACTGGTTCACACCCATCGAGAAGGCGGTCACGATCTTGCCGGTGCGCGCGAACAGGTCATAGAACGCGCGCAGCTGGTCCGGATCGAGGCCGCAGGCATCCGCCACCTCGTCGATGTCGCCGCCATCATTGGCCACGGCCAGCGCAGCATCGAAGCCGCTGGTATGCGCCGCCACGTAATCCTGATCGAGCGCGCCGGCGCGCGCCAGATGGGCCAGCAGGCCGTTGAACAGCCGGACATCGCTGCCAGGTTTTAACGGCAGGTGCAGGTCGGCCAGCTCGCAGGTGGCGGTGCGGCGCGGGTCGAGCACCACGATCTGCAACTCGGGCCGCGCTTCCTTGATCTTGACGATGCGCTGGAACAGCGTCGGATGGCACCAGGCGGCGTTCGAGCCAACCAGCACGATCGCATCGGCCAGCTCGACGTCCTCGTAGCAACCCGGCACCACGTCTTCGCCGAAGGCGCGCTTGTGGCCGGCCACGGCGGACGACATGCACAGGCGCGAGTTGGTGTCGATGTTCGCGCTGCCGACATACCCCTTCATGAATTTGTTGGCGACGTAGTAATCCTCGGTCAGGATCTGGCCCGAGACGTATAGCGCCACCGCATCCGGCCCGTGTTCGGCGATGATGCGCGCGAAGCCCTGGGCGACCGTATCGAGCGCCTCGTCCCAGCTGGCGCGCGCCATCGCGCCGTCGCGGCGCACGCCCGGATACAGCCGGCGGCCGTCGAGGCTGAGGGTTTCGCCCAGCGCCGAACCTTTTACGCACAGGCGGCCGCGGTTGGCCGCATGGTCCATATCGCCCTCGATCAGGGCCCCGCCTTCGGAGAGCGGCGTGGCCTTGACCCCGCAGCCCACGCCGCAGTACGGGCAGGTGGTGCGGATCGATTGCAACGCTATCGGCATGATCGACATACGAACTTTCTTCTATGCGGCCTGCGCTTCACACAGCGCAGGCCCGAACAACAGGCGGTCGCGCAGGGCCGATACATCGACGCCGCGCCCGATCAAGTCGAAATACCAGGGCCCATCGGCCACGTCGCCATACAGCACCGCGCCGGTGATGCGGTTGCCGGACAAGACCAGGCGCTTGTAGACGCCAGCGCGGCGGTCGCGCAGCACCAGGTCTTCGGTACCGGGCCCGCCATTGAAGTCGCCGGCCGAGTACAGGTCGATCCCGGTCACTTTGAGTTTGGTGGCGGTGGCCTGCTGCACGTAGCGGCGGTGGCCCAGCCCGGCCAGGTGGGCGGCGCACACGCGCGCCTGCTCCCAGATCGGCGCCACCAGGCCGAAGATAGCCTTACGGTGCTGGACGCACTCGCCCACCGCGTACACGCGCGGATCGTAGCTTTGCAGGGTGTCGTCGACCACGATGGCGCGTTCGACGTGCAGACCGGCCGCGCGCGCCAGCGCCACGTTCGGTCGCACACCGGCCGCCATCACCACCAGGTCGGCCGGCACCTCGCTGCCGTCCATGAAGCGCACGCCTTCTACCTTGCCATCACCGAGAATACGCTCGGTCTGCGCGCCGAGCCGGATACGCAAGCCGCGCCGCTCCAGCGCGGTCTTCAGCAGCAGCGATGCATCGCCGTCAAGCTGCTGGTTCAGCAGGCTGCCGGTCAGGTGCACCACCGTGACATCCATCCCGCGCCGCAGCAGCCCGTTGGCCGCTTCCAGCCCGAGCAAGCCGCCGCCGATCACCACCGCATGGCGGCCACTGCGCGCCGCCTGCAGCATGGTGTCGACATCGTCCAGGTCGCGAAAGCCCACCACGCCCGCCAGGTCGGCACCCGGCACCGGCACGATGAAAGGCTGCGAACCGGTCGCCAGCAGCAGGCGGTCATAGAGCACTTGCTTGCCCGAGCGGGCGCGCACGATGCGCCGCTTGCGGTCGATCGCCACCACCGGGTCGCCCGCATGCAGCGTGATCCCGTGCTCGTCATACCAGCTGCGGGGATGCAGCAGGATCTCGTCGAAGGTCTTCTCGCCCGCCAGCACCGGCGAGAGCATGATGCGGTTGTAGTTGACGCGCGGCTCGGCGCCGAACACGGTGATGTCGTACAGGTCGGGCGTGAGCGCGAGCAGTTCCTCGACGGTGCGCATGCCCGCCATGCCGTTGCCAACCACGACCAGTGAAGGTTTCATATGGCGACCCACACCTGCCCGGCATCGATCCGCGCCGGATAACTGGCCACCGACTGGGCCGGCGCTTCCAGGCACTCGCCGCTTTCCAGGTCGAAGTGCTGCTTGTAGATTGGCGAGGCGACCACGATGCGCTCGCCGATGCTGCCCACCAGTCCGCGCGACAGCACGGCGGCCTGCGAATTCGGATCGAAGTTATCGATGGCGAACACACGCGGTTGCTCGGCGCCGACGCGGAACACAGCCACCTGGCGGCCGTTCAGCAAGGCGCACACGCCGGTATCGGGCACGATCTCGTCCAGGGTGCAGATCGCGGTCCAGTTGTCGAGTTGAAGGTCACGGTGCATGGCGCTACTCCTTTAAGCGATCGAAGCAATCGGGATGGTGCGGCGGCGTTCATCCGGCGTGGCAGGACGTACCTGTCCGCGTTCGGGAACGAATACGATGTTCTCGTCAGCCTGCGCGCTGTTGACGAAGTGGCGGAAGCGGCGGCGCACCTCCGGATTGGTGACGGCTTCCTTCCACTCGCAGGCATAGGTGTCGACCACGTGCTGCATCTGCGCCTCGAGCTCGGCGGCGATCCCCAGGCTGTCCTCGACCACCACCGCCTTCAGGTAATCCAGGCCGCCTTCCAGGTTCTCGCGCCAGGTGCTGGTGCGCTGCAGGCGTTCGGCAGTGCGCACGTAGAACATCAGGAAGCGGTCCACCAGGCGCACCACGTCTGCTTCGGTCAGGTTCGAGGCGATCAGTTCGGCGTGGCGCGGCTTCATGCCGCCGTTGCCGCACACGTACAGGTTCCAGCCCTTGTCGGTCGCGATCAGGCCGATGTCCTTGCCCTGGGCTTCGGCGCATTCGCGGGTGCAGCCCGAAACGCCGAACTTGATCTTGTGCGGCGCCCGCAAACCCTTGTAACGGTTCTCCAGCGCGATCGCGAAGGCCACGCTGTCGCCCACGCCGAAGCGGCACCAGGTCGAGCCGACGCAGGACTTCACGGTGCGCAGCGACTTGCCGTAGGCGTGGCCCGATTCGAAGCCG
>Ga0265780_10010528_pt1 | contig 11010 bp, 6 predicted proteins | sample P1T30metagenome_FD_192432 | JGI IMG/M metagenome (GOLD analysis project Ga0265780, IMG submission 192432) | Plant litter microbial communities from East Loma Ridge, Irvine, California - P1 T30 | ecosystem: Environmental > Terrestrial > Plant litter > Unclassified | place: USA: California... | reverse complement strand
TTTTCCTGATTTGCTGGGGTATTTCCATTGCCTATTGGCGCTCGACGCGAAGCGCGCCTGGTTCCGGCGAATTCCTTGCCTGTCTGTTTGTGATTCCGCTGGCACTGAGTTTCGTTGCCTGGTTTGGCGCGCGCCTGATCCTGCCGCGCATTGCGGCTTCCATGCCCGTGACGGTTGCCAAACCGGCGGCCACGCCTCCCCCTCCGCCTGCAGTCATGCCCCTGGCCATCGTGGCCAGCGCACTGCGTTCACCGCATGGCGCATCGGCCGAAGAACTGGCAGAGGCCATCGCAGGCGGCAAGGCACGCGCCGATCTCGACCGGGAATTGATCGACGACGAAGGCTTTCCCGTCATGGCGGCGCGCAGCAACGACGCCAACGATGCCGCGCTGCAGGAAGAGATCGCCGAATGGCTGGCGCAGCACGGCATGGCGGCACTGCACTTCAGCGAAGCGCAATGGCGCGCCCTGATCATGGCCAGCGCCGTCACGGGTGACCTGACGCTGTCCGCACTCGGCGCATTCGCCGGTACGCAGGCCGGTCTGCCGACCTTGCAACTGGTGCCGGTGCTGCCGCTCGATTGGCATGCCGATCAACGCCAGGCCGCCGGTGCATGGCTGATGCATGTGGTCGAACGCTCCGGATGGACACCCGAATCCCTTGCCCTGCCTGCCGAACCGCTGGCCAATGCAGGCGGACCGATACCGTCGGCCGTATTCCGACGTCTGGCGCAGGAAACGATCGACAAGGCGCAGCCGCTGGTGGCGATGGTGGTCGCCTGCGCTTCGCACATCAGCCAGGAGACCGTCGACCGATGGGCGACCGAAGGCAAGCTGTTCACGTCTTCCCGGCCGCAAGGCCTGATTCCGGGCGAGGGCGCAGTCGGCCTGGTGCTGACCGATCTGGAACAGGCGCGCGCGAAGCAGCTTACGGATGTCGTCTTGCTGGACCCGGTGGAAGAGGCGCAGCATGGTGTATCAGCCGATGACATCAAGCGCGTCGATCCCAACGTCCTGGAGGAATTGACCAAGCGCGCCGTCAAGCGCCGCAATATCGATTTCACGGAGGTGGTGATGATCGTTGCCGATACCGGCCATCGCTCGAGCCGTGTGCTGGAACTGATGGGCTATGCGTCGGTCACATTGCCCCGGCTCGACGAGGCGGACGACATCATCTGCGTGGGTGTGGCGTGCGGCAGTTGCGATACCGTGGCGTTCATCACGGCGTTGGCGTTGGCACGGCATTATGTGCTGGAGCGGTTTGGGCCGGTGCTTTGTGTGAGTAATGAGGATGCGCGGTTGCGTCAGGCTGCTTTGATTCAGCCGGATGGGGCTGAATAACTTTCTTGGACGCGAGGCGCAATATGAAAACAGCTGTGGTGTGTCGTCAGTTCATTGCCGTATGTTTTGCGTACGGCGGTTGGCATCTGCCTGCGATGGGCGTCGAAGCTGCGGTGCCGTCGTCACAAGCGCTTTCTCCTGCCGCCGTCGACGCCCGTGTGCAGGCACTTCTTGTGAAGGTAAAGCGTTCACTTCGCCCGTTCAAAGGTGGCACCTTCGAGATGGGTGACTGGGGCAACGGAGCCGGCCAATATTACGATATCGATACGTATTCCAGGCCCTTGCATAAGGTGACGCTGGATGGGTTTTCGATGATGGCTTACAAGGTAACGTATGAGGATTTTGATGCGTTCACTGATGCTACTGGCAAGCAACGTATTAATACCAGCGGTTTGAGCGCCCAAGATCGTGCACCCAAGCGACCGGCAGGTGTGAGCTGGTATGGCGCAAAAGCGTATTGCCAGTGGCTCGGAAAATTGACGAATCTTCCTTTCGATCTGCCGACAGAAGCACAATGGGAATATGCGGCGCGGTCCGGGGGTAAGAGGGTGTTGTTTGCAACCGATAACGGAAAGATCGAAAGACCAAGGAACTTTCCCAAAGAGTGGACGGACGAGGAAAAAGAGCCACCTTTACCTGATGTTGGAAGTTACCCGGCGAATCCAGCAGGGTTGTATGGTATGTCAGAGAATACCCATGAATGGGTACAGGATTGGTTCGATGAAGATTATTACAAGAAATCACCGCTTAAGAACCCTTTAGGGCCTGATACGGGAACTAAAAAAGTCATGCGAGGCAGTGTTGGTGGAAAAGCTGAGATTGCGGCTGCGGTCTTTATGCGGACAGGAGAAATACCTCAGCCAATGAGAAATACTTTCCCCAATGGTCCAGAGTGGGACAAACGAGTTACGGTGCCATTCCCAGGGTTTTCAAGTCATGGTAATACAAATTTTCGTTGCGTTTCAAGTTTAAAGTTAAAGTCAGGAGAGTAACCAGGATGATGTAATGGGAAACTAGAGATAATAAAATCTGGTTCATCATTCCTTAAGAATGGCCGACCTAGTAAGGGAGTACTGAGTGCCAGACGGCGTTCGCAACGGCTTACACACTTTTCATACTTTGTCCCTAAAGTGATCTTTTCGATCATTTGTGCCGCGACGCGATTATCCGATTTGCCGCCGATATCAAAGGTAATTCTGTCGAGCGTATTCTTGAAATGTCCATTCGATTGAACAGTTGTCATGATTTCGTTGATTGAAAAGGCAGCTAGTTTTTGTATATCCGCATTTGGAGCACGATTAAACGCTTCAATAATACCTTTGATGAGCGCGCCACGCGATTCGGGCGGCATGTATGCATACCATCCCCAACCAGATTTTATATTTTTTTCAACAACTCTTATGAATTTTTCGCCCATTTGTCCAATAGATTGGGTGAGCTCCAAATAATCTCCCTGAACATCTCTAATTCTCTTTCCAACAAAACTCTCAAGAGCTCGGCTACCGGAAACATGTAAATATAGAATCTGGTTAAACAAGAAAAATGTAGTCTTGTTCATCAAGCTGAGAATTTTTTTGTAGTCGGATTGCTTCAATTGGTGCGCGATACACATAAAGAACTGCGCAATCTGCTCCGCGCCTACCTTCGCCCCAACGCTGCCCGAGCCACCTAGCCCAAAACAAGCGCCAGCCTTGGCTGCAACGACAAAATTGCCGTTACGATAGTCGCATTCAAATCCTAATGTTGCAGCCAAACCCTGGATCAGTGATACATCAGCGCTGACACTCGCCATATCGACATACGCGGCAATAGCCTTGTTCAGGTCTGCTTTCTTGGGCGCACTCGGATTGGTCAATCCTTCCGGATTCAACCACTGCAAGGCGCCAGAGAGTTGTATGCCTTCTTTAAGCCCGACAAATATTTTTGCCTCGCCTTTGGCGCCGACCTTGGCCTTGGCACTCGTCTGCTTTGGCGTACCTTTTAAGCCTTGACGACCTTCAGTCACCATCAACGCCGCACCAGCTTCTATTGCTACGCTGGCACCTGCCAGGGCATACAAGGTAAGATCGCCGCGCAAGCGAAAATAGCCGAAATCAAGCAGGAGCTCGGTATCGGCAGCCGTTAGATGCCAACCTGCAGCATGCGGCAAATAGAGAATGGTCTCGACTTTGGCTTCGCCGATAGCAAAAGAAGCTTCAGCATTGGCCTTGACACTGAATTGCGCGGCTTTAGTGGCGCGCTTGAAGCGCTGGCTCCAGTTCTTGTCGCGTTTGTCGAAGAAGTTGCCTTGGCACGGCATGAAAGTGGCTTCAGCCCCGGCACCGGCCGACCAGCGCATGAATTGGGCTTCGGGTTTCATGTCGACCATGCGATAAGGATTGTTCGGATCGGTATTTTCCTTTCCAAGCAAACCCTCGAGGAGTTCCTTCTGTCCTCGTTCAAGAAAGGACGTGGCGTCTGCGCCCATGACCTTTGCCCAATCGGTGAGGATGCCGCTGAACTGATCTGCGTCTTTCGGCGCCAACTTCCATTTCTTTTCGAACTTTGCCTTGTCCTGTACCTGGTTCAGTATGCGGTTGCGTACTTCCCGTGTGTTCAACGTGGTGCCGTTGAACAGCTTCTCTTTCGGTGGTTTTGCACGTTCTGCAGCGCCTTCGACAAGGTAGACACGTTTGTCAGCTAACGCATTTTTCAGCTTTTTCGCACTGACGTAGATGGGCGTATGCGTACGCCCTTCCATGCGCTTCATGGTCAGCGGTAACAGCTCGACCAGCTTGTTGGGATCGGTTTTCTGGCTGGTGATCGCTTCGACGCGTTGTTTGGCAGCATCGCTTTTTTTCGTTAAGTCGTTCAGCGCGATGTCGAGGTCTTTTTGTGCCTGGGCGATGGCTGCCTTGGCCGAGTTAGGCTGCTGGAGCAGGTGCTGTAGCGCGAGCGACTTTTCGGTGACGGCACGGTTGGCTTCCTGCAGCTCTTCGATGGCAGTCTTGTTCTGATGTCCCTCGGCACGACAGTCCAGCCATTCATCGGGATACAAAGCGATGAACGAATTGTCATCCGGACGATAAAGCAGCACGCCATCTGTCAAAGTAAGAGAAGCCTCGGCATAAGTATTGCGAGGTGTGGTCGTGGGCGTGGTCTTGACGGCAGTAAGCAATTCACTCATCGGTTTTTCCTCGAAATTCAACAATGGCTGCCAAATTCATTCGTCTTTGGCCAGATGCAAAGTCAGGGATTCGCTCTTCGATGTGAAAATGCGTTGAGTACGCCCTTGCGCATCGGTGATCCCCTGGACCTGGACGCCGCTCGCCGATTCCAGCCGGTAGCGAACGTGGGCCATGGGTTCTTTCGTTTCTTCGTTGAGGACGACGAAAGCTTCGTTATAGATGTCCCTGGCAGCGGGCATGGCTGGCGTCTTCACACTGCCGTCCTTCGGCCCAGCCAACTCCTTCATGCTCGCCTTGAACGCCACCGTCCCCGGCGCATGCAGCATGATGTCCCCACCCTCAAGCTTCAGATACGCCCCCTGCGCCGTCAGCAGCACATGCGTCTTCGCCGCAACTGAAACGCTCGCCCCCACACTGGCAACCGTCACGCCCTTGTCCGCCGTCATCCGCGTCGCATCCGACTGGCTCTGGCAACTCACCTTGCCGCTCGCCGCATGCAGCCGGATCCCGGTCTCCTTGTTTGGCTTGTCCTTGGCACTCGCCTTGCCATAGGTGAACAGGCTGATTCCGTCTTTCACCGCAAAGCCGCTGCTGCCCTGCGCAACCAGATTCACATCCTGGCCAGCCGTTATGCTGCTGGTATGACCGGCCGCGATCACGGCATCGGCCGGCGTGCAGGCGACGATGCCGGCCGGGCTCGACAACTGCAGCTGCGGCTCGCTGAAGGCCGGCACCTGCCGTTCTCCGGTGCTTTCCAGTACCTCGATACCGTGCCGCAAGGCGCTGATCGCCGGCAGTTTTTCCGGTTCGGGATCGGCGTCGAATACCGCGTTGTGTTTGCGCGCCGTCGTCGCCATCGCCACTTGCAGCGCATGGCTTTGTTCGATGTGCGCCACGGCCGCGCGGACATCGAGCTGGCTGCCGGTGCAAGCGTCGGTCGACAGCAACATGCCCTGGCCGGCGCGCAGTGCGGCTGCGTGTGCAGTCTTGAGCTCGGCGCCGAAGCCGGTCGGGGACAGGCGGGCGTTGTCGGTCTGGTGACGCAGGCTGCCCAGGTTGAGCTCGGCCGTGCCCTTGTGGGCGCCGGCATGGCTGTGCAGTGCCACCCTGGCCTGGCCGGGACTGTCGTCGAAGACCAGCTGTTGATAGGCGCCGCTGCCGTCCTGGCTGCTGCTCATCGCCTGGCTCTTGATGCCGGACAGGACCGCTGCATGGGCGTGACCGCCGCTCTCGCCGGGGAACCAGGCCGGCGCGTTGCCGGTCGCAATGCCGGCGCCATGGGCGACCGCGTTGTACTGGGCGTCGGGCTGGCCTTTGCCGTTGTACAGGCTGCCGATGACGACGGGACGGTCGATGTCGCCGTCGATGAAGTCGATCAGCACTTCGCTGCCGACGCGCGGCACGGCGACCGCACCCCAGTTGGCGCCGGCGATCGGCGCTAGCGGCGTGGCGATGCGGACCCAGGTGCCGGCGCGGTCGTCGGCCGGGGCGCCGGTCTGGCCATCGGGCACCGGATGGTCGAGGCGGCTGTGGCTGAGGTCGTCATTGCCGGCATTGCGTTGCCAGTGGAATTGCACTTTTATACGATGGTCGCGGTCGGTGTAGATAACGGCACCGGGCGGGCCGACGACGATGGCGGTCTGCTGCCCGCGGACCGTGGGACGCGGGTGCAGCCGCACGCCATGGCCGTCGTTGCTGCTGCTGCGGTAGGCGACCGTGCTGCGGATGGCCTCGAAGCGGTTGCGGTACAGCGGGCGCGTGCCGATGGCCGTGCCTGTCGTCGCACGCAGATCGTTATCGATGTCGAGACTGGCATCGAGCGGGCTGCGGCCCAGTGCCTGCGTCACGGCAGCGCTCAGGTCGGCGCTGAGGTTGTTGTGGGCCAAATGGCTTACACGCAGGATCGTGAAGCGGGATGCTTCTTTATCCGCATCGGCATCGAAGCGCGCATGGCCGGACAGGGTGAACACAGTGCCCGCCATGAAGGTGCGGACGGTGCCGGCGCCCTTATGCACCTCTTTGCCGGCTTGCAGCGCCTGCAACTGGTTGTCGGCGATGCGCTGGCCCTGGGCGCGCGTCGGGTAGGCGTAGGCACCCGGCGCGTCTGCGCTGGCCGGCAACAAGGCGGCGCCGCCGCTGCCGGCGCTGACGCGGCGCGATCCCAGGCTGCGGTAGTCCCGCTCTGCAGGTCGACGGCTGAGGCGGCCGGGCGTGTCAGGGACTGCCAGCGGTCGATGCTGTCCGCGCGCATGACGGCGCCGGGTTGGGTGAAGCGGACTGCGGTTTGCGGATTCGGCTGGAAGCTGCCGTTGTGGTCGGCGATGACCAGCATGTGGCTGCCGAGCTGTGCGCTGTTGCGATCGGCGCTGTGCTCGAGGTAATAAAACAGGCCTTCTTCGTGCATCAGGCGCCGCACAAACGCCAGGTCCGATTCCTGGTACTGGCAGGTCAGCGAGCGTACTGGATAGCGATCGCGCTCGGCGATGTCGTAGCGCCAGGCGGGCACCAGCGTGCCGCGGCCAGCCCAACCCTGGAACACGGCATCGAGGATGTCGAAGACGGTCTTGTCCTGGAACATGCGGCTGTCGCGGCCGACGCCTAGGAAGGTGAGCCAGGGTTCGATCGTCAGCGCATAGCGGGCAAAGCCGCCATTAGCGCCGATCAATTGCGCGGCAGTGATGTGGCCGTGGAAGGGCCGCAAGGGCATCGCCGTGGATGCCGTCAGCAGTTCCAGCAACACAGGCTGGCCCAGCAGGGATTTGAGGGCGATGCCGGCATCCAGCGACAGGGCCGACACCTGCAAGGTAGACGCGCCGTCGAGGCTTTCCTCGCCGCGCAGGGATTCGGCCAGCAGGCGCTCCGGGCCGAGCGGCGTGGACAGGCGCAGCAGGCGCGTGTCCTGGGTAAAACGTGGGAAGAGTTCCGGCACTTGCTGCTCCTGTAAGCGCTCGCATCATCGATCGCAGCGGCAACAAGCAGGGATTGTCACGCGCAAGTGCTCAGGAGCTATTGATTCATGGCAAATTCAGCGAGCTCACCAGGGCCGGCAGATACGCTATCGAAGTGGATAAGTATTTGGATAACTTGCGCACAAGGGGCGGATAAGCCTGTATTAATCGTGGAAAAGCCTTTGGGAAAGCTGTGGAAAAGCCTTGGATAAGCGCCGTTAACATGGCCTGGACAAACCCGGGTATAAGCAGGGTATAAGCAGGGGATAAGGTAGGGATAAGCCGAGGATAAGTGCTGAATAAGTCGACCATCGGCCTCAGCTCTGCTTGGGCGAAATCACCAGTTCCGGCTGTGGCCGCGGCGCATGCGCCGACAGATCCGCGTACTTGATCTGTTCCGGAATCGCCAGGATGCCTTTCCACAGGATGTCGCCGGCCAGGCGGCTTTCCCGGCTGAGCCGGTAGGCCGGCAGCGCCGCCTCGCCCTGTGCCTGCCACATCGCCGCATACGAGGGAAACAGCCGGGTGTCGTGCCAGGCGTCACCCAGCGGCGACAAGGTGTCCTGCAGGATCGCCGCCGTGCTGCGCATGCGTACCCAGCGGTGGTTCAGCCAGCCGTTCTCGACAGCATCCGGATCGAGGAAGCGGGCAATGATGGCGCGTGCCGCCAGGCTGCCGCTGCGGCTCATCAGGCCGATCGCCTTGCGGTCCATGTTGAGGTTCAGGCCACCTTCGGATTTCTTGTGGCGGATCAGCACCACGCGGTCGCGGTAGCCGGGCGTGCGCGTCAACGCTTCGTCGCGCCAGGTGCGGATGGTCTGCAGGATGGCGGTGGCGAAGCGCGCCAGCGACGGCAGGTTATTCGCATCGTCGACCGCGACATAGGCCGGGGTCGTGCCCTGGTTGTTGTTGGACGGCAGCGTCACGCGCACTACCGGTCCGGGCGGCAGCGCTGCATGCGGGTCGTCGTGCAGATCGTCGCGCAGGATCACGCCGAAGGTGGGGCGGGTCGGCAGGATGGCGTCGAAAAAATGGATCGGGAAATTGCTGGTCAAGCCGCCATCGGAAAACCAGACCCGCAACAAATCGATCTTGCTGCCTGCCACCGGCAGGGTGCGGATGCGGTGCAAGGGCACGGCTTGCAGCAGCACCGGAAAGCTCAGGCTCATGCGGGCGGCGACCACGACGGGTAGTTCATCGGCATCGGGCATGAAATAATAATCGCCGCCCTGCGCATTTAAATTTTGCAATAAATCCAGCGTCTGCGGACGATGTTTGGTGCGCTCAGATGCCTGCTTCATCCACTCGATGATGTCTGGCGGAAACAGGTGCGCCAGTTCCGAGGCGCGGAACACCAGGTCGGCGCTTGCATGCGGCAGGCGGTGGGCGCGCAGTTCGCTCAGGCCGGTGCTCATCAGGGCCAGTTCGATCGGCGGCGTCGACTGGCGCAGGTGGCCGAAGGTCAGCGGCTGGTCCGCGGGCAGGCCGGCGATGTCCTGCACCAGCGCGTGCAGCCATTCGGTCAGGGCCGGCGGATTGTCGGGCCGGGTGCGCAGGCCGGAACAGACGCCGCAGCGGTGATGACGCAGGCCGCGCCAGGCGCCCAGTACGAATTGCAGCGCCGCAAAGACCAGCGCGCTGACCGCCATCGACAGCCCGAACCACAAGCCGCTGGCCAGCCAGTACCCGGTTCCTGTACGCCAATGTCCGCCCAACAATCCGCTGCTGACAAAATAGCCGAGCAGCCACAAGCCGGCACCGCACAACGCACCCAGGGGAAAATTCCACAGCAGCGCCAATGCGATGCGGGCCACCACCTTGGGTTTGATGCCGGCATTCAGCCCGGCGACGATGACGCGGAAATGCGGCGCCATCGCCGCACTGGGCTGGAACAACGAGAGCAGGCGTGTGGTGGCGCCTACGGATTCGCGCAGGCGCCGCGGCAGCTGGGCCATCTTGTAAAAGCCGTCGTCGATGCCGGTGCCGGCCTGGCGCACGCGGTTGCGCTTGTATTGGGCGGCGGCCGCGGCAATGGCGGCGATCGCGCCCACGCTGGCGCCGCCGATCGAGCGCAAGGTAAAGCGTTTGGCCAGGCGTGCCACGAAGGTGGGGTACACGACGCCCGAGGTCACGCCGCCTTCCATCACGATATCGCATTCTTCCGGTAGAAAATTCTCCATCGCCATTTCCCCATCGATCAACCATCTGATGGGATTATGCGGCGCTTCCGGCCGCGTTGGCTTATCGAATCGTCACCGCGCCGCGGATTTGCTAAGCTGCGCCGCATGCAGATCGGAACTCTTCAAGCATTGACCCTGCGCGCCACCCGCCGTGCACCGCCGCGCCAGGTCGACTGCGCGGATGCGGTCGCAGAACGTGGCCTGTTCGGCGACGCCCACGCCGACCGTTATTCGCCGCGTCAGCTGCTGCTGGCCGATGCCGGCGTGTACCGCGACCTGGCATTGCCGCCGCACGCCTTGCGCGAGAATCTATTGATCGATATCGACACTGCCGCGCTCGCGTCGGGCACGGTGCTGCAAGTCGGGAATGAGGTCTTGCTCAGGCTGATGTTTCAATGCGAAGCCTGCGGCAACCTGGATGCTTTCCGGCCGGGTTTGTCGCGCATGCTCGGTAAGGTGCACGACAACCGGCGCGGTATGCTGGCGCGGGTGATCAGCGGCGGCACGCTGCGCATTGGCGACCGCATCCGTGATCTGGGGCCCTTGTTGCCGGCCTGGTCCGACGACTGGCACGAACGGGTGCTGATGGTGCTGGATGCGCTGCCTGCCGACGCGGTCATCGAATACCGCGACCTGGCGCGCCTGGCCGGGGTGCAATCGACGTATTGCCGCGCCTTTCCCAGGATGCTGAGGAATCTCGGGCCGGATTACGCAGGCAGGGCGGTGGCGGCGAACGACCCGGTCGATGCACCTCGCTGGAAGGGCGAAGGTTTGTTCGACCACCCAGCCATCCTGCATCTGGTCAATTGATCCAAGAACCTAGAGCACCTCACAAAACCTTCAGGACGAGGGGTGCGGCCTGCCGACGCAGCGTCGAAGACAGGATGCTAGTACGGCGAGACGATGCAATGCCGCCATGAAGATTTTATTAGGCGCTCTCAGCCAGGCACGCCCACGATCACGCTGGACGCCTTGAACATCGCCGTCGCCGCCTTCCCCTCGGCCAGCTCCAGCGTCAGCGCGCTGTCGTTGGTGATCACGGCAGCCACGGTGCCGCCGCCCGCCAGATCGAGCACGACTTCGGTGTTCACCGCCCCCGGCGTCAGGCGGGAAATTGTTCCCTGCAACTGGTTGCGTGCCGAAAAGCGTGCGCCTTCGGTCTGCGTTGCCAGGATCACGGACGAGGATTTGATCAGGGCAAAGGCCTGGCGCCCCGGCTGCAGGCCCAGGCTTTCGGTGCTTTCGCGGGTGACGATGGCCACCAGGCGCTGGCCGCCGGCGATGTCGAGTTCGATCTCGTCGTTGACCGCCCCGGCCTGGATCCGGGAAACGGTGCCGAAGAACTGGTTGCGTGCGCTGGTTTTCATGTTCAGCC
>Ga0265780_10010527_pt1 | contig 11011 bp, 6 predicted proteins | sample P1T30metagenome_FD_192432 | JGI IMG/M metagenome (GOLD analysis project Ga0265780, IMG submission 192432) | Plant litter microbial communities from East Loma Ridge, Irvine, California - P1 T30 | ecosystem: Environmental > Terrestrial > Plant litter > Unclassified | place: USA: California... | reverse complement strand
CGGGCGCGCTCGGCGCCGACAGCGGCTACCCGGCCCGGCGCGCCGCGGCGGATGCCTGCGCGGGGACGGCCGCCCCGGTCACCGTGACCGGCTTGCTGCGCCTGACCGAACCCAAGGGCGGCTTCCTGCGCCAGAACGACCCGGCCCGCCAGCGCTGGTACTCGCGCGACGTGGGCGCCATCGCCCCCGCCCGCGGACTGGTTCGCGTGGCCCCGTTCTTCGTCGATGCCGATGCCGGCCAGGCCGGTGCCACCGGCCCGCAGGAAGGCAATACGCCTCCTGTCGGCGGACTGACCGTGATCTCTTTCCCGAACAACCACCTGGTGTATGCGCTGACCTGGTTCGCGCTGGCCGCCATGGTCGGCGCGGCCTGGTGGTGGATCGCCATGCGCGGCCCTGGCCGGCGCAATGACGCTGCCGCCTGAGCGCGCTCCGGCGCCGGCAATTGCCGTCGCGCGCGTCGAGCACGCGGCCGGCCACAAGAACATGTTGCAGCTCATCGAGCTGCGCTGGATCGCCGTGATCGGCCAGATCACGACGATCGCCGCCGCGACACTCGTCTACGGCATCCGGTTGCCGCTGGTCGAAATGCTCGAGGTGCTGGTTTTCCTGATTTTCTTCAACGTGGCCAGCCACTTGCGCTGGCACGAAGACCGCGTGGTCACCAACCGCGAGTTGCTGTTCGCGCTGCTGATCGATGTGTGCATCCTCACCATGCAGCTGTATCTCGCCGGCGGCACCACCAATCCCTTTGCTTTCCTGTATTTGCTGCAGGTGATCCTGGCCGCCGTGCTGCTCGATTACTGGTCGACCTGGTTTTTTGTCGGCCTGACGGCGCTGTGCATGGCAGGCCTGGCCGTCTTCGCCCATCCGCTTGCATTGCCGTTCGACCATGCGCGCGGGATTTTCAGCCTGTACGTGCAGGGCATGCTGATCTGTTTCGCCCTGGACGCCGCGCTGCCGGTGATATTTATTTCGCGTATCACGCGCACGTCGCGCGGGAAAGACCTGCAGTTGTCGGACCTGCGCCAGCGCGCGGCCGAGGAAGAACACATCGTGCGCATCGGCCTGCTGGCATCCGGCGCCGCGCACGAACTGGGCACGCCGCTGGCGACGCTGTCCGTCATCCTGGGCGACTGGCGCCGCATCCCGGCAATGCGGGACAATCCCGAACTGCTGGAAGAAATCAGCGAGATGCAGACGCAGTTGGCGCGCTGCAAAGCCATCGTCAGCGGCATCCTGCTCTCGGCCGGCGAAACGCGGGGCGAATCGGCCGTGCCGACCACGATCAACCATTTCCTCGACGACCTGGTGGACGAATGGGAAGCGACGCGCCCGATCCACGATTTCCAGTACGATCATCAGATCGATCCCGATGTCCCGATCGCGTTCGACCTGACTTTGAAACAAATGATTGATAACGTGCTCGACAACGCAAGGGAAGCGTCGCCCGACTGGGTTGCCCTGGAAGCGTCGTGCATCGACGGCACCCTGGCGATCGTCGTGCGCGACCGCGGCCCCGGCTTTGCGCCCGCCATGCTGGCCGATTTCGGCAAGCCCTATAATTCGAGCAAGGGCCGCCCGGGCGGCGGCCTCGGCCTGTTCCTGGCCGTCAACGTGGCGCGTACGCTGGGTGGCTCGGTCAGCGCGCGCAACCTGGAGGGCGGCGGCGCCGAAGTGCGCCTGACGTTGCCGCTGGCATCGATCGCACTGGCACAGAAGGAGGGCGCATGAGCGACCTGCACGACGACACCCGTTTGTTGATGATCATCGAGGACGATGACGCGTTTGCCCGCACGCTCAGCCGCTCGTTCGAGCGCCGTGGCTACCAGGTCGTCCACGCGCCTGGGCTGGACGAAGCGGCGGTGTTGTTGCAGACGCATTCGCCAGGCTATGCGGTGGTCGACCTAAAGCTGAAGGGAACCGCATCCGGGCTGTCCTGCGTGCAGCTGCTGCACAGCCACGATCCGGAGATGCTGATCGTCGTGCTGACGGGATTCGCCAGCATCGGCACGGCCGTCGAAGCGATCAAGCTGGGCGCGTGCCAGTACCTGGCGAAACCATCGAACACCGACGATATCGAGGCGGCGTTCGGGCATGTCGCGGGGAATGCCGAGGCCGATCTGACCAACCGTGCGACGTCGATCAAGACGCTCGAATGGGAGCGCATCCACGCGACGCTGGCGGAAACGGATTTCAATATTTCCGAGACGGCGCGCCGGCTGGGCATGCACCGCAGGACGCTGGCGCGCAAGCTCGAAAAGCAGCGCGTCAAGTAGTCGATTGTAGAAAACTCGCTACATTAAATTTGCATTAATCTCGTCCGTCTCCCCCATTCGGGTCACCGGAAAGCAATAAAGCGCTGTTACCATCACCGATATTTACTTGCCATGTGGCAATGATGGAGAACGCATGCTTATTTCGACAACCCGGTGGCGCAGCATTCACGGCGCCTGCATGCTGGCCGTTTCGCTGCTGGTCGCCTGCGGCGGCGGCAGTGGCGGCTCGACTGCCCCCGCTTCCGGCACAGGCACGGCCCCTGGCGCAACCACGCCCGTCACCGCCACGCCCGGCACCACCACCCCGGCCACCGGCAGCGACGCGACGCAACCGGTGGGCGCGACCACGCCCACCGTCCCCGGCACCCCGACGGTCGTGACGCCTGCCGCCACCGTCCTGACATTGCCGCTGGAGGTGCTGGGCAACGGCTCCCCGCGCACCCCGGTGATCGCCGAAGCCGGCCTGGGCGTCACTGCCGCCAAGCTGGCCGGTGTCAGCAAGCTGTGGTTCCAGTGCCACCGCTGCGGCTTTTATGGCGCCCCTGAATTTGAAGCCGCGACCGATTTGCCGGTCAAGGTCAAGGCCAGCGTGCGCGTGCTCGGCGGCGTGGCCAGTGCCAACGAAGCGAGCGTGCCGTGGATCGACATCACGGACGCCACCGTCACGCTGTCGGACGACGAACGCCTGCACGGCGGCGTCAACGGCGGCCTGTACACGACGCGCGTCACGCTCGTGCTCGACGCAGCCACGCGCGCGCGCCTCGTCGCGCTGCCGGCCTACAACCGCGTGCAGTTCCGCTTCAACGGTACCGACGGCGAATCGAACGGCTACCGCGTGCTCAACGTACAGCTGCAGGACGCCGGCGCGGTCGATGCCGGGACCAACACCATCGTGCGCTTCGACCCCGCCACCGAGCGCGGCACCGGGGCGCTGACCACGTCCGACATCGCCGCCGGCAAGGCCCTGTGGAGCGCGCAGGGTACGATCGCCAAGTCGTCCATCGTGCCGCGCAAGCTGAACGCCGCCTGCGCGTCCTGCCATGCCGCCACCGGGCGCGACCTCCAGTATTTCAACTATTCGAACAACGCCATCGTCCAGCGCAGCCGTTTCCACGGCCTCTCCGAGACCCAGGGCAAGCAACTGGTCGCCTACATCCGCGCTTCGCAAAGCGCAGTGCCGTACGTGGAAAAAGCGCGTCCGTGGAACCCGCCGTACCAGCCTGGTCCCGGACTGGACTGTTCGAGCGCCAGCTGCGCCACCGCCTGGTCCGGCGGCGCCGGGCTGGACGCCGTGCTCAGCTCGCCGGCGGATGCATTGAAAGCCCTGTTCGGCAAAAGCGTCAGCGCCCCCCTGGCGCTGACGCAGGCCGATGTGGACGCCATGATGAACGCCAACGCCACCATGAATGCCCGTGAAATTCCGGTGCCGATCCAGTTCCCCGACTGGAATGCCTGGCTGCCGACGATCCACCCGCTCGACGTCTGGCCGGCACAGGCCGATGGCAGCGGCTTCGTCAACGGCGCCGCATTTGCCGGCGACAGCAAGAAGTTCCCGAACGGGAAATACCTCGAGCTGATCTCCTGGCTGCAAGCCAATAAAAACCCGAACGGCAATCTGGCCGACTGGAGCCACCTGACGCCGGCGAAGCGCGCGCAGATCATGGAGATGTTCTATATCTCGGGGTGGGAGGGCTACAATTTCCTCGGCGGCGGGCGCGGCAACCATATCGCCGCGAGCGGCCAGTACGGCGCCCAGGTCGGGGGCGCGTACCTGCAGGCGAAACTCGCGGCCAGCACCGCGGCGGCCTCGTCGCCCAAGGCATTCACCACCAACGCATTCATCGAGCGCGCGGTGGCCAGCATGCTGCACTGGAACACGATCAAACAGTGGGAGCTGGCACAGGATTACGCGCTCGAGGGCAACCAGCAATGGTTCATCGGCGACAAGGATGCGGCCACCGGCGCCTGGAAAGGCCGCGGCGAAGCGCATGGCTGGCCGTTCAATACCGTCAGCCTGTTCTTCCTGGCGCCGCACATGGTCTACCAGCAGGATACCGACAGCAGTGGCAAGGTCACGCGCGAATGGATCACAGCCTGGGAAACCGATAACGTCGTGGCGTCGTACTACCGCAGCAACCAGTGGTACCAGCTGCAGATGTCGGTCAATCCGGGCGGGCAGAGCGGCTGGGTGAATTTCCCGATGGACTGGCCTTACCTGACCGCGTTCGACGATTACGTCGCGCAGAAAGTCGGCGATGCGACGCCGGCCGCGCGCGCCGCGCAGAACGCCCATTACGTGCGCCTGCTGCAGGCGCGCATCAAGTCGGCGCAGTACGTCAACAACGCCATCGTGCTGTATGACCCGAACCAGCCCGACCTGTTTGCCAACGCCGGGCGGTACGGGCGCGGCCAGGTGGCGAAACACCTGACCACCACCAACTTCCTCGACAACGCCAACCGCGATGGCGTGAGCAGGACCAGGTTTGCCTTCCTTGACGATGTGCAGGCCGGCATGTACATGAAGGTGGTGAACGGCGCGATCGCGCAGTTCAATTCACTGTACGTGACGCAGCCCCTGAACAATTGGCGCCGCTGCGACCCGGCCAACACGCAGCTGGGCGAACCTGAAAACGTGGCGGGCTTCCGCTATTGCCTGGACGCGGGCAAGACGGCGCTCGGCACCTACGCTGACGGCGGGCGCTTCATGAATGCGAATGCGTTGTACCAGGTCACCACCGAGCAGACCGAGCAGTACGGCGTGTGGAAGGCGACCCAGCTGGGCGCCGAGCCGGGACGCCTGAAGGTCTGGAGCGACTGGGTCAAGGCTGCGTGGCCGTGATCGCGCCATCGATGCAGGTCACGGCATGTCCGCCGACCGTGACCGCATCCGGATGGACGCCCAGGCGGATCCGGCCAGCGCGGCCGACCACCTGGCCCTGGCTCAGCAGCAGATCGGCGTCCAGGACTTGTCCGGTGTGGCGCAGGTAGGCGCCCAAGCAGCCGGCGCCGCTGCCGCACACGGGGTCTTCGCTGATCCCATGTGCCGGCGCAAAGGCGCGCATTTCAATATCGGCGGCGCTGCCATCCGGGTAGCGCCCGTACAGCACGATGCCGGTACGCCGGCCGGCCGCATCGAGCGCCTTCATGCGCGCCAGGTCGGGCGCCGCGGCCAGCACGGCCCGTGCATCGGCCAGCTGGACCAGCACCCAGCGCGGCCCGACATCGACCAGCAGCGGTTCACGAACCGGTTGCGCACCCAGCAATGAGGCCAGTTCCGCCAGCTCCGTCGCCGGCAACGCGGTCAACTTTGCTTGCGGCAAAGTAAAGGCGATCGTCCGTTCCGCCGCCGTGTCATCGACCTGCACCGCAATCAATCCCGCCTTGCACTGCTGCACCAGCTTGCCGGCTGACGCGCGCACGCGCCCGGCTTCGAGCAGCGCATGCGCGGTGCCGATGGTGGGGTGGCCGGCAAACGGCAGTTCCGATCCCGGCGTAAAAATCCGGACGTGGTAATCGGCGCCCGGCACGGTCGGCGCGAGGACGAACGTGGTTTCCGACAGGTTGGTCCAGTGCGCGATCTGCTGCATCTGCTCGCCCGACAGGCCATCGCCTTCCAGCACCACGGCGACCGGATTGCCCTTGAAACGCACGCTGGTGAAAACATCGACCTGCTTGAAGGGGAGAGGGTGCATGGCATTTCCTTTGATGGCGAACCGACAATTTTACACGTTGGCGCGTTGATCTGGATCATGCCGAGGCCAAGGAAAGCCAAGCAGACTCGACTGACTGAATCAACACTGGCGCGGGCGCAATACGGGTTGCATGAATCGCGCCTGCATGAATCCATCCACGTACAGGAAGCGAGGCAGGGCAATGACCACGGCAAACACGAACGGACACCAGCAACACCTCGATGGCGCAGGCTCGATCTTGAGCACGGTGGGCGGTCCGGCCGACGGGACACCACCATCGAGCCTGGGCGCCCATACCGCGGAAAGCGCGCGCCTGCTCGAGAAGGTGGCGGCGGATGCGGCGCTGGCCGCCCGGATGCCTTTCAACCCGACCAAGCCACTCGAGTATGGCGAGAACGCGGAAACACCGCACGCCGGCGCCACGCACACGCCATCGACGCCGCTGGCCACGGCCAGCACCACGACGGAAAATATCGCCTCGCCCAAGGTTGGCGACGGCACGCCGGAAATCGGCCGCAATCCCTTGAAAGGGCCGCTCGACCGGGTGCGCGTCGACAGCACCGGGCGCAAGCTGACAACGAACCAGGGCGTCAAGGTCGCCGACAACCAGCATTCGCTCAAGATCGGCCTGCGCGGGCCCACGGCGCTGGAAGACTTTATCCTGCGCGAGAAGATCACCCATTTCGACCATGAGCGCATCCCGGAGCGCGTCGTCCACGCGCGCGGTTCGGGCGCGCACGGTTATTTTGAAAGCTACGGCGATTTTTCCAGCCTGACGCGCGCCGCGCCGTTTGCCGCCAAGGGCAAGAAGACGCCGGTCTTCGTGCGCTTCTCGACTGTCGCGGGGTCGCGCGGATCGGCCGACACGGTGCGCGACGTGCGCGGTTTCGCCACCAAGTTCTATACCGACGAGGGCGTCTGGGACCTGGTCGGCAATAATATCCCCGTGTTCTTCATCCAGGACGCGATGAAATTTCCCGACCTGATCCACGCCGTCAAACCGGAGCCGCACAACGAGATCCCGCAGGCCGCCAGCGCCCACGACACGTTCTGGGATTTCGCCGGGCTGTCGCCGGAAATTTTCCACATGCTGCTGTGGCATACGTCGGACCGCGCCATTCCGCGCAGCTACCGCACCATGCAGGGTTTTGGCGTGCACACCTTCCGCCTCGTGAATGCCGAGGGCGGCACGCACCTCTGCAAATTCCACTGGACGCCGCTGCAGGGCACCCATTCGCTGGTCTGGGACGAGGCCGTCAAGCTGGCCGGCGCCGACGCCGACTTCCACCGGCGCGATTTGTGGGAAGCCATCGAAGCCGGCCATTTTCCCGAGTATGAACTGGGCCTGCAGGTGTTCACCGAAGAGCAGGCGCAGCAGTTCGGCGTGTTCGATGTGCTCGACGCCACCAAGATCGTGCCCGAGGAAATGATTCCATTGCAACCGGTCGGGCGCCTCGTTCTGGACCGCAATCCCGACAATTTCTTCGCCGAGACCGAGCAGGTTGCCTTTTGCGCGGCGCACGTGGTGCCCGGCATCGACTTCACCAACGATCCGCTGCTGCAGGGCCGCATCCACTCGTATATCGATACGCAACTGACGCGCCTGGGCGGACCCAATTTCCACGAAATTCCCATCAACGCACCCGTCACCGGCGTGCATAACAACCAGCGCGACGGCTTCCACCGGCAAGCCGTCAACCGCGGCCGCGTGGCGTACGAGCCGAACTCGCTGGCGGGCGGCTATCCGGCCCAGGCTGGCGCCGAGGGGTTCGTCAGCTATCCGGAACCGATTGCGGGCAGCAAGCTGCGCGGCAAGGCCGAGCTGTTTGCCGAACATTACGGCCAGGCCCGCCTGTTCTGGCAGAGCCAGAGCCCGGCCGAGCAGCGCCACATCATCCATGCCTTCGGCTTCGAACTGACGCGCGTGCAGACGGTGGCAATCCGTGAACGCATCGTTGCCGGGCTGGAGAATATCGATGCGGCGCTGGCGGCCGGCGTGGCCGCGCAGCTGGGGATGGATCTGCCACCGCCGCTGCCGCGCGCGACCGAGACGCCGGTGCCGGCCTATCCGCCGTCGCCGTCGCTGTCGCTGCTGAGCCGGCCCGGCCACACGGGCATCCGCACGCGCCGGGTGGCGCTGCTGGTGGCCGAGGGAGTCGACGCCGGCACGGCCCGTGAAATCTACGGCGTCCTGCTGCACAAGGGCGCCCAGCCGCGCATGGTGGGTGGGCGCCTGGGCAAGGTGCGTACCGGCGTGGCGACGCACGGGCACGGCGCCATCGATGTGGAGCTGACGTTCGAGACCGGCCCGTCGGTCATTTACGATGCGGTCGTGCTGCCTGGCGGCGACGCCGCCAGCGCGGCGCTGGCGCAGGATCCGCGCGTGGTGGAGTTCGTACGCGACCAGTACCGCCACGGCAAGCCCATCCTGGCGCTGGGCGCGGGCGCGCTGATCGTCGACGCGGCCGGCCTGCCGCGCCAGTTGCCCGATGGCGGCAACGATCCTGGCTTGATCGTGGCGGCGAACGGCGAGCTGGCTGCCGCCCTGGGGGCGTTCCAGGCGGCGCTGGCCGGCCACCGGGTGTATGCGCGCGAGACCGATCCGCCGCGGGTGTAGCTTACCCCGACGTGCTGTAACCCGGCCAGGTGATCTCGAGTTCGTAACCGATCGAGCGCGCCAGGCCGTCCAGGTCGGGGAACAGGGTGGCGTGCGTGATGTTCATGCGGTACAGCGACAACATCGCCTCTTCGCGTATCCCCGGTGGCAACACGATCTTCCGGATCAGCGGGCTGCCGGATTCGTAGCCGCGGATGATTTCGTCAAGCGGCTTGTCGAGCACGCCCGGCACGACGAAGGTACCGGACTGGGCCACGAGGCGCCGGTCCATCTGCTCCGGCTCGCCGGTCCAGATCAGATCCTCGCTGTTGCTGGCGAAAAAACGCTCGAAGTTACCGGGGACGCGGGGATCGATCAGTTCGCGCCGCAGTCCGGGCGCGTTGCGCGGTGCGGCGCGCCACAGGGTAGGGGTATCGAGCGCATACACCGCGGACGTGCGCGTGGTGCGGTACAGCGCAAAAAACGCGGCGACGAACGGCGACTTGGTGAAGTCGAGCATGCGCGTCGGCGCGCCATGATGCTGCATCAGCGCCATGCAGCGGATATTGTCGGCAAGCACCGCGGCATCCGGCACATAGTTATGGGCCTTGCGCCGGAAGATGCGCAGCGCGCGTTCTTCGCGCTGGCGCCAGGACGCCTGATCCGGCACGAAACTTTGCAGGTAGCGCGAGAGCGAGCTGCGCATCTGCCAGTCCGCATCCGGCAAGCCGCGAAACGCCCAGCCGTCGCAGGCGGACGTCAGCGAGACGAATTCGTTCCAGTTGGTGATGTGAAGTGTTTCCATGGCGCGGACAGTATCGTTTTTGCCCGCGCCAAAGTCAATTTGTTGCCGAACTTGCCAGCTGGATTACGCCTGAGTAATTTGGCGCGGAATTTTGACTGTCGTCAGCTATACTTGCCGCTTGATTTATTATTAAGCAGGCAAGTGCGACGTGGACGACCATCAAGAAACCGAATCCCCCCTGCGCGCGCGCGGCAAGCGGCTGGTCAGCAGTGCATCGAACCATGCGCGCGCCGGCGTCGGCTGGACCAGCCGGCTGCTGGGCGAGCGCCCGCCATACCAGCGCGCCATCCTCGTGGCGCTGCTCGGCTTTGCCGCGCTGCTGCTGGTATTGCTGGTGTATTTGCTGATCCTGATCCCCCTCACGCCCGGCATCGACGACCTGAAACAGGCCAGGGCCGCGCGGGCTTCCATCATCGAATCGGCCGACGGCAAGGAACTCGCGACGTTCGACCAGGGCGTGCAGGAGCGCGTCAAGCTGGCGCAGATTTCGCCGTACGTCATCGCGGCGCTGATCGCCACCGAAGACCGGCGCTTCTACGACCACCACGGCGTCGATGTCAAGCGCCTCGGCGGCGCCATGTTCGCCAGCATGAAGGGCGACGCGCAGGGCGGCTCGACCATCACGCAGCAGCTGGCCCGCAATATGTTCCCGGAGGAGATCGGCCGCTCGCGCAACCTGAACCGTAAGCTCAAGGAACTGGTCACCGCGCTGAAGATCGAAAGCACCTTCAGCAAGACCGAGATCCTCGAAGCCTATTTGAACACCGTGCCGTTCCTGTACAACGCCTTCGGCATCGAGATGGCCGCGCGCACCTATTTCGACAAGCCCGCCGCGGAGCTGGACGTGCTCGAATCCGCCACGCTGGTCGGCATGCTAAAGGGCACGAATTACTATAATCCGGTCACCAACCCGGAGCGCTCGCTGCAGCGGCGCAACGTGGTGCTGGGCCAGATGTTCAAGCAGGGCGCCTTTCCGGAAGCGCGGTATCGCCAGCTGTTGAAGCGCCCGCTGCGGGTGCATTTCGCGCGCCAGCCGGAACGCAGCGGTACCGATACCCACTTCACCGCGTACGTGCGCAAATTCCTGATCGACTGGGCCGACGAGAACGACTACAACCTGCGCCTCGACGGCCTGGTGGTGCAAACCACGCTCGACTACGACCTGCAGCAGGATGCGCTCAGGGCGGTCGAGCGCCAGACCAATGCGCTGCAAGCCGTGGCCGATGTCGAGTGGGCCCAGGCCAGCCCGATGGTGTCCTCGTCCATCGGCAGCTATGCCGGCATGCACGATGCGGTGAAACCGTTCGACTACCTGTGGCGCTCGCGCCCCGAGCTGATCGACGCTTTCGTGCGCGAGTCGGCCGAATACCGCAAGGCCGCGGCCGCCAAGGATGCCGATCCGGACGAGATCCTGAAGCAGCTCAAGGGAGACCGTGCCTTCATGTCGGCGCTGCGCTCGGCCAAGACGCGGCTCGAGGCAGGGTTTGTGGCGATCGACCCGAACACCGGTGAAGTCAAGGCCTGGGTCGGCAGCCGCAACTTCCAGCGCGAACAGTTCGACCACGTGGCGCAGGCCACGCGCCAGCCGGGCTCCACCTTCAAGCCGATCGTCTACGGCGCCGCGCTGGAAAAGGGCATC
>Ga0265780_10010525_pt1 | contig 11011 bp, 11 predicted proteins | sample P1T30metagenome_FD_192432 | JGI IMG/M metagenome (GOLD analysis project Ga0265780, IMG submission 192432) | Plant litter microbial communities from East Loma Ridge, Irvine, California - P1 T30 | ecosystem: Environmental > Terrestrial > Plant litter > Unclassified | place: USA: California... | reverse complement strand
GCTGCGGCTGATCGCGCGCCCGCTCCTCGGATGGTGGGCGGTGCTCATGACCCAGCGCTCGTGGCTGTCCTGCATCAGCAGCACGCAGCTGTCGGCGCCGTAGAAGCGCAGGATCTTCTCCATCAGCGAGTCGAGGGTGTGCTGGACGCCGAAGCGTGGGTTGGACAAGCGGCTGACGTCGCGCAGCAGCGCCAGGCGGCGGCGCTGGTCCACCGCCAACCCACCCCAGAACGCGACCATATAGCCGAGCGCAAGCACGAAGGTCGCGCGCAGCAGCAGGATGTGCAGCGACACCAGGCCCTGCGCCGCCAGCACCGACAGCGCCACCACGCCGACCGAACCAAGGGTGAGCCTGGCGCCGGCATCGAAGCCATGGCGGAACGAGGCGGCCAGGATGGCGAAGAAGAAGAACGAGAAGAAGGGACTGGCGCTGCCGCCGCTGGCCCAGACGATCAGGCCATACCAGGCGATGTCGATCCAGTACACCAGCGGACCGTGGGAAAAGCCGGCGCGGTAGCCGGCGATCGCCAGCAGGGTCAGGCTGTGCAGCACGTACGCCGCGAACACGGCCCAGGTCCATTCGCCCGAGACCGTCACGCCGCCCGGCCCGATGTACAGGGTGAGCAGCGCCGACACGGCCAGCAGCACGCGCATGCCGAACACCATCCAGACCTCGGCGTCGGCGGAGGCCACGCGCTGCTCGGCGCCTGACTGGCCCACACGCGCGCGGACCGGTGAGCGAAGGAAGGAAGGGACGATGCTAGCTAGCCAATTCATGTTGTGCGGCGCCGACAGGGGCGTTGAAACCTTTCTAAAAGCGATGCGGGAAATGATTTTTGCCCTGTAGAATCCCCGAAGCTTACCGCATGCCCAGTCATACTTTCCGTAAAATTTCCTGGATTACGATGTATTCCCTTCCCCGACGTCAATCTGGCGCCACAATCGTCGAAATGGCGATCATCGCCCCGGTGTTCCTGCTGGTCCTGGTCGCGATCATCGAACTGAGCATGATGTTCTTCGCGACCCTAACGATGCAGTATGCGGTGCGCGAAGGCGGCCGCTACGCCATCACTGGCCAGACCGCGGATCCCGCCGTCGTCATCGCCAGGATCCGCGACAACGCGATGGGGATGTTCGAGCGCACATCGCCCCAGGTCTCGGTCAATGGCACCAAATATGCGACTTACAGCAAAGGCATGTTCGGGGCACCCGGCGACATCCTCGTGATCCAGCTCGACTGCGGCTGGCCGGTAACGACACCGATCCTGTCGAGTTTCTTCACCAATGGCACCTACCGCTTCTCGGTCGCGGCGACCATGCGCAACGAAATATTCCCCTGATTTTCTTCACCTGATGCAATTTAGAACGCGCAAATCCGTCATGACTGTACCGAAAATCCGCAAATCCGAGCGCGGCGTTGCGGCGGTCGAACTCGCCCTGCTGCTGCCCATGCTGGTGATCCTGGCGCTGTGCGCCATCGACGGCGCCCGAGCCCTGCAGGCGAACATCATCATGACCAATATTGCGCGCGAGGGAGCCAACTTGGTGGCGCGCGGCAGCGCCGACCTCGATGACGAGAGCCAGGATGTCATCTATGCCGTGATGGCGAGCGCCCCGCCGCTGAACGTCAACCAGCAAGGCATGATGTACATCACACGCGTGATGGGCGTGAGCGACGCGGGCGGCGTGCGCAGCGTCGTGCTGGACCAGTACCGCTGGGACGACGCCGCGCGCAACCTCGGCGCCCGCCGTAGTACTTACCAGCCAACCAGCCGGGTCTATGCCTGCGGCTCGTGGAGCAGCGCCGGCAAGTGCTCCAGCATCAGCAGCACATCGCGGCCCGCCGTGGCCGTGCTGACGGGAAAGCTCGACAATGGAGAGATCGTCTACGTGGTCGAGACGTTCTACAAGTTTGACATGCTCGTTAGTGCATTTACCTTCCGCAAGGATGCCCTGCCCACCTTCGGGCCCGACCTGTATTCCATGAGCGTGTTCTGATATGCGTCCTACTCTCCACCGGCAGCGCGGCGCTGTCGCCATCATGGTGGCCATCGCCATGCTCGTCCTCCTCGGCGTGGTGGGCCTGACCATCGATGCCGGCCTGGCTTACCTCATCAAGGCGCGCCTGAATGCGGCGGTCGACTCGGCCGCCCTGGCCGGCGCCCGCGCCGTCACCACCGGCAATACCCAGACCGAGCAGATCGCCAGCGCGCGCACGGCGGCGGCGGATTTCTTCGCGGCCAATATACCCACCAATTACCTGCTTTCCGCGCCACGGATCCTGAGCACGAACGTGACGTTCAAGGGTGGCCAGGCGATCATCGACGTCGAGGCGGATGCGAAGATGCCGGTGTCGATCATGCAGGTGATGGGGTTCGCGTCGCTGACCCCGGTGGCGGCCGCGCAAACCATCCGCAATGACCTCGACATGGCGCTGGTGATCGATACCTCGGGTTCGCTGAAGGATTCGGCAACGACCGTCCGCAACTCGGCCAAGAGCTTCCTCAGCAAGTTCAATGTCACGCAAGACCGCGTCGCACTGGTGCATTTCGCCTCGGGCGCCGAGACCGACATTGCGATCAACCCATTAGCGCGCGGCTTTAACCGGACGTCGATGAATACCAAAATCAACAGCTACGTGTTTACCGGCGGCACCGCGTCGGTGGAGGGGCTGTGGAATGCGCGCGAACAACTGGACCTGGTGCCCCTGTCCAGCCGCTCCACCATGCGTGTGATCGTGTTCTTTTCGGACGGCGCACCCTCGGCTTTCGGCTCCTACCTCGCCTTCAACAACGCCACGGACTGCAAGGATACGCTTGGGCGCGACATTGCCGGCACGATGGACTCGGCCGACGCAAGCTACGGCTTGAGCAAGCTGGACGACAGCGACACAGTCATCATCAAGGACAGCTGCAAGATCTTCCGCAACGGAGCCTTCGCTGCGCGCCGCCTGCCGGACTGGTACAACGCCCACAACGATCCGAAGAATCCCAACGATCCAGCCAGGCGCGAAATCCCACTGGTTACCAAACTGCCACGCGAGGTGACGAACGACATCGGCAGCACTGCCAACTCGGCAAGCCCCACTTACAGACGAAACGTCGAGCGCGCATCGCGCAACCTGGTGGAAGCGCTGGCGGCGAGCGCGCGTGGTCAGGGTATTGTCGTTTTTACCCTTGGCCTGGGAGCGGCGCTCAAGCAAACGGGCACCTATGACAGCGACACCGGCGAAACCATCTTAAAGTGCATGGCCAACTCGGTGGACGCCCCCAAGCGCTGCCAGAACGCCAACCAGCCGGTCGGCATGTACTGCTACGCCGCCACCGACGCCGACCTGACGCCCTGCTTCTCGCGCCTGGCCTCGGCCATCCTGCGCATCTCGAAATAAGCGCCGCGGCGCCCGCTCACATCAGTTTGTCGAGCGTGATCGGCAGCTCCCGCACCCGCTTGCCGCAGGCATTGTAGATGGCGTTGGCGATCGCCGCCATCGTGCCGGTGATGCCGATCTCGCCGACCCCGCGCATGCCGGCCGGCGCATGCGGATCGGGTATGTCGAGCCACATCACCTCGACCTCCGGCACGTCCAGGTGGGCCGGCACGTGGTATTCGGACAGGCTGGCATTCACCACACGCCCGTTGCGTTCGTCGAAATGCGTCTCTTCCATCAGCGCGGCCCCGAGCCCCATGATCATCCCGCCGCGGAACTGGCTGGCGGCGGTCTTGGCGTTGAGGATGCGGCCGCAATCGAAGGAGCCCAGCAGGCGCGTCACGCGCGGCTCGCCGGTGACGACATTGACCCGCGCCTCGCAAAAGATCGCGCCGTAGGAATGCATCGACCAGTGCTCGCTCTCTCGCGACGGCGGCGCCTTGGCCGTCACGTCCACTTCGTCGCGGCCGGCCCGGGCCAGGATGTCGGCATAGCTCTCCCAGCGGCCGGCATCGTCGACCTTGCACAGGCCACCGTCGCGGGACCGCACTTGTTCAGGCTTCAAGCCCGCCAGCGGCGACTCATGACCGGCCAGCTTGAGCAGCTCGGCGCACAGCGCCGCGTGCGCGGCCGTGACCGCCGCCGCGACCACGGCCGTCTGCTGCGAGCCGCCGGCCAGCACCGCGCCCGGCAGCGCCGAGTCGCCATAGTCGAAACTCACCTTGTCCATCGGCAGCCCAAGGCGCACCGCGCACAGCTGGGTCTGGGCGGTGGCCGTTCCCATCCCCATCTCGTGCACGCCGACCGACACCCGCGCACGGCCGTCGCGCGAGAGAACGATGCGGGCCGCCCCGCCTTCCATCCGATAATAGGGGAACACCGCGCTGGCGCAGCCCAGCCCGACCAGCCATTCGCCCTCTTGCCGCATGCGTGGCCTGGTGTGCCGCTCCTGCCAGCCGAAGGCCTGGGCGCCGGCGCGATAGGCTTCGATCAGGTGGCGCGACGAGAACGGCGTGCCCTCGATCGGGTCTTGCACCGGCTCGTTGCGCCGGCGCAGCACGATCGGGTCGATGCCCAGCTGCTCGGCCAGCTCGTCGACCGCGCTTTCGAGGGCGAACGACCCGACCGATTCTCCCGGCGCCCGCATCGGGACGTTGGCGACCATATTCATGGTCACCGCCTGCACCTCGAGCTTCATGGCGGGGGCGGCATACAGCACGCGCGCATTGTGGATGAACGGCTCGGGCATGGCATTGTAGGCGGTCATCACGGCCACGCCGCTGTGGATCAGGGACACGAAGCGGCCGTCGCGGTCGGCGCCGATGGCCACCCGCTGCTCGGTCGTCGTGCGCCCGCCGACGGCGCGGCACACGCCTTCGCGCGACAGCATGATGCGCACCGGCCTGCCCGACATTTTCGATGCGGCGGCGGCCAGCAGATGGTGCCGCCACACCAGCTTGCCCCCAAAGCCGCCGCCGACGAAGGGCGACGTCACCCGCACCTGTTCCTGCGCGATGCCGAACACCTGGGCCAGCGTGAAGGCGGCGTTGACGACGCCCTGGGTCGAGTCGTGGACCCGCAGGACCTCGCCCTCCCAGGCGACCGTCACCGCGTGCAGCTCGATCGCGTGATGGTTCTGGCGCGGGGTGCGGTAGACCGCGTCGACCCGCTGCGGCGCGGACGCCAGCGCGGCCTCGGCGTCGCCGATGATGTCCTGCAGCGGCGCGCCCATGAATTCGGCAACTTTCATGCCGGCCGCGCGCGCGGCTTCCATGCTGGTCACCCCATCCTCGACGTCGTAGCGCACGCGCACCAGGGACGCCGCATGCTCGGCCTGCTCGCGGGTCTTTGCCAGCACCACCGCCACCGGCTGGCCGTTCCAGTGCACCCGGTCGTCCTGAAACACCGGCAGCGCATCCCCGCTGCCGCCCAGCGGCTCGCGCATCAGGAGCGGCGGGGCCTGCATCTTGGGCGCATTCAGGTGGCTCATCACCAGCACGACGCCGGGCGCCGCCTCGGCCTTCGCGACGTCGAGGGCGGTGATGCGTCCCTTCGCCACCGTGCTGTACACGAGGGCGCCATGCACCATGCCGTCCAGCGCGAACTCGGCGGCATATTTTGCTTCGCCCCTGACCTTGACGGGGCCGTCCAGGCGCGATACCGGTGCGCCGATCAGCGGATCGTCGCTGGACGTCAAGGGATCGGGCCTTCCTTTCGTGCCGTAGCGGTCGGGCGTGAGCGCCACCGCCTTCTGCATGATCGCCTGGCCGGCCTTCTGGATGTTCTGCACGATCTTCATGTTCCAGCTCCTCAGGAATGCACGGTGACCAGGCCGTCGAGCACCGCCACCATCGTGCGCTGCGCCAGCGGGATCTTGAACGCGTTGTCGCGCAAGGGCCTGGCGTCGGCCATCTCGGCGCGCGCCGCGGCCTCGAAGTGGATCGCATCGGCCGGCTGGCCGCGCAGCATCTGCTCCAGCGTCGACGCGCGCCACGGCTTGTGCGCCACGCCGCCCAGCGCCAGCCGCACGTCACTGACCACGCCATCCTGGACCTCGAGCGCGGCCGCCACCGACACCAGCGCGAAGGCATAGCTGGCGCGGTCGCGCACCTTGCGGTAGGTGGAGTTGGCGCCGAAGGCCAGCGCCGGGATCTCGATCGCCGTGATCAGTTCGCCGGGGTGGAGGACGGTCTCGCGCTCGGGGTGATCCTCGGGCAGCAGGTGGAAACCGGTGAACGGCACCTGGCGCGTGCCGCCCACGCCCTGCAGGTGGACGACGGCGTCGAGCGCGGCCAGCGCCACGCACATATCGGACGGATGGGTGGCGATGCAGGTGCTCGAGGCGCCCAGCACCGCGTGCATGCGGTGCACGCCCTGGAGCGCGTCGCAGCCCTCGCCCGGATTGCGCTTGTTGCAGTGGGCGCCGTCGCGGTCGTAGAAATAGGTGCAGCGGGTGCGCTGCAGGACATTGCCGGCCACGGTGGCCATATTGCGGATCTGGCCCGAGGCGCCGGAAGCGATGGCGCGCGCCAGCAAGGGAAAGCGCGCGCGCACCGCGCGGTGCTCGGCCAGCGCCGTGTTCTTGACGGCGGCGCCGACCAGCAGGCTGCCGTCGGGACGCTCGTCGATCTGCTGCGACAGGCCGCTGACGTCGACCAGCTGCGCCGGCCGTTCGATGGTCTCGCGCATCAGGTCGACCAGGTTGGTGCCGCCGCCCAGGAAGCGGCTGCCCGCCGCCGCGCCCTGGCGCACGGCGTCCTGCGCATCCAGCGCGCGGGCAAAGGTGAACGGATTCATGAGGCCTCCCCGGCCGCAGCCTTGCCGTGCAGCCGCACATGGTGTTCGGTGACCGCCGCCACAATGCCGTTGTAGGCGCCGCAACGGCACAGGTTGCCGCTCATGCGCTCGCGCACCTCGTCCTGGCTGAACGCGATCGACTCTGCGCCGATATCGTCGGTGACATAGCTAGGCACGCCGCGCCGCAGCTCGGCTTCCATCCCCAGCGCCGAGCAGAGTTGGCCAGGCGTGCAATAGCCGCACTGGAAGCCGTCATGCTCGATGAACGATTGCTGCAGCGCGTGCAGCTGGCCATCGTGGGCCAGGCCCTCGACCGAGGTGATCGCGCGCCCCTCGTATTGCACGGCCAGGGCCAGGCAGGACAGGATGCGCTGCTCGCCGTCGAGCAGCACGGTGCAGGCGCCGCAGGCGCCCTGGTCGCAGCCCTTCTTGGTGCCGCAGAGGCCCAGCTGCTCGCGCAGGAAGTCGAGCAGGGAAACCCGCGGGTCGCTCGGCAGCGCGACGGCGTTTCCGTTGATGGTGATGGTGATGGTGGTCGACACGGTAGAAACTCCTTCTCGGGTGGCGGTCGCCTGCCTGCAAAATCATGGGCAAATCCATGCAGGAAAGCGACCGTATGTGTTCCGACAACGAGTACCAAGTGTAGAGTCAGCCGTGCCGAAAAGGCGCACGCTTGAGGGTCAGGATGGCGGTTCGGAGGATCGTGCAATGCGTCGTTTCGCGCCCGGAGCGGCCGTGCTGATCGAGACGGCCACGGGGTCGCTGGCCGGGAAGGATTCGGCAAGCGCCTCGTCGAGCGCGGCTTCCTGGTGCGGGTCCGGACGCGCCTCCCGATCGCCGCTCGTTTGCCGACGCGACGCTTTCACGCGCGGCGCCGCCCCGGGCTTGGAAATGCTCATTGGTTCGCTCCTTGCGATGCGGCCGCCCACGGCGTCCGTCTTGTTTCAATGTAGTGCAGTGCGGGCGACTGCGCCAGCACAGAATGCATCCTGCTCCGGCCTTCAGCCGGCCGCATCCAGGTAGACACCGCGCTCGAGCGACAAGCCGCGCTTGACCTCGCGCGTCAACGCATCGGCCAGCACTTCTTCGTGTCCCGCCTCGAGGCCGGCGATGGCCTGGGTCACGACGTCCTGGGGAGACGCCTTCGGCGCGTCGACCCCGGCTGTCATGTCGGTATCCATGAAGGCCACGTGCAGCCCGACCACCTGCGTGCCCTGCGGCTTGACGGCGATGCGCACGCCATTGGTCATCGACCAGGTGGCCGCTTTCGACATGGCGTAGGTGGCGCCGCCCGGTACGCTGATCCAGCTCAGCACCGACAACACATTGACGATGGCACCGCCGCCATTGGCGCCGAAAATACTAAGCCCGCTGCGCCGGGGCGGGTTGTGAAACCTCGTGAATCCGTCCGCCGCTTGTCCGTACGGTGGAGCATGGCCTCTCCCCTTGGCCGCGGGCGCCCCGCGAGGGTGCGCTTCATAACAGGAATTCACACCTGCCGCCGCGCACCGCGGCTAAGCTCGATCCCGGTTCCAGCAGCAAGACATCCGGCCACCACCAGAACAGGGAGAATCCATGACCACACAGCCCACCATCCTCGCCTTCGCCCTCCTGCTTGCCGCCCTGCCGGCTGGCGCCCACCAGGGCAAGACCGGCCACCAGGGAGGCATCCAGGGCGCCTCCGCCAAGGCCGTCAAGGCCGACTACGACATCGTCCACACGAAGATCACTACCGAGGGCAATGTCGCCACCTTCCACATCGCGGTCTCGGGCAAGGCCGGCAAGACCTATCCGACCAAAACCGGCAAGCTGGGCGGCAGCTCGGTGTTTTCCTATGTGTGGCCGACCACCATCGATCCCTACGCGGTCGGCTTCGAGAGCAAGACGGGGATCCTGGCCTTCGCCGTCACTTCCCACCCCGACTTCGACGACACCCCGCTGTACGACGAAAACGGCGACGGCGACACCGGCAACGACGGCAACCTGTGGCACTCGCACTGGGTCGTGCTCACCAGGGACGATGCCTGCGGCAAGGACGCGCTCAAGGTGGTCGACATCCCCGCGGGCGCCAGGCCGCGCCTGCCCAAGACCTGGCCCGGCTTTCCGATCCTGCTCGACAGTCCCGGCTGGAGCCCGCTGTTCAAGGGCGACTCGCTCGAGGTCAAGGTGCCGTTCGACGATATCGGCGTGGTCGAGGCGGCCAGCTTCGACGGCGTCACGGCGGCGCTGCGGGTCAATGCCAGCGTCCACAGCCCGCTGCTGTGCGTGGCGGACGTGTTCAAGGTCGCGTCCGGGAACCTGAGCCTGCCTGGCAAGGTCAACCGGTAGCGCGGCGTCGCTGCGCCATCCCCACATTCATTACATCCGTCACTTTCACCACCTTCACCAGCCGAGGTCCACCATGAGCAAGCAAGCCCTGATCGTCATCGACGTCCAGAACGATTACTTCCCCGGCGGTCGCTGGGAACTGGCGAACATGCACGCCGCCAGCGCCAACGTCGGCCGGCTCCTGCGCCACTACCGCGAGCGCGGCGCGCCCGTCATCCATATCCGCCACGAATTCCCGGATGCGGCCAGCGCTCCTTTCTTTGCGCCCGGTTCCGAAGGCGCGGCGATCCACCCGTCGGCGGCGCCGGCCGACGGCGAGCCGGTGCTGCTCAAGCACCACATCAACTCGTTCCGCGACACGCCGCTGCTCGACATCCTGCGCGGCCACGAGGCGGACGAGGTCGTGATCTGCGGCGCCATGAGCCATATGTGCGTCGACGCCTGCACCCGCGCCGCCAACGATTTCGGCTTCAAGGTCACGGTGGCGCACGACGCCTGCGCCTCGCGCGACCTCGAATTCGGCGGCGTCACGGTGCCTGCGGCGCACGCCCACGCCGCTTTCATGGCGGCGCTGGGTTTTGCCTACGCCGACATGCGCTCCACCGACGAACTCACGCGCGGGTAGGCGTGGGCTGCTCCAGCCGATCCAGCCGCGCCACGAAGCTGTAGCCGCGGCCCGGGATGTTGGCGACGTAGCGCGGGGCGACGGCGCAGTCGCCCAGCGCCCGGCGCAGGGCGCCGACGTGGACCCGGAGGCAGCTGTCGTCGACGATGCTGCCGGGCCAGACCACGCGCTCCAGCTCGGCGTGGCTGACCACCTCGCCCGCGCGCTCGACCAGCGCCAGCAGCAGCGCGAACGCGCGCCGGCCGACACGCACCGGCAGCGCCCCCCGCGACAGCTGGGCCGGCGCGCGCAGCAGCTGGAAGTCGTCGAAGACGTAGACCGGCGCCGGCGGCGCCAGGCCGCGCGCGGGGCGGGCTGCAGAGCGCGGCGCGGATTGCGTCGTGGCGCCCGGGCAGGCGCAGACCGGCTTGACGAAGCGGTAGCCGCGGCCCGGCACCGTCAGGATGTAGGGGGCGGCCGGCCCGTCACCGAGCGCCTTGCGCAAGGCCGACATGTGCACCCGCAGTCCATTGTCCTCGACGACGGAAAACGGCCACACGGCCGACACCAGCTCGTCGTGCCCGACCACCTCGCCGGCGCGCGCGACCAGGGCCAGCAGCAGGTCGAAGGCCCGCCCGCCCAGCACCACCTGGCGCCCTTCCGGGACGCACACGAGCAGCTTGCGGGCCGCATGGAGCGCGAAGCTGCCGAATGTACAGTCGGGGCCAGTCGGCGCCAGCCCGATGCGGAAAGCCGCAGAAGGCGGTGGCGGGGTCGGTGGCGGGGTCGGCGGCGCGGTGGTGGTATCGATATGCATGCGGTCAGTATCGCGTGGCAGACAGGACGGGCGCCGCCGGCCGTGGCCAACGGATCGTCCGTCGATACCTCGCTACCTTAAGCGTTCTCCAGCTTCATGACAAGAAGTAAATACACGACGCCATCCAACCGTTGCGGCGGCGGGACTGCCCGAGCGCGCGGCCATCGATCGTGTGAGCGCCACCTCTTCCTTCAGTCAGGTGTCGCCGCGGTGTGAATTCGCGTCTACTCACCGTTGCAGGCGCGGCGCGCACCGATCGCCGTCCTCTTCCCGTCCCCACTATTCATACCAAGGAGAAACCCGCATGACCATCTACACCACCAAGGAAGGCGTCGAGCTCTATTACAAGGACTGGGGCAGCGGCCAGCCCATCGTGTTCTGCCACGGCTGGCCATTGAACTCGGACAGCTGGGAATCGCAGATGATCTTCTTCGCCGAGCAGGGCTACCGCTGCATCGCCCACGACCGCCGCGGCCACGGCCGCTCGAGCCAGCCGTGGGACGGCAACGACATGGACCATTACGCCGACGACCTGGCC
>Ga0265780_10010523_pt1 | contig 11012 bp, 13 predicted proteins | sample P1T30metagenome_FD_192432 | JGI IMG/M metagenome (GOLD analysis project Ga0265780, IMG submission 192432) | Plant litter microbial communities from East Loma Ridge, Irvine, California - P1 T30 | ecosystem: Environmental > Terrestrial > Plant litter > Unclassified | place: USA: California... | reverse complement strand
CACCGAATGAACGGTTATCCAACAAGCCACCATATTCACGAGCTAAAGGCACACCTTGAGCCACACATTGATCTATAATGTTAGCACTTACTTCTGCTAAACGATGCACATTTGCTTCGCGGGCACGGTAATCGCCTCCTTTAATTGTATCGTAAAAAAGACGATAAACACTATCGCCATCATTTTGATAATTTTTTGCTGCATTAATACCGCCCTGCGCAGCAATAGAGTGCGCTCTGCGGGGTGAATCCTGAAAGCAAAAACACTTCACCTTGTAACCCATTTCAGCTAAGGTAGCTGCTGCTGAAGCACCTGCTAAACCAGAACCAACAATTATAACTTCGATAGTTCTTTTATTCGAAGGATTAACCAAGGGCACAGAAGACTTATATTTCGTCCATTTACTGGTTAATTCACCTTCCGGAATATTTGAATTAATATCTGACATATCTCTTTTGTGCTAAAATTATTTAATTAAATGTGTGTAGACCGCAATTGGCATCAAAGCGAAAACGACTGAAATAATGATTGCATACCAAACGCTTGCACTTTTAATTATACCATTATATTTTGAATGGTTCCAACCCATAGTCTGAAAGGCAGAAGCGAAACCATGTAATAAATGGTAACATAATGAAATCATTAAAAGAACATAGGCTACTACCCTCACCGGGTCTTGAAATTTCTCTCTCATCACGGCATATAAATCTTCGTTACCGTTTGCATCTACTGTCGGGATTCCCGTGAAACGAGAAACCACCCAGAAATCCTTAAGGTGAATTACCAGAAAGATAAGCAACAGTGTACCCAACAAACCCATCGAACGGCTGTACCATTTACTATTTGCATTGCCATTGTAGGCAGCATATCCTTCCGGCCTGGCTTTCCTATTCTGGATTGTAAGGTTAATTGCCTGATAAATGTGTACAAGCAAACCCAGGAACAATATGTACTCACCAGCTCGTATTATCCAGTTGGTCGCCATAAAATGTGCTCCGATATTAAACTTTAATCCGTTATCGTCAAGAAAAATTAACGAATTAATACCAGCATGTACAATTAAAAAAAGTATCAGGAATATACCTGTAATACCCATAACGTATTTTCTTCCTATTGATGAAGAAAGTGCATTTCCGAAACCACTCATTTGATTAGGATTTATATCTAAATTTCTTGCAAAAGTATTTAATTATAGACTTAATTTATAAACGATTGTGACAAAACACGGATAAAACATTTATTTAGAAACATTCTAAAGCGCATTCTCGAATTATTTAAAGATTAAGATTATTTATAGTTGTTTTGAAGGTTTAGATGAACTTTTAAAGTTTCATTATAAATTAATAGAAATAAACCTTAATCTTCTTTAAATACCTTAAGGGTAAACGATGCTTTTATTGATATTCATTAAGAACTTAAGGTATTTAAGAAATCAATTCCAGATGTTCAGACACACTCTTAACTTTCTTAATTCCTTAAGGGTTAAATGATGATGCTTTATATTTATAACATGAATGTTGATTAAGGATCGGTTAACCTAGACGATAAATAGTCTAACAACTTTAATTTCACTATTTACTTAATGTGAAATAATCCTCATAATTAGATAACAGACCTGCTATTTCCAGCCATCTCCCTAGTTTGTTAAATATAATTCTTATTTAATCAACTTATTTACTATTAAACTTTTTTCAGATAAAATCACAAAATCCGCCCGGTATTGTGTTAATGATTTCTTTAAAATTCTTCCTGAGGGATAAAAAATATGGCAATAAAAAAAGTCCCGGTAAATTACCGGGACTTTTAACGATTTATGTGTTCGAGTTTTCTTAAGCTACTTTTACATTTACCGCGTTTAAGCCTTTTCTACCTTCTTCTACATCGTAGTTTACGGTATCATTCTCACGAATGTTATCGATTAAGCCTGAAGCATGAACAAAAATTTCGGCATCGCCATTAGATGGAGTGATAAATCCGAAACCTTTAGTTTCATTAAAAAATTTTACTGTTCCTTGTTGCATTATATTGTATTTTAATTTGTTCCAAAGATAGTGTTAAATACCTATAAATCAATTTTTTATTTTTTAATATATAAATAATGTCTAAATATGCTGTTAATTATACTTCAGAGCCTGTTTCTATAACTGAATTATTAAGTCTGACTTTAAAAAAATCAACCAATATAGTGAGAATTTACTTTAGAATAGCGTTTTTTCGATAAACTGACTCCTGTTGCTGTTCATAGTTCACAACCAAATCATCTGTCATTTTCACAATAAAGGTTTCGTTAAAGCGGCCTTTAACATCATAACTTAAAACCAGTAAATCGCCAACCAACTCATGTAAAACCAACCGTTGACTTGTGTAAGTTAAAGAAACCACATGTGCAGCCTTGTTCAACAAATCAGAGGTAAAAATATGAAGTTCCGCCAAAGAAAAAAGTATAGATTTATTTTCCATATCCTTTAAAACAGGCATTTTATTGTCCAAAGCGTCGATTGTTTTCATTACCGAATAATGAAGTTTCTGATGTAATCCATTCGCTTTTTCATTTACCTCTATCATCTGTGAAAAGGTATTTAAACGTTGGTTCAAGCTATACGGTTTCGATTTTTTTTGAAACTCATGATAAGTATCATGGAAGATACGGCGTTCAAAATCTGTGCTGCACATGAAGTTGAAATATTGTTTCGCTTGCAGGCTGATGTAAGCTAAAGCCATAATTCGTTTTTAATTAAGATTTACATATATTAATTATTCCTGAACCATCAGCTTACCTAAATACTGATATCCATTCGGTAGATGCGAAACTAAAACGTGTTTATGAATTTAGAATGAACATGTCCCGTTAATAAAACGGGTGATCATCGTAAATCGCTTCAAGGAAGTATAAATAAAATTGATTTGACAAGTAAGTTCTAGCATCTCGGTTTAGTAAATGCGAAATTAGCAGTAGACAGCAAACAAAGATTTCTCAGCTCTCTGCAAAAGCCAAGAAATCTGATTTAAATTATTCCAGTTCAAACTCCTGATGGTATTCAGGAATGGCTACATGTTTAAAACCATGTTTCTTTAACCTAGTTGCAAAGTTTTGCTGAACTTCATATTCCCCATGTACCAGGAATAACTGTTTAACTTTTTCTGGATCCTGTCCTGATAAAAATTTCAATAAATCTTCATAGTCCCCATGTGCGCTCATTGACTTTATTGAACGCACCTCCGCTTTTACATCATAATCATCATGAAAAATATTAACAACCTTTTGTCCGGCAATTAAGCGCCCACCCAACGACGATGGCTCGCAATAACCAACCATTAGAATTGTGTTCTTGACATTGCCTACGTTATTCCGAATGTGGTGTTTAACCCTGCCGGCTTCTGCCATTCCTGATGAGGATATAATAACACATGGTCTTGGATCCTGATTTAAGGCTTTTGATTCTTCCGCTGTTTCGATAAAACGTAGTCCTTTAAACCCGAAAATATCATGATCTACCTTTAAGATTTCTTTAACACCATTATTGTAAACTTCAGGATGGTTTCTTAGAATTTCTGTCGCCTTTGAAGATAACGGACTATCTACATAATAAGGAACATCAGGTAATTTGCCTTTTAGTTCTAATCCATTTAAAGCATATAAAAGTTCTTGAGTACGGCCAACACTAAATGCAGGAACAATAACTTTTCCTTTTTTAATGTTGCATGTATTGTTAATTACCTCAAGCAGCATATTTTCAATAGGCTCCAAATCTTTATGTAACGAATCGCCGTAGGTAGATTCCATTAAAATAAAGTCTGCCTGGTCAAATTTCTGGGGGCTTTTCAAAAGCAAATCACCATACCTGCCAACATCTCCGCTAAAAGTAATTTTTGTGGGTTTTTCATCTTCAGTGATGGTTAAGTGCACTGCAGCACTGCCCAGAATATGACCTGCGTCGGTAAATTTCAGTCGGATACCCGGCTCAATTTCAAAATCTTCCTCATATTCAACAATCTTCATTTTACTAACCGCCTGGATAACGTCATCTTCAGTATAAAGTGGTTCCTCATTTTTCTGACCGGGTTTTAAGTGGCGGTTCGCAAATTAAACATCCTGCATTTGTATTTTTGCAGAATCCATCATCAAAATCCTGGCTAAATCCATGGTAGCGGAAGTACAGAAAATTTTTCCGACGAATCCTTCGCCGACTAGGCGCGGTAACAAGCCACAGTGATCTATGTGCGCATGTGATAGGACAAGATATTTGATTTTTTTTGGGTCGAAACCGAAGTAGCTGTTCAGCTTATCGGTAAAATCCCCCATGCCTTGAAAAAGGCCACAATCTAACAATATTTGAGTTTCGTTTTTGAGCGTAATTAGGTGTTTACTGCCCGTAACTGTACGCGCAGCACCGTGAAAGGTTATTCTCATTCGTAATGGTTAGAAATAATAATTGAATAAAAATGCCGGAATTAACCGGCATCTCCAATTATTTATGCTTTGATGTCGGCTATTTTATCTTTAACCTTATCAGCTACACCTGAAGCTTTATCGGCAAGGCCTGCAAGTTTGTCTTTTGAAACATCCAGCAAATCGCTAAAAAAATCAGACACTTTTCCTTTTAAGTCATCTGATGAGTCAGAAGATAATGCTAATGCAATTGTTGCACCCAATGCCGCTCCGGCTAATACACCTACTATAATTTTTGTTTCCTTAGTCATAATCTTATTTTTTATATTAAACATAAATTAGCTGTTGCTGTTTTTATTTTTTTACAACACAAAAACCAAACCATAATGAAAAGCATTTTCTTTATCGATTTAGATAATACGATTTATTTTACTAAGCCCAATGAGGAACAGTTAATGGGCGGTTTGTACCGTTTTTTGGAGCACCAAGACCTAGGCATTTCTGATGAGCAGTATAAAATGGCTAAAAAAGAAATGTTGAGGATACCGTTTCAGAAAGTGGCTTTAAAATTCGGGTTTAAACAAGAAGCAATTGATAATGCAATAAATTATTTGGTGAACGGCGAGGTCACTTCGCCACTCAGGCCGGGCGAAGATTATCATTTTATTAAATCGCTTAAGGGTAGAAAATTTATTGTTACTGCAGGCTTTTATAAAAAGCAAACTACAAAGGTTGAAATGTTGGGTATAGCTGATGATTTTGAGGAAGTTTATATTGTCGATGTCACGACTTCAATTCAAACTAAAAAGGATGCTTTCGAAACATTGATAAGTAAATACAATTTGGATGTTAATGATATCCTGGTGATTGGCGATGATCCTGATTCTGAAATTAAATTTGGCTTGGAGCTGGGTTTAACCACTTTTTTATTAGATCCAGAAAATCTGTATCCGGATGCTAACTCTACTTTTAGAGGAACTGATTTTAGTAAACTGCATGAAGCAGCCGGACAAGCTTAAATGATTTCATAAAAAAAGTCCCGAATTTTATCGGGACTTATAAACTTAAAATTTATCCTCTTCCGCCTCTTGCAGGTCTTCCACCTTCTGAGCCTCTTTCACCACCTCGACTTTGTTGTTGAGGTTGAGCTTGCTGCTGCTGGCGTTGTTGTTGCATTTGTTCGTTACGCTGTTGCATTTGCTGGCGTTGCTGATCTGCCTGCTGAGTACGTTGCTGATCGCGCTGTGCCCTTTGCTGCTCGGCTTGTTGCTGGTGTTGTTGTTGCATTTGTTGATCACGTTGTGCCCTTTGCTGATCGGCCTGTTGCTGGCGCTGTTGCTGCATCTGTTCGTTACGTTGCTGCATTTGCTGATCACGTTGTGCCCTTTGTTGTTCCATTTGTGCCGAACGTTGCTGTTGCATTTGTTCGTTACGTTGTTGGTCTGCTTGCTGAGAACGCTGCGCTCTTTGTTGATCCATTTGAGCTGCACGTTGTTGCTGCATTTGCTCATTACGTTGTTGCATTTGAACATCTCTCTGACCACGCTGCTGATCTTGATTCAACCTGTCTTGCTGATTCCTTTGTTGCATCTGTTGGATACGTTGTTGATCACGATTGCCTTGTTCCTGTGAACGATCGCCCATCTGCCTGTTTCTCTGTTCAGCATTACCAAAATTCGGGTTGGCGCGATCAACTCTTCCATTTGCATCGCGGTTATAAACTCCAGCCCTGTTATTTTGCTGATTGTTATTATCTCTGCGATTATCTACATCCCCGTTATCGCCCCTGTTTGGCTGAGCCATTCTGTTATTATCATTTCGCTGGCCAAATCGATTATCGTTATTGTTTCCACCTCGTTGGTCACGATTTGAGTAGTTATTGTCGCTTCTGCCATTTCTGCCAAAACCGACATTTCCCTGTTCAAATTTTCTAGGTGCTGCGCTTCTGTTGTCAACTGCTCCACGCTCTGGTCTGGGTCTGTAAATAGAAACTGACCTATTATCTATTCTGCTTGCGCCAGGCCTGTTGCTTTGGGCATATCTATAAACTGTTACGTTCCGGTTTGTTGCGCGTCTGATGTCTTCAAGCCTTGGCCCACCGTAATAGCTCCTTCTGTTATAAACATAAGTGTTATTAATAATTGTAGTATTGCGGATATAAACATTATTACGGCCATAATCGTATCTAGGAAAGCTGTTAATATAGATATTCGATTGAGGTATGAAATTCCAGCAAAATTCAGGTACGCTATAACGGCGGCCAAAACTTAAGTTGATACTGATGCTCGGTGCCATTGGTGCCCATCCGTAATAACCATCACCACTTCTCCAGTCCACCCACGCTGGCCCCCAGTTGGTATCGGGAAGCCAAATCCATTGTCTGTAGCTATTAATCACCCAACGACCATAGTGGAATGGTGCCCAGCCCCAGTCGTAGTTGGAAACCCATGTATTGCCGTATTCGGTCATTGCCCAGCGTCCATTGGTGTAATAAGGGCGAAATTCCTGCTGGTTAACATCCGGACGCCAAACGTAACCATATTGAGGATCCTGAATCCAGGTTCCGTATGGCGATAGCTCATCATAGAAAGTTTGCAGAGAAACATTACCAGTGTTGTAACCATCGTCCTGGTAACTTTCTTCATAGCCTTGTGCCCTGGCGAGGGTGGTGGTTCCGGCAAGGAGCGCAAAAAGCCCCAGCACAAGTGCCGTAGTTTTCAGTGTTTTCATTTGTGTGTTTATGTTTTAATAACCTAATTTGTGTGTATCAATTAGAGAACCAAAATTATAGATGGTTTAATATGCATGCATAGTTTTTGTGTTTTATGCGAAATATTGTGTTTCAAGGCATACTTAACTAATATTTAACGTTTTAATGCCTATATAATTGTGCAGAAAATAAGTCAATCAGAAATAAAATTTGCTACACAACTGCTTACAAAAGAGATTATATTGCCTGCACATAAAACTTTAAAACTTAAATTCTATTTATTGTAAGTATTTTTGCACCATGCAAAACGGTACATTATATCTTATTCCTGTTCCCCTGGCTGAGGAAGTCGCTCATAAAACTTTCACACCTTATTTGGTTGATACCATAAACCAAATAGACACTTACATTGTAGAAAACAGCAAAACTGCCCGCAGGTTTTTAAAGGAGGCAGGTTTGAAAACACCACAAAAAGATTTAACCGTTCACGATTATGGCAAACACAACAGGACTGATTTAGGTCAGTTTTTTACCGAACTTAAAGCGGGGAAAGATGTTGGTTTAATGAGTGAAGCAGGATGTCCTGGCATCGCAGATCCGGGTGCAGATATTGTAGCGGAGGCACACAAACGCGGTATTAAAGTGATTCCATTGGTGGGCCCAAGCTCAATACTTTTAGCATTAATGGCTTCCGGTTTTAACGGACAAAGTTTCGCATTTTGGGGTTATTTGCCAATTGATAAAGAACAACGTACCAAGCGGATTAAAGATTTAGATTTATCTGCCAGCCGTTATAAACAAACACAGATTTTTATCGAAACACCCTTCCGCAATAATCAAATGTTAGAAGAAATTTTAAAAAGCTGTAAACCAAATACACAACTTTGTATTGCAAGTAATCTGACCGCAGCAGATGAATTTATTAAAACCCAAAGTATTTACAACTGGCGTAAGGAGGAAATAGATTTACATAAAAAGCCTACAATATTTTTGTTGTATTAAGCTTAATTAAAATATATGATGTTATCACGTTTAGCCTGCTGAAACGCAGCAGTTAAAAGCTTTCGACAAGTTCAGACAAATAACATATATATCAACTTTGCGTTAAATATTTGAGCTGAATACTATCTGTACATCCCTTTTCCATCAATAAATTCAACAACTTTATCTGGCAGAAAAAACTGAACATTCTTCTTTTCCTTTATCGCTTTACGAATAAATGTTGAAGAGATTTCCATTAAGGGTGTATTTGTAAACGTTATTGAGGGCTGATTTTTCCATTCGGAAACACCAGCACCGGGGCGTGGATATACGTAAATTTGATAATTTTTTAATAGGACCTCATAATTTTTCCACTTCTTGAACGAAACCAGGTTATCAGCCCCAATGATGAGTACAAATTCTTTTTCAGGATATTTTTCATGCAAATAGGTCAAAGTATCGATTGTATATGATGGTTGAGGCAGGGCAAATTCGATATCGCTTACCCGAATATTTTCTGCATTTTCAGTAGCTAACTTGGCCATTTCAAGCCGGTCGTACATATTGGTTAAACCACTTTTATCCTTTAAAGGATTGTGCGGTGAAACGACCAGCCACACTTCGTCAAGCATAGTATGATTTGCCATGTAATTGGCAATAATTAAATGCCCGGTGTGAATCGGGTTGTAGGAGCCGAAGAATAAGCCAGTTTTCAATTTTCAGTTTTTGCTAACTGTTCAAAAAATCTCTAACCAACTTCTCTGCTTCAGCACAGGCTGTAGCTAAATCATGGTTTTTTAAAATCACATCAAATTTATCCGCATAAAGCAATTCCTTCTCCGCTTTAATAAAACGTTCCTGTAATTTTTCCGGGCTATCTGTTCCACGACCGCTTAAACGCTCTTTCAAAACTTCTAAAGATGGTGGCTGAACAAAAATTGCTAAGGCATCTTCTTCATATTTTCTTTTTAAACGAATTCCGCCTTCAACATCAATATCAAAAATTACGTGTTTGTTTTCATTCCAGATACGCTCAATTTCCGATCGCAGGGTACCGTAAAAAGTACCGTTGTAAACTTCCTCAAACTCAACGAATTCCTGACGTGCTACTTTATGCAGGAATTCTTCCTTTGTAATGAAATAGTAATCATTCTCGTGTTGTTCGGCACCTCTGAGTTCGCGTGTTGTTGCAGAGATAGAAAAGCTCAGCTCAGGAAACTTAGTTAATAAGTGATGTACTATTGTGGTTTTCCCGGCTCCGGATGGTGCTGAAAATATAATGAGTTTACCTTGTTTCATTTATTTAAGCTAAAAGACTAAAGCAAAAAGTCCAAAGCTTTAGTCTTTGAGCTTTTAGCTTTGAGCTTTCTATAATACGTTTAATAACTGTTCTTTTATTTTCTCTAATTCTTCTTTCATACCTACAACAAACTGTTGCATCTGCGCATCATTTGCTTTAGCACCCATGGTATTTATCTCTCTACCGATTTCCTGAGATATAAAACCAAGCTTTTTACCATTTGCTTCTTTACTTGTTAAAGTTTGAACAAAATAATCGCAATGACTCTTTAAACGGGTTTTTTCTTCTGTGATGTCGATTTTATCGATATAATAAATGAGCTCCTGTTCGAAACGGTTCTGATCAATATTAACTTTGCCTACCGCGTCATCTAAAAACTGGGTAAATTTATCGCGGATTGCGGAAATTCTCTTTGGTTCTAATGCTTCAACTGATTTGAAATAAGAAAGGATATTTTTGATTCTAAGCTCTAAATCTGATTTTAAAACAGCACCCTCGTCTTCTCTGAATTTATTAAAATTAGCTAAGGCTTCCGTGAAAATCTGATATAACTGGTTCCATTCGTCTTCACTAACACTTTCTTCTTTATAGCTGATAACTTCTGGAAAAGTTAAAGCAGTTTGAAGCAAATTACTACTGTTTGCCTTCAAGTCGTCGTTTACGGAAACCAATTGATTATAATAATGAGCCAGCAAGGCCGTATTTATAGTTGCTCCTGTTAATTCGCCCGAATTACGTTCTACATTAATGCTAAGGCTAACTTTTCCACGTTCGATATCCTTACTGCAAACATTTCGCAGAATTAATTCTTTATCAGAAAAGGCTTTGGGATATTTTAAATTTAACTCAAGAAATTTGCTATTGAGCGATTTGATTTCGACACTATATTTTGCGTTAGCATAATCGGCTGTAGCCAAGCCGTATCCTGTCATGGATTTTATCATGCGCAAAAGTAAGAAAAATTGAACAAATCCTTAAGATCAGATTTTTACTCTTTTGTAAAAACTTAACTGCTATTTATGCATCATAATTGCTGATATCAATATTGCGTTATAACTATTGCCCAAAACTTTTAGTCTTCCACCTTGTTTTTCAATAAAATCTTTATTTAATCAATAACAAGATGAATATTCCAAAAGAAATGCTGGTCGATGCTAAGCTTAATGGCATTGCTGATAAGTTAAAGCCAGCAGTATTCCGGCAGGGTGATTCTTATTGTGTACTATATGGACCAACACCTGAAAACGGAATTTTTGGTTGTGGCATTTCTATTGAAGAAGCCTTAGCGGATTGGGAAGGAAATTTAATAAAAACCTTCCATAACGACATCGAAATAAAAAGGATTTTAGCTCACACTAACCCACCTCAAGACGTGAGAGCGTTCTTAGATGATTACCGAAATAGGGCAAAGCATGATGAAACAGGCTACGATATTAACAAACAGTTTTGATTATCGCTATGAAATGTGTCGAAATTAAACCCAAAGGTATATAGTGAGCCACAAAGTTACCTGTATATGTATGAAGACATATTCAATCATCTCTTGAAATTGTAATTAACCAGAATTGCACCATTCATGGCGAATCATACAACCTAAACAGGCTCACACTATCAACTAATTTTCACGCCGG
>Ga0265780_10010521_pt1 | contig 11015 bp, 14 predicted proteins | sample P1T30metagenome_FD_192432 | JGI IMG/M metagenome (GOLD analysis project Ga0265780, IMG submission 192432) | Plant litter microbial communities from East Loma Ridge, Irvine, California - P1 T30 | ecosystem: Environmental > Terrestrial > Plant litter > Unclassified | place: USA: California... | reverse complement strand
AACGACATGGACCGTCTCGCATTAGCCCTGGACCCGACAACGCTTCAACACAGTATGTTATACTTGCGAATTCTCTCATTCGTGAGAGCAACTTTTCGTCTATGTCGTCGATCGGTTCAACACAGTTTGGGTAACTTCGGTGTATTGCCGCTGGAACTTCGAGAACAGATATGGCTTTATGTTCACGGCAGTCCCATCGTCTACGCGGCACCAGTTTGCGACACGAAGCCTTTGCCACTTCTGTGCTGCTGCAAAGCGCTCCGGGAAGAGATCATCCACACTCTCACCAGGCATAGAGAAGTGAGATTCAAATCGCCAAAAAGTCTACACTTACTCGCTTCTCGCATGTCTGCGCTTCGCTCTACAACCTCTGAAGAAAGCAGCATGCAAAGCTTCTCGACTCCACGCCACATCTACGTCGATCTGTTCGCCGCGTTACCAATAATCCCGGGCTTACTTGAGCCAACCACACGACACGGATGGAGGCAACGCGAAAGAGCGATAGACCGTCTAATAGGCGATGATCGTCTTACACTAGGTTACTTGATCGAGCGTTCCGTATTATCCCATCTTGAAGCTTGGCACCAGGGTTTCATGACCCTAATCATATCCCGAACCACGAAGTCGGTCATCTTAGGCCATATGGAAAGAATAATATGGGTTTCTGCTATATCCACCGATAAGATTGACGAAAGCATGCGGCGAATGATCACCTCAGTACGTTGGAAGAGCGGAAGAGACGGTCGAATTGAGGTGGACGGATCCAGAGGGTGGGCGACGTGGGCCAGGGAGCGTTACGGTCTGCGAAGAAGTCTATGAGGTTGAGCTCATACGAACAGGTTAGACATATAAAAGGATAACACCGAGTTAATGCGATGTATAGAGTTGTTGGGCCAAAATCAAGCGTGCGAGTGCTTGCGGAAGATGGGCGGGGAATGCTAGTAGAGTTGTTCTACCTGCTGAGGTTGATACTGTAAGTGTGAATGCGAATTGATTAACTATACAGTTTAATGAAGATGTGAGAACCAGGGGAATGATGCCTTTTGAATAAGCTTAGTCTGCATGACCGTACAATGTGTACGATCTGGGACAGACGCTTTCACGTATGTAAAACGGATGAAGCGACTCTTATAATGACGAATTGGCTGTCCAAGCGCGTTTCCGTCTTGTCCACGTGTATACAACCAATATAGGGGCTTCGTGGTGTCTGTCAACGCGTTCGTAAGGCTCCTCGGTTGTGCTATGGCGCGGTCGAGATTCGGGGATCGAGCGATTCGTTTGACCCAGGCGCTGGGCGTATGGAATGAATTGACGCGTGCGAGGTTCGAGTGGCTAGCGAGAACGCGAATGGTGTTGTAGAATCAGAATCGCGCGACACGCGATGTGCTGCCGGCTCGGGATGTTCCGAACACGCTAATATCGTTACGTCATGCGCTTCTCCGACCTCCTTTCACCTCCATCAGGCGCAGCGTGATGGTGCGCGTTCACACGAACCATCCAACGACATGCTGGCAATACGCGTAGAGAAGTCTAGCTACCGAAAAACCCCTCTCAACAAGGTTGCACTACGGAGAGACTGTCGATTTAGCCAAATGGTGGACGTGGAGCTTCTTTCTCAAAGGGCGACAATTGACGACGCACTTTGGACTATGGCGGTATACGAATCGTTACGAGATGCCTGTTCACGATGGTCTTCGCGTCGACCGTAATGGGTTGAGTAACCGGACAGAGATGGGCCTTGACCCGTGTTCCATCGGCCTTCCATCCCATATCTTTCCTTCTTAACCACCCAAAGGTTGCGACTTCTCTCACTATTGGAACACCGGTTACGACTTTCTTCTACCAACCGAGGTAAACGTGCGTTTGCGCACTCGCCGAGACCGACATTGCTTCATTGCCCGTTTGTTATTAACTTATACATGCTCTACCGTTACAGTAGCCTAGAAAGGTTCTTGACTTTACTGCGGGGTTCGGGAACACGCTATGGGGCGTATAAGAGAACCTTCTAACCGTATATTTGGCACTGCATCATATACTAACCACCGCTAGCATTAACTAACAGCTAAAATGGCCCCTTCAACCCGACTACGAGCTAGGCCGGACCGCCGTGTCAACTATGCTGAGCCCTCTGGCCCGATAGGTACCCGCAATAACCCTGTTCGTATCGAAGAAACCCCAGAGCCCGAAGCCGGCTCCCGAACCTCGCCTGCTCCTACCACATCCGGCAGAAAGCGCGGTCGTAAGCTTCCTGTTCGCAAGAAAACTAGAGCTATCTCATCTGAAGCACCAGAGGCCTCTCTTGAGAAGGACTCCAAAGCTGTCGCTCGTGTCAAGGCTGGTGCTGTTGTTAAACCAAAAGCAGAGCCGAAGACACGCAAGAAGCTTCCGACACCGAAGGAAAAAGAGCGACCGAAGAAGCAAGAGTGCTCAATCTGCGCAACAACCAAGGACACGTCTAGATCTTTCAAGGTCCCCAATGATGCTTGCGAACATCTTCAGACTATCTGCAACTTATGTGTCGCAAAGATGCTCAAGACAAAGGTCGCCGATCGTCAACTCAAGGATGCAGAGTTGAGCTGCCCGGTCCACAAATGCGACTATTCGCTAGACTATGCAGCTCTCCAGGCTATAGTTAGCAAGGCAGCTTTCGAAGAGTAAGTCATTCACTAACAAAACCATTGATCAATATGCTAACCCATTCCAGCTACGATAAAGCCGTCACGAAGCATGCTCTGTCTAGTGGCGAATCATACATAGCCTGCCTTTCTGCCAAGTGCGGTCGATACTTCTCCATCGAAGACTGCAAAAACACCAAAAGCAGCAAGCAGCGGGTCGCCTGCCCCTACTGCGAACACGAAATTTGCTTGAAGTGCAATCGCCCATGGACGTCGCATGGGAAAGGCGGGTGTGACCAGGCGAAGAAGGCGGAGGACGACTTGTCCAAGAGGGCTGTCAAGACTATGGGTGCCAAACCATGCCCAAAGTGCGGTATGAACATCCAGAAGCACGGTGGATGCGATCACATGACATGTAAGTCTCGGACAAGGTCAACATCAGCCGTTGTATCCGATACTAACGTACATTTCCAGGTGAGCAATGCGGCCACAACTTCTGCTGGGTGTGTCTCGTTGAGTACACCAAAGATATCCGGCATCTCGACGACTGCCCACACGCGCGGGTTCACGTTGCTGTCGATCCTGGCAATTGGCTTCCTGAAGACTTGACTCTTGCGCAGATCAACCGCCTTATCGCTGGAGCAGACGCTCGTCTGGATGCGCCAGTGGAAGCCCCCGCACGCGCTCCTGTCCACGCTCCTCTTGTAATAGCCGCACCACCGCCACCAGCTGTTGCTTTCGGAGGCATGCTCAACCCTCTTAATTGGAGGGGTGGTGGAGGCGGACGCGGCGCAAATGCAGGTGCGGCGGGTGCTAATCGTCACCCACCGGATGACGAGGAAGCCGAGGAGGACGAAGTAATGGAAGATGCACATGAACGACCTGCCCGGAGCCATGAACGCAGACGATGGGACGATGAGTTTTGATCAGCTAACGAAGCGGAGCAAAGAGGGTCGGAGTCAAACCTACGTGCGGTTGAGCAGTACTAGCTCATCACGAAGCCATGACGATGCGGTTTCAGGTGCAGAAAGCGCGCCCATTGTGATGACCCGTGTACATGTAGGTAGCCATCAGATTTGAATGCATAATTCGGCAAGATCGTCGTCATAATCCTACGTGTCCGAGCTGCCCTGTTCCTTATCATTATTCTACACATCTCCGCTTGAGTAATATTCGTACTGCTGTCCTCCGTCATAGATTTTGGGATGTCATCGTTGCGGATTTTTGATGTCATCGTTACGTTGGTGGTAGCATGTTATACATCGAGAAGCCGCGAGGCTAGGGCCACAGGCAGGCACTGTATTCTCGCATACCATAGTATGAAAGAGCTCGTCTGTTATGTATCTTACCTCCAACAACCGAAAACTACCCCGAAGCAGACATTGTCGCCATGTTGTCCCGATTGCAACGTAGAGTACGACGTCGGCTTCAGGGTAAACTTTGAGCGTTGCTTCCTATTAGCTGTATTGCACCTTCTCATACACCAAAACCCAATCAGGCACGACACCGAAACGACAACAACCGTGCGGCATGTCCGCTGGCAGTCGCGAACCACACCACCCAACATGACTTACTCGCAATTGCGCTCTCATAGTCCTCCTTTCTACAACCCACTACACGGAATACGCCATCATGAGCGATGCAGACTCCGACGACTGGGTCGATTCATCAGAGGGCTCAGACGACGACATAGACGACGAGGCGAGGTGAGTGACCTTGAAATCCTTCATGCAGTCTTCTAGACTCAATATGGGGGTTTCTGTCTACTTATATGCCGCTAATGTATTCGCCTCGCAGCGATGGAGATCATGAGACCAGCACCAGTGAGCAACAGTTCCCGCGCAGGAGCGTGGATGAAGTGGAGAGCGCTGCGTAAGTATCTGGCCATCCCTAGCAGTCTTCTACCCATCTTACTCACCTATTGGCTCAACATGACGGCTAACCTATATCTGCAGCGCCAACACGCGCCGCCGTACGTCATCCATCTCATCCGGGCTCGCCGCCATGACACCCGCCGAACTCACATCCACTCAACCACGCCAACCCACTCCCCCGCCCCCAAGACGCAGCTCCACGCTCCCGGATCAAATCGAGCACGACCCCAGCCATGATAGGGCGCGATCTCCAAAATCCTTACTGCCGGACTACCACGACCCAGACTCACCTACCCAGAAACGAGGCCATGGTATACCTCGCAACCCCGTGGCGGATACATGGCGTGAGGACGCGTACCTGAAGAAGGAGCCCAGTGAACGGAAGATCTCTAGCGCAGAGGCCGGGAACATGCAGGATAGGTGGCGATGCGAGTATTGCGGTCGACTGAATGAGAGGGGAGCCGAGACAACAACAACAATGCCTGATCCAGAGGATCCACGTGTGGGTACTGCTGGTCCATCTACCGCGTACGTATACCTTTTCCACGTCGGACAGCAACCCCCAAAAAGTCGTTTGGAAACTACAATGCTAATACGAGTGTCAGACCAACCGGCCCAGTTCGTATTCCCGCTTACGAACCCTCAACTGTGTCGTACACGAAATGCGCATACTGTGGCGAGAAGCTCACACTGGACTTGTCGCAGTACGATCCACGTGAATTTTCGGAGTTTGGAGTCAACTTCAACCTGATGAAGTTCAACAATGAGGAGGAAAAGATAGCACATGCGAGGAAGGCTTGGCAGAGAGCGCGTCACAGGGTTGGCATTAGGTGGAGCGAGGATGACAGGAGACACAGATCGGAATCAAGGAAAGCAAAAGAGAAGCGAAGGGAGGAAGAGGAAGTGCAGAGTCCGCTTGGATGGACGGTGAGGCCGGGAAGTGAGGAGAGAGTGGAGCCTGGAGAAGACGAGGGTGAAGATAATGATGCGGAGGAGAACGATGATGAGTGGGAAGACGAGAATGCGCCAGGAAGCCCTCAAGAGTAAATTGTTACGCTGATGTAGGCACCCGATCACATCGATAACTGAACAATCATACTACCAACTTCCCAACCACCAAACCAGACCCCCAAGCCCCAGCGTGACACCACCATGCCACGCAATCCCCCAAGCCATCGCGAACAAGAACTTGGGACTAAACACCGTCCAGATGAAAAGATGCTGCCTCAACACCGTACAAGCCAGCATAACAGCGCCCAACATACCCCCCGTCCAAAACGTCAACAAAGCAACATGCCCCACCCACTCCTTCCTTTCTTTCCTCGTCTCCCGTCCCTTCTCCTCCTTCCGCGCCAGCTCATTCAACCACTCCCTTTCATTTGCCACCCAATCCGCAACATGCAGCTCACTAGTATCAATATAGCGTTGCGTGCGCCCATGAGAACCCAGCAGGAGTATGCCCGCCAAAGACCAATACACAGGTCCCGCCCAGTTCGACAAGAACACCAGTACACCGACGGCGAGGACGTTGTAACCCGAGATACCGTTGTAAGAGTTTGAGAGGTCGATGGAGGAGATTGAGTTGCTGTTTCCGAGGGCGAAGAAGGAGGTTTGGGTTAGGAGGAGGGTTGTTAGGGTTGCGGCTGTGGGGGTGAGGTCCAGGAGGGCTGTGGGGGGTTGGGGGTTAGCACGCTGTGTGAAGAGAGACGGGGTTGATGGGCGATGTGGAGACCAGATGGGGTGGCTTACTGAGGAAGAAGTATTGGAGTCGGAAGAGGAAGTAGAGGGGTATGTTTTGTGCTTTTGTCTGCGTGAGCAGGAAGAGCGTTGTTAGGTCGAAGAAGGCGACGGCGAGTTCTGGGGTGCTGTTAGTAGGCTTATCAATTTCACATGTGATGAGTATGACGTACCGCCGTTGCCTTGCTTTCCTCGTCTCTTTCTCCGCTGTGATCGTGTCCATTCTGCGAACGTGATCCAGACTCCGCTTAGAAGTAAACCTCCGAATACCATGCGCGCAAGACCTACGAGTTCCAACGTCTCGACCATGTCTACCAAGCCTGCGCTAAGGCCGTAGGTCATCTCGGGTGCATCCTTGACGGTAAAGGCGAGTTTGAAGATCAACGCCGTGCCGCAAAGCGGTAGTACAGCAATAGTTCCAAACATGCGATTCTGATCCGTGGACTCAATCTCCACACTGTGCATCTTCTGTTCGCCGTCGAAGGTCGCAATAGAACGCGCAACATGTCTGGCTATGCGGATGGTGACATCCATGTATGTAGCGCCGATGAGAATCCAGAGTATAACGGACGAGTTACCGTGGAAGAGGCCGCTATTGACGATGTCATTAGCACCAGCGTACTTCTGCCCAGTCTGATTCCATCGTCTGACAATCCTGTGTATGGCCAGTGCCATGATGGCAGGATGGAAGATCCAATTGTTGTACCATTCCTTCCGCATGTTGTTGAAGAAGAGGCATAGGAACCAGCCGGAAGTGGCCCAGTACCAGAAGTTGTGCTCTTCTTCCACGTATGAGGATGCGAACATGAGGACAGCGTACAGTACGAGGGCGAAGCCGTAGTAGATGCCAGCTGGCGTGGCAGGTCGGAAAGCAGGGAGTGTGGAATAGCTCAGCGCGCAGATGAGGAAAGCTAGACCGGTTCCGAGGAAGAGGCGAGTGACATTGTAGTTTGAGGCTGTGCTGGACATCATCTCCTGGGCTTCGTGCATGAATTCGTAGACGTTTTCTTGGAAGTCGGCACCACCGCTGATCGCACCGACAGCCGATTGCCAGAGGCATGCTAGCAAGTGGCCGTCAGATAGGTGCGAGCGACTTTCCCCGGATTTGAAGCATGCAAACCCCAGATCATCCTCCGTCAACGGCTGCTCATCGAACCGTAGGCTGGTGTACTTGGCTTCGACGATCTTCTTCATCTGCTTAGCATTGCGGTAGAGAAGTTGCATGCGGTCTGACGGATTATCCCAGAATCCAAGGAACTCCTTCAGGAAGACACCGAGATTGTTCTGTGGGACAGGAAATCCAAGCAGGCCTGCAAGTGTCGGGGCAATGTCGCTCTGTTCAACCAACCGGTAGTACTCGAACTCTCCTTCGTTCTTCGGTTTGATGGGACTCCGCTTGTCAGCCGCTTCAGTGACCTTGCTGAGCTTTGGGCTCATGAAGACGAGTGCGGGAGAGGTCTCGCCTGGCGATGAGCCACCATGGTTGCCGCCATCGTTCATGCCGTGATCGCCGCAGAGTACGAGGAGAGTGTTGGAGAGGTGGTCTTCGTTCTCGATTGCTGCGTAGATGTCGCGAACGATACCATCCATCTCGACTTGCTTAGGGACCATGTTAGGACTGTAGATAGATTAGCATTGTGCCGCTACTCAAGTGAGGGACCAGAGCAGTGCACCTCTTAGGACCAGCCTTATGCCCAATATGATCCAAGCCCAGATAATGCATAATCATAGCATTCCAGTCACTGTTCAGCAACTCATTAGGAACATGCCTCGTCACATTATTGTCAACCTCCGTGAAATCCTGCACTTGAGAATCAACAATCTATTACTCCTACATACAGCGGAGAGCTTATGACTGACCGATACAAAGAAGCTGCTTGTGCCATCGGCGCGCTCAAACACGTTCGGGAAGAGCTTCAGCCAGGTGTCATCGCCGTACATGATCAGCTTTCCTTTCCCATTATCATAGTCCTTCGCCTTGATCTGCGCGAGCCACGTGTCTTGTGTCGCGAGGGTGGACGTCGTGTCTGATTCGGCGAAGTTTAGGATTACGTCTACGAATGAGGGTATGGAGCCTGTCGTTATGGCTTTGACGCGGGGCATGGTGATCGTGGGAGAGGTAGCGTGAGCTGTGAACGGGAGCGCGGTTCCGTCTCGTATCAGACTAGGTAACAGTCAGTTCAATTGCGCGTGCGCAATTGTTCAAGGAGTGCCATACCTCTGCACGAAAGTCATGCCGCTTTCCTCTCCGTACGCGAAGTCGCTCCTCAGCGCATCAACAACCATGAAGATGAGCTTGTCAAACGGTGCCGCGGGTGGCTTCTGCCAATCCTCTCCCATCTTCTCAGACCACGCAAGCTCTTCATACTCCGCTAATCCGGGCATAAAAGGTTTGTACGGGAAGAAGCCTGTCGCGAAGACCAGTATCGCGACCGGGATGAGGAGGTTGGCAACCGCGAGAAGAACCGTTCGAAGCGCCATGATGACCTGTCAATGTGCGTATTAGTTGATTAAAAGTTCAGGACGCGCTCATAGCATGACGAGCAAGTCCAATGCCAGATGGGGAATTTGACGCGTCCAACATGGTGTCGCAAGACGCGACGTTACGTTTGAGGCTCTCAGAACTCAGGGTCCGAGCTCTAACCCCAAAGGCCTTAGTGGGGAACGCCATGGAGCCAATGACATCACTACCTCGGATGAGAGCTTCCTTATTGTCAGCACTTGCTCCGAGCAAGCATTCATGTCTCCAACGCCATTGGGACTTACTGGCTTAGCAAGGACGAGTCTACCTGTGTGTATCCCGATTCGACACACCTTTCTCCCGATCCGTTGCATCCGCTCAGCCACGCATTTCCCGAGATCCGACCGAACTTTCGAAAAGCAGCTCTCTGCATACCTCCAGCAGCAACACCTTCCGCACACTCCGAGCTCATCATCTCCGGCGACCAATATGTCCTTCTTACTTCCTGGTCTTCGTAGGGGCTTGATGCTCAGCACGCCACTCATCTTGTCGACGCCTTTACTGGCGTATCAGTTCCGAAATGCGCAGCGCATACGATGCGATGGTCCGGATCCAATCACCAAGATCAAAAATGACCTCACAAACAACTACACAAATGAAGCGAGAACACCAGTCATCACTCAATCAGGTGCCATGAATCCACAGGCGGTTCGTCAAATTAGCATGGGAAGCATTCTGGGTGTGATTGGAGGACTAGGAATCAGCGTGTTCAGCAAGCCATTGGCTGTACTGATTGGGCTGGGGATCTTTGCTTTGCAGGTAAGTCGACAGCTTTATTTGTGAAGTTTCAATTGGAATCTAGGATACATGGATGGGTACGCCGCATGCATCTGGGGATATCTATGTGGTATATGCAAGACACGCTACCGATCGTTATGCTTGTGATCTCGAAGAAGATGAAACTGACAGAAGATAGTTCATCGAGTCGCGAGGTATCCACGTCATTCCGTACTCATTCCTGGAGCGCCGGGTAAAGTCGATGAATGTCCGATCACTAGTACGCGACAACGTTGCCTTCAAGTTGTCTTTCGGCCTAACCTTCGCAATGGCCGCATTTGCCGAGTTTTAAGTTGCTGGACGATGTGTATTCTTTCAGTAGGCATTGGGCTGTGGGAATCCATGGGCGAATCGATGTGCTGGGTTCATTGTCTGGGGCTGTAGTTGCATTTGCAGTTGCTTGCACGTCTGCCAGAAAGCTTTCACGCTGTCTTTGAAGGCCGCGCCATTTCTTGCGTTTCTGTGTGTATGTCAGTACCAAGATACAGAAATCCAATTCACGAGCTAAACTTACCTGGTCATGCTCTCGATGAGCTTGCGCACCATATCTTGAACACCCTGATCCTGCTGGAACCGCTGTAGAAGCGGCTGCTCTGCCAGCGCACTTGTGATGTATGCCCTAGAGTTCTTGTCGGCTCGAATTAGAGCTCGCAGAGGTGCGACAATGTGCTCTAAACTCGTAAAGTCCACCTCTCCGCATACGTTGGCCATAAGTGCAAGCGTCACTGTCGGACCGAAGTGCGCCACGATCTCCTGCGTTGTAGCCTGGTGAGGGCTATTTGTATTGCCTGCCAGCTCGAAAATGTCTTTCCACAGCTTAGCAGCCGCGCGTTTTGGCAGGACCTCAGGCGACTTGATGGACTCGACGGTGAAGCCGAACATGCCGGACAGATTCTCAGGTGATTCTTGAGTCATGATACGCGGATCAGTGTTGATAAAGTTCTGGACCAGTTCTATACAGCCGACAGCGATTTCCGGGTCGTTGCGTGGATGCTGCAGTGCCCGCATGATGCTAAGGTCGTGTTGGAGTAATCGCTGGGCCTGAGCCTGGAAGCCTTCCGGTTGATGATGCTTATGCGATGAGATCCAGCAGCATGCTGTCTCCAAGACAAATGGCAGTCTCGGTGTCTGCACAGTGGTTTTCGTAATGAAGTCGATCGCAGCAGAATGAGGTAGTACGAATGGACCCGACACGGTTTCCTTAAAACCTGTGCGGAGAACACAGCACGCCGCTTCGATGATCTCGTCGTTTCCAGGAAACACCTGAGTCATATAATTGACAAGATTTATGACCTGGTTCTGGATCTCTTTGCCTGGACCTTGCAACCAGAACACTGAAGGCTCCTTGTCGGATTCCAAGTCCACTACTTCTTCGTCCGATGCTTGCATTGCCTTTCCAACGCTTGCAAGACACTTCAAAGTAGTCAGGGCTAGCACTTGGCCTTCTTCTGCATCGCCTCCTTCTTTGGTGATGTTGATTGACTGCATGGC
>Ga0265780_10010519_pt1 | contig 11016 bp, 7 predicted proteins | sample P1T30metagenome_FD_192432 | JGI IMG/M metagenome (GOLD analysis project Ga0265780, IMG submission 192432) | Plant litter microbial communities from East Loma Ridge, Irvine, California - P1 T30 | ecosystem: Environmental > Terrestrial > Plant litter > Unclassified | place: USA: California... | reverse complement strand
CACATGGGGACGCCGCGTAGAGAGAGACCGGTTTCCAGGCCACTCGGCCAGATAATAAAAAAGAAACGAAGGATGCCGTCAAACCCTGCTCGGATCATGCCGCCATCGTGACGAACTGCAAGTCTAAGAGAAGCAGAGGGCTGCGAGCTTGCTAGCGCGAGCATGGCTGCTGTGGTCGTCAGGCCTTTCCTATTCTGGCCTGTTGGCGACCTGAAGAGCTACAAGATCAACATGACGACTTGGGCTCGCATCGCCATCCCCCAACTCGACCCGTCTCCTTGTTGCTTCTTACGGGCCTCAGCAGCGGGCAGCCGTCGCAGTTCCCCCTCCCTCGTGCCTGTTGCCGTCCTCAGCCTTACTGCGACTAAGTTCCGGAACAGTCCGCCTTTCTGTTGGCCCAAGCGGAGCCGAGGTTGCGGGCGAATCAGCGCATCGAGTCACTTTTTTTTTTGTTTTACAACGAGTCGCCGATTTGCAACCCAATTGGTCTTGCTCCAAGCCTCGAGTCCAGCTGCACTGCAAAGCGATGGACTGCTTGGCCTGCATTTAAGAAACACAACATGGCTGCGATTCTCCATCGAGTCCAGCCCCCGATTCAACGTGGCTCCCGCTGCTCTGCTGGTCTGAGCCGGCCATGTCTCAGGTCAAGCGCAATACGAACGAATGTACGAAGACATTGCCGGCATCATCTCACGCTGGCCATTGACCTCCGCCTCGCCAAACTCAGCCCAAGCTTGGCCTGTAGCTTTCGATAGACGGGAAATGGGCGTCGGGCGTAAGATCGGTGGCCATGGGTCCGAGGCTGACATCCAGCTGCCACGAAACCTTATTCACCGTCTGGGAGTTTGGAACCGGGGCCGAGGGAAGCCTACCAAGGGCATGGTACCCTTCTTAGCCCCCATGACATTGTGGGTCGCGCCATATCAACACCGCTGCGTCGTATCAAGGCCATCTGCGGCCTCGTTCCTGCGCGAGGTATGCCATTGATGACATTCATCTGACGATGCTACAACACTTCTGCGACGTGACCCGGACATGCTCAGCCCGGTACATGTCAGCCTTCCCATCTGTCGCTGCTCCATCTGCTCTGCCCATGCAAAGCACACGAAAGCATGCTTATCGATTCGTAAGCTTTCTAGCCCGCGCAAGCATGGGTCAGTGTTCCATGTCTCAAGCTTGCCCCAACGGCTCGCAAAGTGCAGTGCACGTCGGTCCATGCGGTATTGTTGTGGTTGGCTGCTGGGGGCCCAAGCGGTTGGCTCGCATGGGGTGCAACGGCTTCACCGCAAGATAAGTCCTGGCCTTGGTGTAGATTGTGGGCCTATACATGCGCTGAACCATCTCCGCTTTAAATCGTGATTCTTACATGGTTCCCACTGTCACTATGCGCGACTAACACAAGCACAGTCGTATGCATATCAGCCGACGGTCATGATCGGCATCGAGTTCGTCGCCAGAACGCAGTGTGACAGAGGGTCAGTATTTCGGGAGACGAGCTGAGCATGCGACACGCCTCGTTGGAGCAAGTTCCCCTCACTACTACGACTTGGTCTTGGACGTGTAGAAACCGGAGTAAATCGGAATGCCCGAAAAGGCTAGTCATGGATTTCACATGGCTTGAAAGTAGAAGCCGATGATGCAGTGATGCTTCCCAACAACCACCGTTGTTGGACAGGTCTGCGTTTCTGACTTGGAGTACCGTACAGGTCGTTTTGGCGTGAGGTCGATAAGGGCCGACTAGACGGCAGTGACTCAACAAACAAGAGCCGTCCTTTCCAGAAACAAGCCTCGTGCGGCATTTCGGACGCTGAAGAGTGAGCAGACTGTATACATGCCAACTGAACGTACACCGCGGCACTTGGCGAACAAAAGCTCGCCAGCCAACGCCTGTTGCACAGGGAGGCTTGAGCCACTTTGAGTCTCACTGCGGATGAATGGATAAAAGTTTCGCACGGGAGATTCTCATACTAATGGATACCTAGGGTACAGAAGGCTGCGGGGCAAGGCGGGAACACGTGATGTTTCAGCGAATGAGTACTTGACAGCACAGCAGGGTCGCAAGCCTGCAGACGATGCATTGTGCGCGTCTCTGGTGCATCTCCGGGGCTTACGTACAGGTAGTAATGCCGAAAGTCAAAGCGATATTGAAGACGGGAAGCGAGGTCAAAAGGCCTGGCAGGCGCTTGCCGTGGTTTGCAGGGAGAGATCAACGCAACGCCAGTCCTCCAATAAGGGCCGCCTACACGTCAAGGCAGGCGGGCTTACCAGATGAAGCGTGTAGTGCTGCCTTGCTAGGAACTGGCCTGTCAACCAACGTCAGCCTTAGGCGCTATCGTCTCTTGAGGCGCATCGCATAGCGTACGTACAGATTGAGAGAATCCAAGACACCCCGCATGTGGTTTGGTTTGGTTTGCTCCAATGTTGTGATTGTTTGACATGTCCATCAGTTGGAGAATGAGCAAATTGTTTGCAAATGGTGTTGAAGAACACGGACTCACTGTTGGTGGTTCGGGCAGAAACAGGGGTATGGGCGGCGATTGGCGGCCATTCACTCCGACGCTGCAATTCAACGCCTCTATCATCATAACATCCAAGTTGGAGCTCGTTCCAGAAGTACGCCCACACATGATTCCATATACTGGTCACGGTACGACGTAGTATGTACCCGTTATCGTAGCGCCTGGCAAACACCACCCCACGCGCCAGCTCCTCTCTGCTTCGCGCAGCCCTCGAGCTCATCGCCATGCGACCCCCTAGCCTTGCGAGGTGACAAAGCCGCAATCACCAGAACATGTCGGCTCCTTCCAGCAATGGCCGACGCTCAGGCGACTCTGATCGCTGGACGGCATCCTCAAACACGTACATCGCAAGGAACTCTGGCGCCTCCTACACGGATAATGGCGAGGGTGGCTCTTCCCCGCGGCGAAGCCAAGACTCAAGGCCCGACACAGGCGCAACGACTCTAGGGTCAGCAAGTCCGCTGGTTAGGGGTTCCGTGCAAGACGAAGATGTTGCTCGTCGTAAGCAACGCCTTCGCCGATCGGGCGGCTTCCTTCTCGACTCCACCTTTGCCAGCGGGCCGCGACAACGCCATGCCCACCAAGACGCGCGCACCGAGGACCCAAAGGGTAAGCGCAGCTCGCGGAAGGATGGACGCCAGGAGCGGGTGCCCAGAACACGGCTGTCCCCTCCCCACTCACCTGGCGCATCTGGCATCGATGTGGCCGATTCCCAGGGCATGGAAATGGACATGGACACCAACCGCGTTCATGTAGCCAGGGCCAGGCAGAGAGCATACGAAATGCAGTCTCCGGCCATTGATCCAAATCAACTAGTGCACATGGCGCTGAACTTGAGTGAGAGTCGGAGGAGACATATCAATGCAGGCCAACTGATGGCCTCGCAACCACGTGCTGCGTCTGGAGCGCAGCGAGAAGGCAGCTTTTCCAACTACGGCACCGGTAGCAGTCTGAGGCAGTACCTCAACGAACAACGACGAGCCTCTCGTAACATATCTCCAATGGGCAAGAGCTCTCCCACCCGCCACATGTCTACCTCTATACAGAGAAGCGGATCCATCCCTTTTCTGTCTTCGCAGACCGTCAGCCCTTCCGCTGCTACGCTCGCACGAGTGGACAAAGCTCGTGCATACATCGAGCTTCAGGTTGAATATCTTCGACTGCTCGAATACTTGCCACCCCTGAAACCAGACGCTAACGCCCCAGGCAACTTTGTTGTGTCTTCGAATAATGTCCCAGGTAGCCCGCAAGCGCAGCTCACCCGTGTGCCATCATACGCCGGCAAACAGCACGAACTTGGCCGTCCCTACAACCCTCTACAATATATCCGCAACCGACGGAGCAGGGCTCGTGAACGCTTGACCCTCGATCACCCGTCGGAAGAATTTGAGCATGTTGAGCATGTACATGAGTGGGTGGATCGCGTTGAGCAGTATGCCAAACATGTTGCCTACCGTCGAGACGATGCTGTACAACTACCCAAGCTTCACCACGATCATGAAGTAAGTCCTACACCCAGCAAATCGGCGAGACCTCACAAGGGCTGGCTCTTCACCCCACAAGAACTGCTAGCAGATGCACACTGGCTAGAGCAAGGAGACAACAAGATGCTGGTAGAAAATCGCCATGGCCGAAAAATTTTCCCGCCAAAGGAAGCACAGCAGAAAGACTTACTTCATCCACGTGCAAGCATTGAAACCTCTGACAAACGAAGAAAGAGCTGGATTGATGGCTTGCCCAGCATCGCATTAGACCCTACGACGGGAGATGAGAGCGACAAAGGCAGCGAACGCGGACGCAAACGAAGGCTGCTACCAGCTCTGCGTACTGATAGTCCCAAGGGTGGCAAGCATTCTAGACGTGGCTCACGACTACGCACACATGACGATTCTGATAGTTCTGGCTCAGAATCTGATGCTAGGAAGCGCAAGATTCGTGTTATAACTGACCCGGACCACAATACCGGCCCACTTGCTCTGCTCCTCGAACAACAAGCCAAACAATACCAAGACAAATCTCCCGCCTTCATCTCACCTGATACACCAAACAAGTGGGGGCGCGACAACGAAGACATTATATCCGAGAGCAAGCCTTCTCGGAATTCTCTCGAGGTTCCACGTCCCACGAATGGTTTTGCATATATCAAGGATCACGGTAACTTCAAGGTGCCGCCCAAACCTCGTCCAAAGTCTAGTTTGACTATCAACAACATCGAGCCTCGATCGTCCCTCGATAATCAGGACAGCACAGCTCCAAGTACTCCTCATGCTAAACAGTTTGGATATATTGGTAGTGATCCCTCGTCGCCTGCAAGCCGGTCTGGTTCGCAGACGAGAAAGTCGAGGCGAAGCAAATTCAACAACATTTTCCACTCGCATGAACATCATGAAGAACACAAAGAACACAAGCATGAGTTACGCCCAGATACTCCCGAAGCAGACAAGAAAGGAAGATCACGGCAAACCAGTGACGAGACATCTGACGAGAAAAACATCGGGACAGCAATACTAGCAGCTCCTGGTGCGGTGATGAACCTACTTGGTCATCGCAAAAACGATAGTGTCAGTAGCCTGCCTAGCCCCGATAAACTGCGTCGAAGAGAGACCCAGGAGCCACATTCAGCTGTTACGCGATTCTTCAAGGGTGTTAAGAACGAGGGTACAAAAGTTGGCGATATCATCTTCCGACGAGATCGTGCAGACGACTCCGACTCCGACACCCTGTCGGACCGCAATTCTGTGGAATTCGACGATGATGTTGCCACGAAAGCGAAACACGCCAAACGGCCACCGATTAATCGCATCACCACTGCGGACACAGAAGGTAGTGTAACCTCTCTGCACAAAGACCGCAATCATCTCGACCTGCCTTCATTCCGTCCCATCCATCCGATTGACGACGAAAACTCGGATCTAGAGCACCACATTTCGCGCCAGGCCCGAGAGCAAAAGGGCAGTCGATCGCCTCGTCTCGATCGCCTCCTGCCGCCACGCATGGATCTGGGCACCATTTCTGGCAACTCATCTCAAGACTCACTCGGTTCTATCCATGGCAAGAGCCAAGACCGAATGAATCAAGCGCTCGCTCGGCCTGGTGTCACCGGAGAGGATCTTCCGCTTACCGGACTTCGGAACGTACAGGCAGGGAGCCGGCAGCGCAGTGGCTCTCGACCAGGACCTAATGGAAGGCATTGGAGTATTACTGACAACGGGGACCATGATGGTGACCGCAAGAACAACGCAAACATGGTTACACAAGCAGACATCGCCCGTGTTCGCGCGCTGTTCCTCTGCTCTGGCGTCAAGGCAAAAGAAATCGTTCGCCGCGCGCATGCCCAGCGAACACCTCCGGAATTCCTTTTATGCGCTGCTGCTACATCCAAGGTGCAACTCTATCCCGTCTCAATTAAGGAAGAGCATGTGTTAGCTGCACGTATATTGGTCAAAGATCTTGAATCATCTACAAGAGCTCTGCAGTCGACTCTTGAATGCTTCCGCGACAAAGCCATCCAGCAACTCACAAACCAAATCTCCAATCTTCAATCTACCGTCGACTCCGACCTGATGCCGCGTATCTTGGAAGGCGGAGATGAGGCTGTACGTATTACAAGTGAAGTTTCGGGCCGGGGACCCCTCCAGGTCAAGCAGATCACCGATGAGATCGATCGCATGATCCGGGCCCGGAGACGCAGAATGAGGTGGGTACGGAGCTTCGGCTGGATGCTGGTTGAATGGGGTCTTGTTGCTGTCATGTGGTGTGTATGGCTCATCGTGGTGCTTGTTGGCTCCGTGAAGAGGGTGTTCGGTATGGGATTGGGCTTCATTCGGTGGCTGATGTGGCTTTAGTTACGCCCTGCAGCATATTGTATTGGATGGCGTTAGAGATTTGCGACGTGTCCGCACATGGCGTTTGGGTAATGGGTGTTTGAGCGGATTGGATACCGTGATACCAGGTTGCACAGAGGGTTGTATGATCACAAGTAGCGAGTTTCTTATGTACATGTTAGCATAGCCTTGTAATGAACATGCGGAATATTTCCAGCAGAACGCAAGCTTCTGGCATTGATAGAATTGTGAATTGATGGATGCAGAAAGAAACCTTAAAGTGTTGGTTTGGTTGTTCAAAGTTAGTCGCACGTGCCTTCCGCGCCGCCAGCGCCGCGCGTCTACGTCATCGGTTCCATCGCGACACGCTTCACCCTTCTGCACGTCTCAACACTAAGCAACACACAGGCAGGATTGTGCAACTGCCCCAAAGCCCACTAAACCATCTTCTGCCTTCTTCGAACGCGATTCTCTACAGTGCGTCAACAATGAGGCATTGCTGATCTCCTTGAATTCAACATCAGCCAGCCGAGATGGATCACCAGACGGTGTTCATGGCCAGCGGCCATGACAACATCGGCGCGTTGTCGGTACGTACCTGGCTTACACTTAACCTTACCCAATGCATCTTCACTAACATATTCCGGGATCAAGTCTCCCGGTCCATCGTCTTTCGCCGCCCTCGCTGCGGCTTTCATTCCGACGGCCGTGATTGCGACTTTGTACATTGTTGTATTCATCCTCATCAGACCGAGGTTCCCTAATATCTATTTTCCAAGGACGTATATTGGCACAGTTCAGGAAAAGAATCGCACACCATGCCCAAAATCACCGGGTTACTTTGGCTGGGTTCACATCATGAGGACTGTCCCTGATAAATTCATGCTCTATCATCACTCCCTGGACTCATACTTGTTTCTTCGGTTCCTCAGGACCTTGATCTTCATCTGCGTCGTAGGCGCCGTCATCACCTGGCCGATTCTCATACCAGTTAACTGGACCGGAGGCGGCAGGTCTAGGGAGCTAAATCGGATTGCAATCGGAAATGTGAAGAAGAAGGACCATCTTTACGCTCACGCTGTCGTTGCGTGGGTGTTCTTCAGCTTTGTCATGTTCACAGTCGCACGTGAACGGCTCTGGCTTATTGGACTACGACAAGCATGGAAGTTGGCCAAGCCAAACGCGAAGAGATTGTCCTCGCGTACTGTTCTCTATCTCTCAGCACCTACTGCCGCTCTTGACGAGAGTAACATGCATAGATTCTTCGGCGACGACGCAGTCAGGATATGGCCAGTCACCAAGGGCGATAAGCTGGTATCTTTGGTTTCAGAGAGGAACTCGAAAGTCGAAAAGCTAGAAGGTGCTGAGATGACATTAATCCTGAACGTCCATAAAGAAGTGGGGAAGAGTCACAACCGTAACATCAAATACGAACAACTACCGAAGCAGATGAAAAAGTCTCTGCGGCCTACGCACAAACCGAAGACGCCGGTTGTTGGCAAGGAAGTTGACAGCATCAGCTACTACCGGGACCAGATCAAAGAGAATGAGGATGAGATTGAGAAGGCCCGTGAATCAAATGAAACAATCGAAAGTCGTAATGGCGCAGCAGCGGTATTTGTCGAATACCGCACGCAACCTGCGGCTCAGCGAGCCTACCAACAAGTCGCGTCCTCAGATGTTCTAGCTCTTGCACCCCGCTTCTTAGGGCACACCCCGAGCGATATCGTCTGGGGAAACCTGAACCTACCACCAGCGCGCCGTATATCACAAAGCGGGGTCGCAATATCCCTTGTGGTTGCCACCATTATCTTCTGGTCCATCCCCGTTTCTATAGTTGGTGTCTTCTCGAACATCCAGTATCTTGCCGAGAATTTCAAGTGGCTCTCCTTTCTCAACAAGCTTCCGCCTACCTTGATGAACTTGCTGAGTGGCCTGCTACCTCCGCTGTTGCTGAGCGCATTGGCTAGCTATGTGCCGAACATCTTCAGATGTAAGTATATTCGACTGGCGCACCTCATCTTGAGTATGGCTTACCAGTACAGATATCTTCACGACATTTGGAGACCCTACAAAGACAGTAATCGAGCTGAAGGTGTTGAAATGGTACTATGTCTTCCAAGTGCTACAGGTCTTCCTTGTGACTACACTATCGTCAGGAGCTGCGGCTGTAGCATCTCAAATCGCCCAAGACCCGAGCTCAGTACCTCAACTTCTTGCGGAGCGTCTGCCACGAGCATCAAACACCTATCTCACTTACTTTGTTGTCCAGGCATTGACCAATGCTCCGAGCAACATGTTGAATTACACCGATGTCCTATTCTATATCTTTTATGACAAGTTCTGGGATAAGACGCCTCGCCAAAAGTACAACACCTACATCTCAATGAGGGGTATGTCTTGGGGCAAGTTGTTTCCAAAGTATGGCAACTTTGTCATTATCGGTAAGCCATCTGTCTTGATACTGTCTAGAAATGGCGATACTAAGTTCTCTCAGCGATTGCCTACGCATGCATTGCACCGCTTGTCCTTGGCTTTGCAGCAATTGGTCTGATGATCTTCTACTGGAGCTATCGATACCAACTACTTTACACCGCACAACCCAAGATTGACACCAAAGGCCACGCCTACACGCTTGCTCTCCAGCAAATTCTCACTGGTATCTACATTGCTGAGCTCTGCCTTATCGGTCTATTTAGCCTACGCAACGCCACCGGTCCCTTGATCATGCTCGGTGTCCTATTCTTCACCACGGCCGTCTCAAACTACACGATGAACCGCTACCTCGCTCCACTCGAAGAGTACATGCCTGCAGATCTTGCTCCCAAGTCCGAAGACGACGATCAAGCACCATTGCTCTCCACGGCAGAGGAAGGCGAGTCTGACGCTCTGCGTCACGCAGAGGAGAGGATTGATCGTGTGAGCGAGCGAACTCATGTGCCAGCGCACGTAATCTCGCCCTTGGCTCGTTTCTTGCAACCACATATCTTTGCCAGCCATGCGGCGATGAAGGAATGGTTACGCGATGGCGACTTTGACGAGGATGATGAGCCGCAGTACGAAGAAGGGAGCTTGAAGAAGGCGTATTTGAATCCTGCGTTTGCGAGCAAGACGCCTACTATCTGGCTCGCTAGGGATAGCATTGGAGTGAGTAAAAATGAGATTGGCGAGAATGAGAAGGTGGAGTTGAAGAGCACGGACCAGGGAGCATGGATTACGGGGGATGGCAAGTTGAAGTGGAGTGTGGATAATTTTCAAGAGGTGCCAGTGTTTAAGCAGGATGCTAAATGGTAGAAAACTGTGCTGTTGGGGGGCTTATCATTGGCATTTGAAATTTACCACAATTGGATATGATGTATTTCACATCAGCAGTATTTTTTTTCTAGGTATGATTCTTACACTAATGAGAGATGGAGAGATGTTGCCTATGTGACCATAGCCTCACTCTTTCTCTTTTCCTTCCTCTTGCTACTCCTCTAACATTTCTTTTCCCTTGTTCAGAAGCGCCACATCATCATCATCATCATCATCATCACCCAACTCCTTGTCAACCCCAGCGAGAATAGCAGTCTTCCTGTAGGCCAAAAGCTTCACCTTGCTTTCATCAAACACTTTTGCCGTATTCCCATAAGCAACGTTCTTCTTGGGAAAGTAGGGCAGACAAGCCAAGTCTTGGGGCGTAAGACTGTACTTCGCCTTGCTCTTTGTCTGATTGATAGCTGAGGTTGGCTCTTCGGCAAGTTTGTTGTCGTCGTCATCATCATCTCCTAGAGAATGTGCTATGATATATTCGGACCAATCCTGCTTTGGCGTCTTCTTCCTTTGCTTCTCCGTCTTTGTGGATTTTTCGTGTTCAACAGCAGCATCTTTGTGCCTAGCTGCCTGTTACTAAACGATTTCGAAAAACTTGCTTTACAGAACGGGATTACTCACTCCTCCTTCCAGATTTTTTCACCCTTATCCACAACAACCTTATCGTGGCCCTCAATCCCAGCCAGCATTCCCAACTTTCTGAACGCCAACTCTTTTACGTCGTCCTCGACGAATAACTTCATCGTTCCGCCATACTGTGGGTTCTTCTTCTCAAATCGTAACAGCGGGCCTAGCTCGGCGGGCTTGAGACCATAGCGCTTGAGACTGTTTGTTTGAGTAATGGCTTTGTCCATTGCGGGCTCGGTGGCAAGCAGCTCGCCGTGGATGTTATGCTCATCAAGCCAGGCTTCCCAATTTTTCTTGGCGCTGGCTTTGACTGCTTTAGCTTCCTGTGCATCGGCTTTTTGGCGGGCTTCTGCTGCAAGGGTTGTGGGATCTTTCTTTTGGCGCTTGGTTTTGGACGGGGAGCTCGAGGACATGGGGGCTAGGGGAACTTTGTCGTCTTTGTCGTCGTCTTCCGTGTCAGGTGCAGTGCGCTTCTTGGCCTGTTTTTTGGGTGTGGTGGGTGTCTTTGTGGATTTCTTGGGCGTCTTCTTTTTCTTCTTCTTGCCATCGAAATCTGAACCCTCGGATGCTGAAGTGTACTTTACGGCTTTGGTGGTGCGACTTGAGTGGCGTGTTGACATGCTGGGCTGAAAGTATGCCTATTCAAGGTGAAGTAACGAGCTGGCGTAGATGTGGATGTTTGCAAGGTTGCAAAGGGCAGGGAAGATGAGCAACTTGTGTATTAGAACGTCCAA
>Ga0265780_10010518_pt1 | contig 11017 bp, 11 predicted proteins | sample P1T30metagenome_FD_192432 | JGI IMG/M metagenome (GOLD analysis project Ga0265780, IMG submission 192432) | Plant litter microbial communities from East Loma Ridge, Irvine, California - P1 T30 | ecosystem: Environmental > Terrestrial > Plant litter > Unclassified | place: USA: California... | reverse complement strand
TGGTCACTGCGCCTCAACCATCACACCTCACGTACGTCCGCCTGTGTCGAAGTCGCTGCTCTGTCCGCTCGAGCGTCCGCCCTGATCCTCTCACAGCCCGTCACTGAGAGCCTCGCGCAAGCCACTCGCTGTTAGAGCCGCTCGTCGCTCTCAGATCAGTCTGAAACCCCAATCCATGCTGTCAACAACTGTCCCCCAGTACACGTACCCCAATCTACAAGACAACCCTGTCAAGCTCAACCACCAGCCCGCAGCCTTCAGAATACAGAACACGTGAACCCTTGGCGCGCTTGGTCTTCTACTGCTAGCGAAGTGCGTGCACTGCAACCTCACCACGCCAACCTCGATTCTCACTGGCTAAAGTATAGCATTATCTCTTCTACCCACATGTCTGATTCCGAATAATACTCCCGGGAAGCTGCCATTGCAGAGTTCTTCAATCAGACGTGTGCAACCCGCGCTTCCTGTGACAGCAAAGCACTAGATCTCGTAGGCGGAAAAGTCGTCCCCGTTGAAGTGCAGGGAGTATGCAGCTACACCGTCTACGCTGGGCCTCAACTCAAGTATGTTGTCCAATTCCGGCTCAAGTCTCTGAAGCTGGATATCAAGACGGCGACTTTGGCCACGGAGGTATACGGCTCTCTGTCGCCAACAGTCAAATCCTAGGGCGAACTTGGATCAGAAGGAGACGACGCAGGAAAGGAACCGCTGCTGGTCTATGTCATGGATCGGATGCGAGGTATTAGTCATCTAGGCTTTATTCTCAAATATGGATATCCGCAAAATTCAGAGTCAAACTTCGCTGCACGGAAGAACCTCATGACAGACATCGCTCGGTATGTACTTATTAGAAGCCAGAGAACCTGCTAATTATTTGCTGATAGATTCATGGCCCTCTCATGGAAAGCCCCACAGGAAGTCTCATTGGAGTACCGGGAGATGCTGGCCCAAAGGTACACTAGCGACTTACAGCTCTTGCTTACAGCGCTACCAGAACGATTCCAAGCTATCGTCCAGGGTGTGCTTGATCACTTAGACTTAGTGTTCTCTCTCCCTATGGTCCTGCTCCATCGTGACTTTGGCACGTCAAACATTCTCGTTGAGGATAAGACTTGCCACCTCACTAGTGTCATTGACTGGGCCGAAGCAGAGGTTTCCCCTTTTGGTCAGAATCTTCATTCCCTTGAAGCATTTACTAGCTCACTCAACCTTCAACAAGGATGGAAACGATACGACGATTACAAGGACTTGCAAGTCAGCTTCTGGGACACCTTTGGCAATGAGGTTGGCAAAAGTTTTACTCAAGAGACTAAAAAGGCTATTGAAACATCTAGAGTCATTGGTTTACTATTCTCCCGGGGATTCACAAAGCGGCTTGCTAATGCAGCCCCACCTACCCCAATTTCCGATGACAGTACAGGAAGCTACAACATGTTGTTCCTTGACGGACTCCTTCTCAAGCCAGAGACCAAGTTTATTAGCCTGTGAGCGGAAACATCTGGGCTCATGGAGGAGAGAGAGCGATTATGGGATGTGGGACATGGTCATATTTGCTACGGAATCTTCCCCCCCTACAATGATTCAGAATTCAGAGGACGCCGACATCGGCAAGACCTTGCTTCAGGTCACCGACATTCTCCAATTTAGGCAACGGCTTCCCAGCATTGAACACCTTGTGGCTGCCTGATGTCATCGTGGCATGAGTCTCATTAGACGCACACGCTCTCGGTTCTCCTTCTCTGACCACGAACTTCCACCCTGTGATTCGGCTCGGTGTGCAACCCAATACCTTCTGACCATCCAGCATGACTGTTCGCTGATCAAGAATGAGCTCCCAAATGTCGCATCCCACACCGTCCATGAGTACCTGAAGGCCAATAAGGTCGGTAAGATTGTTGCTTGTGATGTAGTGAACGAATTCAGTGACGAAACCATGTCCAACACCCGAAAGATCAGGCATCGGTCCATCCTGATACTCGTACGCAAGGAACTCATTGTCTTTGAGAACAAGGATGTCCATGAACAGCACTAAGATTGACGGTGCTGACGTCGTTCGGGTTGGTCCAGCGGCCGCACGGGTTCTCGAAGTTCTTCCCCAGCATGATAGTATTCTCCGGGATCTGGAAATGGCCATGGATCAGGTGAACTCCAAGGGTGTTATGGGCATTGTGGCGGACGAACAGCGCCGCAAGGTTCTTGATGTGTTCATCAGCAACTGGTGGCTGTGCGGCGTCGTCCAGAAAAGCATTGTAGCTAAGTAAAATGTGTTAGATCGGTACGTTCAGGCTAGCACGTCTAGGCTTACGCAGTACGACTTCTCTCCAAGTCTCTCAGAACCAGAGGCCTTGCAAAGGACCCTTCACCCAGAGAGCTTGCCACAACAGTTGCCATTGTTTCAAAGATTTCTCGAAACGTATTTGCTTGACAAAATGGATGAAGCAACGAAGCGAAAGTATATGAAGGTAACAATAGTAGGTGGATGCTATGGAATGAAATATAACGACGAATCCATCTTATACTTCATAATCCAGAATAGCTGCACCCATTCGCAAACAGTCTTCCACATTTCTGTCGCTAGTCGTGCGTCTGACTACTACAGAACTGGGAACCCGGGAAATCGATAAATCGATACCCTACATTATGTATGTCAATCCATTTATGGAATCAGGCAGAATGGCGCAGTGGCAAAGTGAATCTTGCCTATCACCCCAAGCTCTCCTACTATCCAGTCAGAAAGCCCGCGGAAAGCAGTCCTTACCAGCCTCCTAACCTCACCCGGAAGTCATGCCTGTGCAATGCCTTGTACCCCGCTTTCTAGCTTCTAAGTAATATTGCGGCACAGCATTTACAGAAAATCTTTGCATCTGGTAACGCAGCATAATTTTTACGCTACAGGCGCACTAGGTGAAGGTAGGCAGCTTTCAGATAGATCCTTACTGGCTACTTGACCGCGGCCGGTGAAAGCATGGTGTTTGGAAGTGTTGTATTGTTGGATATTCAGATATTGCTCTTTCCCACGGCTGTAACTGTGTCTTGAGTCCGGCGCTAAATTACCAGATGCAAAGAGATCCTGCCCATACATGCAGGACAAAAGTATCGAACACCCCTTTCTATCTATCTTTAGCAACCGCTACGGCACATGAGTTAGATTATCACACTTCTTATCTAGGCAAGGTTGCGGCACAGCATCGAATCGACGTATCAGCCTTTGCGCAGCCTCCACATGCGACTCCAGAATAATGCTGTTGTATTTCCAGGCGGTCACTGCGGCACAACGGTATCAAGAGATCGTCCTTGACACAACCTTCTCAAAAAGAGATATGCCGCAATATCCTATTCAGACAATCCGAGTTGACACTAAAGCCGACAATTGCGCGCAGTCTTTCCGAATTCATACCGTCTGTGCAGGGTTGATGCACGCCAAGGGTCGATGCACGCTGAATACCAAACTAGCCTAGCCAAATATCTACTAAATATCACTAATATTCGCCTATTAACCTAAGAAGTGTACGATTCGCTTAACTTTGCTAGGCGCCGCCTCTTTCCATTACATATAACCATTGGACGATGACAACTAGGCTTCTAATTACAGCGAAAATACCTGGGTATATTATACCGTTCAACAGCATTGACCGGCTAGCGTGTCCCCTGTTGGAAAGAAGCAGCACTGAGAGCAGCAGTCGATAAAGTTGTTGATGGTGCAGAGTTGGTTGGCAGGAAAGCAGACAGGCGGAGTTGGTGACGGAATGGCCGAGGAAGACGAGCTTGAGGCAGAAGGGATTTCGATAGATATCGACGACGGTTCCATTGACGAAGATGATGGTTCGACTGACGAAGATGTCGGGGATGGCGTGGCGGAAGATGACGGGGACGGCGTGGCGGAAGAAGACACAGTCTCGAGAATAGATGACGACGTTGAAGATGGCTCTGCCGAGGTCGAACTTGTTACGACAGAGACGGTCAGTCCTGCGGAACCGGTTGTCCAGGTGGTGGTAGTTGATGACACGACGCTAGATGAGAGAGAGATCGATGAGCTAGGGCGAGTCGATTGTCTGCTCGATGAAGATACGGCATTACAGTTGCCGAAGCCTAGCTGGCAGCCTTTTCCGCAGTAGTCGGTAGTTGAGCCACAGTACGAGTACTGAGAACAGCATGTGCCCCATTTTGTTCCCAAGCATGTTGCACCTGCGCCATCTTTGCCGCAACGTGCGTTGGTAGAAACCTTCTGTGTCGAACCAGGAGCATTGGATGAGGATGTCCGAGTAGAGAATGTGGAAACTTGAGTTGATGATCTGATTGTGGACTGAATCGAAGGTGAAGGTACAGTGCCTGTTCATATTTTAGTTCAAAATGCACTATTATGTCCTGGGAGTGTGGTACCTATACAGTCCCCAAAGCCTTTCTGGCACCCTTTTCCACAATAGCTGTCAGTCGACCCGCAGTCTGAGAGACATCGTTAGTTTTGTATAGCTCGCTCATATGACAGTGAGACTTACATGAGTATTGAGAACAACAGTTTCCATATTTGCTACCCTTGCAGGCCAAGCCAAACGATGGCCCACATCGGGCGGATTTGCTGATACTCTGCGTCAATGCCATTGGCAAAGACGCCAAAGTGAGAGCTACGATAATGAAGGAACGCATCTTAAGATTTTCAACGACGAATCAGCGAATGTATGCGAGAGAAAGTAAGGTCCCTGTAAATGCGTAGTAGGCTCTTCTACGTGCACAACGACGAATATTTAAGTCTGCTAGGAACGCCCATAGCTTTGTTCTTGCAGATCGGCGTCTTGCTGGTGAGCTGACCGAAAGGGGTACAAGCCCTGAAGGGATGTACGCCTCGCTAACGATTCATGTCGAACACGCGTGCAACTTAGCCCAAAGGGGAAGTGTCATGATGCTTGCCTACCCGAGACGGGACAAGCGTGTTAATACCTACAGCCCCATGATAAGGCCATTCCGTAGCCTCTGTGATGTGGCTTGTGGCGTGAATTAGCTTCGTCGGACTTGTCCGTTAGCGCTCCCAATACCTACTGGTCTCAGAACGTCGTTACCTTGTCCCCCAACTCTTGACCAGACAGATAGATGACCTTTTGGATCTGCAAACACCTCGTGTTTGTAAACATTCTGCGACCTGGCGCTTGTCCTATGGCGATTACGCAGAATTAATTTTGCCTCTGTACAAAAGCCTTCGTTGAATTGAACGTGTTAGGTTTAGACCGAAAATGCGGCTGGCTGGAAATGAGCCTAGAACAGCCACGAGCCTAGCCTGCTTCTAAGACTTCGGGTGACCGCAAACGGGGCCCTCTATTGATCCATGTTCTAGAAGCACGCGTTCCTGGGCCGCTCGACGCGCTCACGAATCTCAATTTATGATTTGACTAGTGTTGTGGAGATGAGTATCAAAGATAAATTGAAGAAGAAGAAGCTGTATCTCCAACCAATTCCTATGATAATAAGGCAACATCATTAACGTTACCACATTGCTCACAGAGAATGCGGTTATCCAAAGACGCACATCCTGGAAACGCGACAGGACTAACATTTGGTGTACGAGCGATTGCCTGTACCATATAAGCAGCAACGAATCAAAATGCTGCGGTTGTTTCTCAATGCGGTTTTGAAATTACCTACAGGACATCGTGTTGCATTTAACATCCAAATATGAAGGCCCAGGTATATAAAGATTCCTCGCTTAGGGCTAGTTGATGGCTTTAGTGATCTGAAAGTTTGCGATTTGCAGTCTCACAATTGAATATATAATTTTGCTGACTAGCGTAATCTGCCACATACGACCATGGGGCGATGACAAGTAGGCTGGCTGTACTCGCGTGTGCGATTGTATCGCTGGAGCTCGTCGGCCTCACCATCCATTGCCGCGCACAACTGACACGATGTAGGCTACCCAGCCCTGATAGTACTCCAAGTTGATGAGCGTAAAAAGCGCCCCAATCTTTCGCATACGGCCATAGGGCGTTGAATACAAGGCTTCCTTGACCAAATTGTGCTTGCTCTGTCCATGCTAGCCCCAATAGAAGTGCAAATATATAGATTTTGACGAGTTGCAAATCTTTCACATACGACCACAGGAAAGTGAATACAACGCATCCCGTTTGCTCTGCGATATTTAAGCACTTTACCGGCGGATTAGTAGTCATGTGGGTGACCACTGGCGAATCCCCGCTGTTGTATGTTTTTGCCCTTCTTTTTGCCTCCAGCACGTGACCCTACTACATCTATGTACCTAGGTAGGGATTTTGATATAAATGCATTTAGAGTCCCTGCATAACACAGAGAAGCAAAAGCTTTGTGAAGCCTTCTTAGCACATACGGGAAACGAAAACCACGAGCCTAGCAGTCGAACCTCAGTCTCGGCAGCTAATAAATAGCCATGACGAGGTCTATTTTGTTTAAGCATCCTGCATATTGAAGAAATATTTATAGGCGCAAAGACTTGCTTTATCTTTCAATCGAACAGCGAAATGTAGAAGGTATCACGACTGCGGGCTCGGCTTTAAACTCGCCAGAGGACATAACCGCGAAAATGCATTGGATCTAGGCTGTTATGTCCGCGGCATGTGGTGGCCTTAAAGGGCCCCGCGTCGCTTTTTTGCTGCCACCTCGCAACAGTCACCATCTACGCTCTAAAAATGATGGCCAACAATAGTGCCCCTAACACCTACGACTTCATACTTGTCGGAGCTGGATCTGCCTCGTGTTTGATTGCTTCGCGCCTTTCGCAGCAGTTACCAGACCACCAAATTCTTGTTCTCGAGGCCGGGGAACATATTCGCGATGATCCAAAAGTTCAGACACCCGGTCTGGCAGTACAACTCCAGGGTGATTCGGCTTATGACTGGCAGTACGCTAGTATGCCGGAGTCCGGTTTGAATGGCAGAAGCGCAAAACAACCCAGAGGAAAATTGGTGGGCGGTACTAGTGCGATAAACAGCCATAGTGTGGTATTCCCTAACCATGAATGGCATGATCGCATTGCAGAGGAGCTATTGTCAGACCCAGGAAGAAGAGAGTGGAGCTCACAGGGTATGGGGGATTGCTACGAACGGTGGCAAGCTGAAAGCTGCGGCCTGAGAGAAAACGGCGCTGCGATATCTGGGAATCGTGTTCAAACATCGTTCCCAAAGGCCATGGGCGTTCTCCAGTCGAAGTGGATAGAATCCTTTGAGGAGCTCGGCCACGCGACAAATAAAACAGGGTTTGTCAAGAGCTCTGCTGGTGCAGTCACTGTCACCAATGCCATCGACTCTTCAAACGGCGAGAGAAGCCATGCGGGTACAGCATTGCTAGAGCCTGCACTTAAGCGAGGCAATGTGACGTTGAGAACGGGTGTCAAAGTCAACAAAATCGCATTCGCAGACACGCAGAAAGCAGACGAAAGACTCCATGCGAACGGTGTTTACTACATTTACCAGGGAGAGGAGCAATTCATTCGCGCAAGAGAGATCATCCTCGGTGCAGGTGTGTTCGAATCCCCTGCAATTCTGGAACGATCGGGTATCGGCTCCGAAAAAGCCCTCACCGTCGCCAAGGTACCAGTCTTGTACAATCTTCTGGGTGTTGGCGAGAACTTGCAGGACCATCTCAACTGCGGTTTGTCTTGTGAGACTCAAAACGACGTCCCCACTCACGACGAAGAGTTGAGAAATCCAGAACTGCGAAAGGCTACATTGATGGAGTACGAAAGAAGCCACACTGGTCGAGCTTCAGAGGGAGGAGCGTACAGCTTCGCCTTCACGCCACTGCAGATGCTAGAAACACCTTCGGAGACGCAGGAGCTGACTGAACTGGTGCAACACTGGACTGAGAAAGAGAACAACCCGAGCTTGCGAGCCCAGTACTCGATTCTACAAAAGACAGTAGAAAGTCCCAGTGAAGCAACTGCAACTACCTTCATGCTCCGCTGCCAGCGCAACCGAGACCTTGAATCATTTCCCAAGGGTACGCCGTCCATTGTCGACGGCAATTTCGTTACCGTGGTCGCCATGCTGGCTCATCCTTTCTCGCGTGGAAGTTGCCACATCTCTTCTGACCCTGCGCGCCAGCCAGAGATCAAGTTCAACTACCTGTCTCACCCGCTCGATGTAGAAATCTTGGCCCGTCATTTGCGACTCATCGAAAGGCTCTTCCAGAAGCCTACTTTCGCTGGAATTATTAAGCCGAGCGGTAAAAGATTGCCTCGAAGCTTCCCTCATCCGATTGTATCGCTCGAAGATGCAAAACGGATACTTCCCATCAACTCCGCCACCAACTATCATCCGTGTGGCACATGCTCGATGATGAGGGAGGACTTGGGGGGCGTGGTTGATGAACGGCTGCGAGTGTACGGAACCGGGAACGTAAGGGTTTGCGATGCCAGTATTTTGCCAATCATTCCGCGAGGAAATATTCTGACTGCTGTCTACGCCTTCGCTGAAAAAGCTGCCCAATTGATTTGCAAGGAAGCAAAGTCGGGATTCTCTTCAGACTAGAATGAGCTCTTACAAGTTACCGAGAGAATAACGAAACTGGGTGCGCTGTGCAGCTTGGTGTGAACTACTATTTCGACGTTTCTATTTGCGGTTGCGTTGGCCTGAAATCTGGCGGCAAGCTCGATGAGGACAGGGCAAGTTGCCAGCCACGTCACCCCGCTTTTGATTGTGAAGTCCACGCTCGCGCACAACGCTCAACGTGATGTTCCGATCACAACTTCTCGTATCAATTTGCTTCTTGTGTTCGCTGCAAACACTGTCTAGGTGATTGAAGGCTTTACATACCGCTTGAATGGATATCTTGACGGACAAGCTGTGCATGGCCTGTAAGGCATTCCAGAGGGGAATGAGCAAGCAAAAAAGCGGCAGAGACGATAGCAGAATACAGTTCGTGCACCATGACACTTCTTCCTCTTTCCAGCAAGCAATTGAGAAGAAATGCACGATTTGCGAACGACTGTTTGCGGCCCTCGAGCGTGAGGATATTACGAATTTGGCGAACACGCCTGTGGTCAAAACCTCAGTTGCAGGACCTACGACATACGAAAGAGCTCCAATAGGCAGCGACAATCATTCCGCTGTAATTAATTTCAGGTGCAGGGATCTTATCGCACGATTTGTGCTAGAATCATTAAGTGGTTAGTGACCTATTCTCAAATGTTGAGACATGTTGACGTGATGGCGCCCCAGAAGAGCCGGATCAATCAGGTATCGTTACCTCATCAAATACTGGCGAAGGCAGCGCGATTGATTTTCTCATTGCGCAAAACAAGCAATGTTTGAAAGAGCACCTTGAGTGTAGGGCGCGCAATTCGGAGACCAAGTTCTTTCCAACGAGAGTTGTCGAGATTGCGGGCCTCTCGGCACGCATCTGTTTGAGGCAATATGTCCCAGCCGGGGCACAGTTTGTCGCTCTATCCCATTGCTGGGGCAAGTCGAGACCGTTGACCTTGACAAAGTCAAACATTGCAGCTCTGACGCAGGGCATCACGGTCGCCTCCCTCCCCAAGACATTTCAGGACGCCATCGATGTGACAAAGAGATTTGGCCATCGCTATATATGGATTGATTCACTGTAAGATGCCGCACATCGAATACGAATTCAGTGAGCTGATGTACATGAGGTGTATCATCCAAGATGATGCAGAGGACTGGCGTGTAGAGTCCAGCCAGATGCGCAATGTGTATCCGAATGCGACATTTTGCATCGCTGCTACAGCAGCGTCGGATGGAAATGCTGGGCTTTTCTTTGACCGGGATGCTGCGTCTTTGATGCCAATAGACATCGACTTTGAATGGACTGGAGCTGAATGGCCATCTGCCGGTACCTACTCCTGTAGCTTTGCTTGGCCAGATGCATATACGCACATCGATCGCGCGCCATTGAACCAACGAGGCTGGGTTGCTCAAGAGCGATACTTATCGCCTCGCATTCTACACTTCGCGCGAAAGCTCGTCTTTTGGGAATGTCGAGACGCAATCACATGCGAGACTCACCCAGAAGGGCTTCCGGGGTGGATTCAATCCGGCAATCTCGAGGACGATCTGTACTCACTCAAGAGAATCGTGAATGACCTGAGCCAGGACTTACATGATGATATCGGTTTAAGGCAAGAGTCAGCTGACGAGATCTACTGGTGCTGGTGCAAGTTTCTTGCTTTGTACACATCCTTTCGCTTGACGAAAGAATCCGACATCCTCGTTGCAATACATGGCATCGCGCAGGACGTTGGCGAGAGAATCCAGGATGAGTTGGTTGCCGGACTGTGGAGAAAGCGCCTCGTGCAGGATCTGTGTTGGTCTATACGGTACAAGAAATCCTTTCCGCGCCGACCTGCAACATGGAGAGGTCCATCCTGGAGCTGGGTTGCTTCTGCGCAGCCAGTGCGAGCCAGTCGTTCAGGGCTTAGTAACACTGGAGAGTCGTACGAATTAAGCAATATTGTGGATGTTCAAGTTACGATGGATGCATCCGGGAATTTGGCACGGGCTGTCATCATGCTGAGATGCCGCCTTCTCAAGTACACTTCTCTTCAAGTGCAGGTAATCCTGGACGATCCGGACCAGGGTGATAGGCGCGCATGGTACCTAATCTTCTTGCGACATCACTCGCGCACTAGGAACTCGGAAATTGAAGGTCTTGTTGTCGAGCTTTTTGATGAAGGGTGTTATCGACGCGCTGGCTATTTCCGCCATGAGGAGGGGTCTTCTTTGCCTGCATTAGGACTTTATTATGCGCAAGAAGAGCGGATGATCCAACTCTGGTAGAGCGCATGCCTGTGGACATGGTGGAAGTCACGACCACCTAAAATTGCGATCTCGGCAACGTCTACGGGTCCCCTGATCACCTTCGATAGCGAAACATGCTGAAGGCGACCCAATCCGAGCGGAACCACGGTAAGCAGCTTAATAGAGTGGATAGGTCTGGTAACAATAATTGCGGCAATCTTGTTTCTCCGGACTACCTAGTAGTTAATGGGACACTAAACTTAGCGAGTTTCTCAGACACGAAGACACACTGCAAACCA
>Ga0265780_10010517_pt1 | contig 11017 bp, 6 predicted proteins | sample P1T30metagenome_FD_192432 | JGI IMG/M metagenome (GOLD analysis project Ga0265780, IMG submission 192432) | Plant litter microbial communities from East Loma Ridge, Irvine, California - P1 T30 | ecosystem: Environmental > Terrestrial > Plant litter > Unclassified | place: USA: California... | reverse complement strand
CCAAGCGGGCTGGTTTCGGTACTGGGAGAAAATCGACGACTCAAACCTGGGCACCGGCGTAGTGATGGCCCCGAGCTACCTCACTGACTACCAAGACCATCGCAGCGCCCAAAAAGACGACAACCAGCTGTATATGGTGACTAAACCTCAGCAGAACAAGGTCGTTTTTTACGCTGGTTTTGGTTGGCAAAAAAGCGGGCAATTCGCCACAGCGGCCGCGTGGGATACTTACCTGGGCGAGTTTGCGCAGCGCCTAGCCTCGCCACTCGCGGTGAGCTGGCGCTAGCTATCTTACAGCCAAGGGCTTAGTAGCGCGCAAAGTAGATAGTGAACGTAGAGCCGAGGCCCGGCTCGCTCTGCACCTCGATGCGCCCGCCCGCGTTTTCAACTATTTTCTTGACCATGTACAGGCCAATGCCAGTGCCCTCGACGTGCGTGTGCAGGCGCTGGAACATAGCAAACAGTTTTTCCCGGTCCCGCGCCAAATCCATACCCAGGCCATTGTCGCGCACCGTGAGCACCTGGTAGGCGCCGTGCGGCTGGTAGCCCACGTGCACCACGGGCGCCCGCTCGGGGTGCTGGTACTTGATGGCATTGCTGAGCAGGTTATACACCACCGAGCGCAGGTTTTTCTCCGAGAAAAGCAGTGTAATACCTTCCGGAACAGTGACGTGAACCTGCGCCCTACTTTGGGCGATGAGCGGGGCTAAATCCAGCTGCACTTCCTGCACCACGCGGGCCGGGCTTATTTTGGTAGGCTGCGGGGTGTGCTCTTTTTGGAGGCGCGACACGTCGGTGAGGTGCCCGATAGTGCGGCCAAAGCGCTCGATGGCGTCCTGCATCAGGCGCAGCAGCGTCGGCACCTCGCCAACCTGGCTGGCGGCGGGTAGCTCCTGGCTCAGCATCAGCAACAGGCCCTCCAGGTTGGAAATCGGGGCTTTAAGGTCGTGCGAAGCCGTGTAGATGAAGTTATCCAGGTCCACGTTGGTGCGCGTGAGCTGGGTGTTGGTCTCTTGCAGTTCCTCGTTGCTCACCCGCAGCTCTTCGTTGATGGCGGCCAGCTCTTCGTTCAAATCCTGCACCTGTTGGCGGCTTTGCACGCGCCCCGTTACTTCAAAGCCAAACATTACCAGCCCGTTGATGCGGCCGGCCGCATCGTAGCGGGCCTGGTACACGAAGTCAAAATAGCGGCTTTCCAGCTGCCCATCACTGGGCCGGGCCAAGTGCAGCAACAGCTCGCGCCCCTCGTAGGAAACGCCCGTTTCGTACACCTGGCGCAGCAGGGCTGCTACCGGGCTACCCAGCAGCTCCGGCAAAGCTGCCAGCAGGGGCCGGCCCAGCAGCAGCCGGCCCGGAAACAGCGCCTCGTACTCGGGGTTCAGCAACTCAAATACTAGTTCTGGCCCATCGAGCATGCAAATGGCGACTGGGGCCTCCTGCACCAAACGCGCCAGCCGCACGCTCTGCTCCACTATTTGCTGGGTGCGCTCGGCTACCCGCGCCTCCAGCGCCTGGTTGAGCTGTTGTAGCTGGCCCTGCGTTTCGTGCAGGGCCATATTAGCCCGCTGGTATTCCTCGTTGCTGGCGTGCAGCTCTTCGTTGATGGCAGCTAGCTCCTCGTTCAGTTTTTGTACCTGCTCGTGCGCCCGCTCTACCTGCTGGCGCGCCACCACCTGCGCCGTTACCTCCACGGCCACGTCGATTACGCCCTGCACCTGGCCCCTGGCATCGTAGAAAGGCTTGTATACGAAGTCGTAATAGGTGGTTTTTAGCTGCCCATCGCGCAGCACTTGGGCGGGGGTTTCGGTACCCACCACGGGTACTTCGGTCGCCATCACCTGGCGCAACAGGTCGTCGAAGCCCTGGCCTCGTAGCTCGGGCACCGCTTCCAGAAGGGGACGGTGCAAAATCTGGTCGGCGGCGTGCCCCCAAATGGTGCACATCTGCTGGTTGGCCGCCGTCACGCGCAGTTCCGGCCCTTCAAAAAAGCCCAGCGCCACCGGGGCCTGGTCTACCAGCGCCTGAAATTGATTGCGCTGGCGCTCGGCCTCGGCGCGGGCCGCGTGCTCCTCGGTCTGGCTGGCGCGCAGGGCTACTTCCACCTCGGTGCGCGCTGCATCGGCCGTGTCGCTGAAGCTCACCAGCAGGCCCTGGCCCACGCGGCGGGCCGACAGCCGAAAGTAGTTATCCAGGCCATCGCCTTGGTAATTAACCGCTAGCGTGGCCGGCTCACCCGACTCAAACGCGTCGCGGTGAAAGGCAAATACGCCCGTATTCAGGGTGTGCGGGTAGTACCCGAGGTATGTGCCAGCGGGCCGTGCGGGCTGCCCCAGCATACGCTGCGCAGCCGCATTGAGCAGGTCAATGCGAAAATCCGTGAGGCAACCTTCGGCGTCGTGCAGGGGTGAATACAGGGCAAGGCCGGTCAGGGAAGCCTCCAGCACGCCCCACAGCAAGTCGGCTTGGGGAAAGGTGCTATGCAGGTCGGCCGGAAAAGAGGAAAGCGGGGCAACTATAGCGGGCATACCCAAAAATACAGTTACCGCCCCAAAGGGTTTTCGGAAGACCTTTGAGCAGGCGGCGTCTACCGGCGGCTAAGCCAGGCTAGCCTCCAGCTTATCCCTTGGGGCACGGCTGAAGGGTGCGCTCGTAGTCTTCAAACCGGATTTTAACGATGCCCGACCGGTCGGCGGTGCGCAGAATAGCGCCCTCGGCCCGGCCCGGGGCCGGCCCGCCGGGTAGCAGGGCCTGGGTGTGGGGCAGGTGCTGGCGCAGCCACGCCAGCACTTGCTCGTGCGTCAGGTCGGGGCTAGCTAGGGCAAAGGGCGGCAGGTGGGGCACGCCCGGCAAACCTACCTGCGCCAGGTAAGCCGCCAGGGCGGGCTGCGGCAAAAAGGGCTGGCCGTAGCGCATGCCAGCGGGCGTTTCGGTTTCGCGCCACTGGGCCAGCTCGCGCACGTCGGCCCGCAGCTGGTCGGCCAGCGCGCTGGCATCGGCAAAAACGGCCACGTCAAACACCCGAAACCCGACCTGCTCGGGCAGCGCGTAGTGCTTGGAACTGGCCGTGACTTTGCCGCCGTAAAACTCGCCGTAGATAACGGTGAGGGGCGCCAAAGTATTCGGGCCAATGGCGTAGGCCAAAGCTGGCAAGTGTCCCCCGGCATCCGCGAAAGAAGGAAAAACGGTGCGGCGCAACCCATCCACGATGCCCACAGCGGGGTCAAACAGCACGTCGCCGCTCACGGTGAGCAGGTGCTCGCGCGAGCCCACAACGTACGAGCCGTCGGCAAACACGAGGAGGCGGGCGCTGGTACCGTCGATTTTTTCGGTGGCCAGCAAAGGCAGCTGGCTCTCCAAAGCCGGCGTCGTAAGGGCCGCGGTGAGGCGGCCCCGGTCGCCCAGGGCGTGCAGGGTTAGAATAGACGGGTATTTGGTCAGGCTATTGAGCTGCGCCTGGGCGGTGGCGGCGTAGGCGCGGGCCTGGGAAGGGAGCGGAGAAACCATGGGCGAGGCAGGGCGAAGACGAACCGCTGGCTAAGGTAGCGCGCCGCTCGCGGGCTAGGACGGGTGCCCAAAAGCTGCCTCCCCCACTCGGCGAGCTTACGCCCTAGTCAGGCGCAGCTCGGGCCGCTCGGGCGTTAGCAGCGGAATGTTTTCGATGGTGAGCGAGGAGTTGTCGAGGCCGAAGCTTTCTTGCGGGCTGCTGCTAAGGCGGCGCAAAAAGCCCGACAGCCGCGCTATCAGCCGCTGCCAGCCGCTGAGCGAGTGGGCGTGCGGCAGCGTGCGATTGAGGATAACAAACTGGAAATCGCCCGGCTGCTTTTCGCTACGTAGCGACTCGTAGCGCGAGCTAATGTCGATTTCGCCAGCCTCAACCAAGTCCGTCACTACCTGCCGGAACATGTAGTTGATGGCGTGGTCGACGCGGAAACCCAGGTGAAAATCGATGCGCACGAGGTCGTTGGGCAGCAGTACCTCGGCGTGGTAGGACTTGGTGTAGGGCTCGTCGGTGGTCACGACGTGCAGCAGGTAGTAGAGGTCGGCGCGCTTGGGGCTTTTGCGGAAAATGCTGTGCACAATGGCATTTTCGACCAATTTGGGGTCGCGCGAGTCGGTGAAATACACGAGGTTGGTGGCCAGGCGGGGCACCGACTCGTCGCGGCTGAGCTTTTGCAGGCGGGGCAGCCACTCGGCCAGCGGCACGTATTTGTAGAGGTCCTGGTAGAGACGGCGGCCCTGAATCCAGCTCACCATCACGAGCAGCAGCAGGGCGCCCAGCAGCACGCTCAGCCAGCCGCCCTGCGGAAACTTGCGCAAATTGGCCACCAAAAACGAGCCTTCGACGGTGAAATACAGCAGCAGCAGCAGCGCAATCCAGGCCACGCCAGCCCGGCGCAGGCGCAGGTAATACCCCAGCAGAATAGTGGTACTGAGCATCGTCACCGTCACGGCCAGGCCAAACGCCGCTTCCATCTTGCTCGACTCGCGGAAGTAGAGCACCACGCCCACGCAGCCCACACCCAGCAGCCACGTGAGGGAAGGCACGAAGGCTTGGCCGCGCAATTCGGTGGGGTACGAGATTTTAACCTTGGGCCAGAAGTTGAGCCGTACCGCCTCTATTATCAGCGTGTAGGAGCCCGAAATGAGGGCCTGCGAGGCGATAACGGTAGCCAGCGCGCACAGCCCAATGGCCGGCAGCAAACCCCAGCGCGGTATCATCTCGAAGAACAGGTTTTGCTCGCCCAGCGGCTTGCCCTGGTGCTGGAGCAGCCACGCGCCTTGCCCCAGGTAGTTGATAACCAGGCATAATTTCACGAAAGTCCACGACACGTAGATGTTGCGCCGGCCCACGTGGCCCATGTCGGCGTAGAGCGCTTCGGCCCCGGTGCTACACAGGAAGATGCTGCCCAGCAGCCAAAAAGCGCCCGGCAGCTGCGTGAGCATGTGCAGCGCATAATACGGGTTAAGCGCCCGCAGAATACTGGGCTCGCGCAGCACGTAGGGCAGGCCCAGCACGGCTAGCATGGTGAAGAAGACCAGCATTACGGGCCCAAATAGCTTGCCGATTATCGCCGTGCCGAATTGCTGAAAGGCGAATAGCGCCACGATGATAACCAGCACGATGGGCACCGTATTGAGGTCGGGCTTGAGCACCCGCAGCCCCTCAATGGCCGACGATACCGAGATGGGCGGCGTGATGATGCCATCGGCCAGCAGGGCCGCCGCCCCCACAATGGCCGGCACGTAGAGCCAGCGCAGCTTGAGACGCCGCAGCAGCGCGTAGAGCGACAAAATGCCGCCCTCGCCGTGGTTGTCGGCGCGCATGGCCAGCAGCACGTACTTGAAGGTGGTGAGCAGCGTGAGCGTCCAGATGATGGCCGAAATGGTGCCCAGCACCACGTCTTCCGTCACGGGCCGGTTCACGAACACGCCGCGCACGGTGTAGAGCGGTGAGGTGCCAATGTCGCCGTACACGATGCCCAGCGCGATAAGCGTGCCCGCTGCCGTGATGCGGGCGTGCAGTGAGGCGTGCGGGTCGGCCGGGGCACTGATAGGCGCAGGAGCAGCAGATGACATGGAGGGAGCAGGAAAAGGAGCTATTTCGCCGCGAAGATGCGCCCACCGCGTCTCTAATGCCACACGGCAGGCGCGGCTGATTAGGCTGCTACAGCTTGAGCCGATTTAGCCCGCGTACTGAAAGCGGGTAAGTTAATGTGCACAGTCAATTTTAGATTCAGTATTTTAGCAAGAAATTTATTGCACTTTACCTAACAAGGCAACAAGAGCGCTGACCACCCTTTTTGCGCTAATATCCTAGCAGTTTGTACAGTTTTTAATCAGAATTTGTAATTTCATAAAATCTCGTCATTTTATCTACTTAAATTATTGTAAATCATGCTACTATTATTTATTACCAGTTTTATATTTTCTTATACAGGGCTCACCGGCACTTGAAAAACTCTGTTTTATTTCGCTAAATCGTTGCACCAAATTTAGAATTTTATATTTTGCATTAAAACACTATTTTATTTATCAGTTATTCACCATTTACTTTTGTGCGCTCTACCCCTTATACTATTTTTATGAGCCTACATTATTTACGCTCTACGCCTTACGTATCCATCTATTTTGACGACGCCAACAACTGGTTGTTTACGGAGTGGGAAGGTGACCTGACGCTGGACCGGGTACAGCTGGGCTGCTTAGAAATTGCGCATTGCTACCTCTACCAGGCGTACCCCCGCATTCTTAACAGCAACCTGCGGGTGGCAAGCGTGACGCCCGACATTGCGGGCTGGCTGGCCAGCGTTTTTATGCCTACGCTAGAGCTGGCCGGCGTCAAGCAGCTGGGCTGGGTGCTTTCGCCCACGCTCTGCGGGCGCAACCTGGTGCTCGACACGATGGCCCGCTGCTCTTACCTAGGTATCAACACGTTTGAGGATGTGGAAGGGGCTGTGTCGTGGCTGCAACACAACCGGCCCGAGGCCGCGCCGGGCAGCGGCCTGGTCCGCGAGCCCCGCCTGACCACTATCGAGAATAAGATGCGCGTGCAGCTTAATCGCATTGCGCAGCAGCTAGCCGAAACCTTACGCAACCAGGAAACTGGCATTTTTGCCTTGGCGCGAGTAGCATAAGGAGTTACAGCGCTTTTTGGGTTGTGGCGTCGCAAGATTTTGCGGCTTGTTTTAGGTGACGTTGCCTAAGGCAAGCCGCGAAATCTTGCGGCGCTACGCCATTTTACGGCTCCTTAGTAGCTTCTCTTTGGGGCTGCGCATGCGAGAAAAGCCGGCCCGGCGCTACTTTCGGGCCGCTGGTTTTTGCTGGCGCGTGTTTTCTCGTTTTCCTGCCCAAAACCCATGCAAAAAGCCGCCTTTTTGATGCGCCTGAAACCCGGCCACGCCGCCGAATACGAGCGCCGCCACGACGAACTATGGCCCGAGCTGGCCGCCGCCCTCACGGCCGCCGGCATCAGCGACTACGCCATTTTTCTGGAGCCTGAGCAAGGTTTGCTCTTTGGGGTGCAGCAATTGGCCGAGGGCCACACGGCCGCTGAGTTGCCCAAATTGTCCATTATGAAACGCTGGTGGGACTACATGGCCGACCTCATGGAAACCAACCCCGACCACTCGCCGGTGGCGCAGCCTTTGCAGCAGGTTTTCTACCTGCCGTAGCACGAGCTTTCAGTCCGCGAGTGTGCCTAAAAAACTAGCAGACTCGCGGATTAAAAGTGCGCGCTACGAACTGGCTTATTGCGCGTCGCCGCCGCCCTTCGAGTCGTCGTTGCGGACGGCGCGGCGCTGGCGGGTGTTGCCAGCCGTGAGCTTACCGAAGCGGTAGCTGAACGACAGGCGAATGGTGCGCTGGTACTGGTAGCTCACGCTTTCGCTGCTGAACTGGTCGGTGGTAGTGGAGTTGCGAAACTCGCGGCCCGGCGTGAGGAAGTTACTCGCATTGAGCGTTATATCGCCTTTTTCTTTAAGGATAACGCGCTTGATGGCCAGCGAATAATACGAGTAGCCCGAGTAGCGCGATTGCAAGCCCACGCCGCCCGTGCTAAAGCCGCTGTAGCCTTGCAGCGAGTATTTCTTGTTGATTTTCCACGACGAGTTGAAGCCAAAATTAGCGGTAAACAGGCTCGTGGTGCGGGCGAGGGCGGCGCTGGTGAGGCGGGTGTAGTTGAAGGTAGCGTTGCCGCTCACGTTCCAGTCGGGCACGGGCTTGATGGAGCCGTAGAGGCTCAGGCCGTAGGTGGCATTGGTGGCCAGGTTGCCGAAGGTGGCTTCGGAGCGGGCCAGCGCGTCGTTGTAGCGGCTGTAGCGCTCTATCGAGTTGCCGGTGTAGCGCACGTAAGCCGAGACATTGAGCGAGCTTTTCTTACTGAACGTGCTGTAGCTCAGGTCATAATTACTGGTTAGCTCGGGCGACAGCGTGGGGTTGCCATAGGACACGCTGTTGGGCGTAATTTGGCTGACGTAGGGGTTGAGGTAGTAGATGTTGGGGCGCTGAATGCGGCGCGAGAAGCTCAGGCGCAGCGTGTGGCCAGGTTCTTTGAGGGTGCGCGTAGCACTCACGCTAGGCAGCGCATTAAAGTAGGAGTTGGTGAAGCGACTGCCCGCGCCCACAAAGTCGCCCTCGATGCTGGTGTATTCGAGGCGCGCGCCCAGGTTGAAGGCGTATTTTTTGCCCGCCGCCAGGTTGAGCGTGCCGTATGTGGCGGCCACGTCCTGCTGGTAATCGAAGGCGTTGGAGCGACGCGGACTGCGGGCAAAATCGGGCTGCCGGGCCAGCAGCAGCGTATCGAGGCTGTAGTCGCTACTCACCTGGCGCAGAATGGCTTTGGCCCCAACTTCGAGCGTGGTTTTTTCCTTGAAGGGGTGCGTATAGTCGGTTTGGAGCGTGGTTTCGAGGTTGCGGGCGAGGTTGCTGCTGCGCTCGCGGTATTCGAGCGGGCCGCCCTCAATGGTGGCCGCGTGGTACTGATTCAGGTCGTAGCGGCCGGTGTTGCCGCTGCGCGTGTGCTGGGCCAGCACGCTCCACTCGCGGCGCGGGTGGTCGGGGCCGAAGGTGCGCGTGTAGCCCGCGTTGAAGTCGTAGTTGCGGCCCAGGTAGCGCTGCGCAATGTCGCGAATGTAAAGCGTGTCGAGCCGCGGCACGCCCGAATACTGGTTGAAAGCTTCCTGCGGCGAGTCGCTCTGGTAGAGGTTGCCGTTGGCGCTGAGCGTGAAGCTGTGCAGCGCCGACGGGTCGTAGGTGAGCTCGACTTGCCCGTAGCCGCCCACGCCCTCGCTGCTGGAGGTATTCTGCTGCCGCAGCAGCCCCGTGCCAGCTGGGGTAAAGTCGTTGCGGGTAGTGCTCGAGTAGTAGGGGTACGTGTTGTAGTAGCTACTGAGGCGGGTATTCAGACCCAGCTTGCCGCGCCGCACGTTCAGCGAGCCGTTCACATTCTGGTTGCGGTTGCCAAAGCCAGCCCCAATGTTGCCGTTGGTGCCTTGCAGCGTGCTCTTTTTTAGCACGATGTTGATAACGCCGCCCGAGCCTTCGGCGTCGTACTTCGACGAGGGCGAGGTGATGACTTCGATGGCCTTAATCTGGTCGGCCGGAATCTGCTTGAGCGCATCGGCCAGGTTGCCGGCCAGCATGGCCGAGGGCTTGTTATTGATGAGAATGCGCAGGTTAGAAGTGCCGCGCAGCTGCACGTTGCCGTCCACATCCACGTTGAGCAGGGGTGTTTTGCGCAGCACATCGGCCGCCGTGCCGCCGGTGCTGGTGGCGTCCTGCTCGGCGTTGTAGACGAGGCGGTCGGGCCGGGTTTCGACCAGCGGGCGCTGGCCGGTTACGGCTACTTCGCCCAGCTTTTGGGCGGCGGCGGCCAGCGTGAGCACGCCCAGGTTGGTGGCCTCGCTGGTCACGGCCACGGGCCGGGCGCGGGTGGCGTAGCCCACGAAGCTAAGCTGCAAGCGAAAGGCGCCGGTGGGCAGCCGTTTCAGCTCGAAACGGCCCTGCTCGTCGCAGGTGGTGCTGGCTAGCGGGGCCGTGCCCACAGCCGGCAGCAGGATAACCGTGGCGTACTCAATGGCTTTGTGGCTGGCCGAGTCTTGCACGCTGCCGCGCAGCTGGCCGGTACCGGCCGTAGGCTTGGCGGCCGGGGCTTGCGCCCAGCTTGGCAGCGCGCACACGACAGCCAGCATTGGGGCTAGAAGTTGTTTCACAGAGAAAAGAAAAAGGAGAAAGAAATGACAGTCAGGCAAAAGTACACGGTTGTTTACCCGCTTTACCGCACCCAACGCCCTATTTCAGCATATTAGTATTTAGCTGTTTTAACTCACTGCGTATTCCGAGTTGGGCACCGCTAAAGCAGGAGAGCGCAGGGTACTCTATGGCGGCCACGGGGCTAGCTTGCCGGCTATTCCTGCCCTACCATGCGCATTCTTTTTTCCTTGGTCAGCTTCGTGCTGCTGGCCCTTACGGCCGCCGCCCAGCCCGCCCCCCAAAAGCAAACCCAGTACCTCTCGGGCCGCGACAACACCCGCACCGCCACCTGGGACTTTTACTGCACCGGCGGCCGAAAAAGCGGCTATTGGACTACTATTCAGGTGCCTTCGTGCTGGGAGCAGCAGGGTTTTGGGGCTTATAACTACGGCCGCGACTACAAAACCTACGGCAAAAACTTCCGCTTTGCCGACGAGCAGGGCAAGTACAAGCACACCTTTTCGGTGCCCAATGACTGGCGCGAAAAGGCCGTTTTTATCGTCTTTGAGGGGGCGATGACCGACGCCGAGGTACGCGTAAACGGTCAGCTGGCCGGGCCGATTCACCAGGGCGCGTTCTATCGATTTAAGTACGATATCAGCCCGCTGCTAAAATTTGGCCAGCCCAATTTGCTGGAAGTAACGGTGAGCAAAATGTCGGCCGACGCTTCGGTGAACAACGCCGAGCGGCTGGCCGACTACTGGGTTTTTGGCGGCATTTTCCGGCCGGTTTACTTGGAGGCCACGCCCAAGCAGTTCATTCCTTACACCGCCATTGATGCCAAGGCCAATGGCGCGTTTACCGTGAATGTGGGCCTGCGCGGCCTCACCCAAAATACCGACCTCAAGGCCGAAATCATCGACAATACCGGCCGCGTGGTAGGCACCGCCACCGGCCGCGCCGCCGCTGCTGACACTGTGGTACAGCTACGTACGCAGGTGGCCAAGCCGCTCACCTGGACCGCCGAAACGCCGCGCCTCTACCGCGCCCGTTTCACGCTGCTGGCGGGCGGGCAGGCGCTGTACCAAACCACCGAAACCTTCGGCTTCCGCACCATCGAAGTGCGGCGCGGCAAGGGCATTTATGTCAATGGCACGCAGGTGAAAATGAAGGGCACCAACCGCCACAGCTGGTGGCCCGAAACCGGCCGCACCCTCAACGACTCAATTCACTTGATGGACGTGAAGCTCATCAAGGAGATGAATATGAACGCGGTGCGCATGTCGCACTACCCACCCGATGCCGAGTTTTTGCACCTCTGCGACTC
>Ga0265780_10010516_pt1 | contig 11017 bp, 11 predicted proteins | sample P1T30metagenome_FD_192432 | JGI IMG/M metagenome (GOLD analysis project Ga0265780, IMG submission 192432) | Plant litter microbial communities from East Loma Ridge, Irvine, California - P1 T30 | ecosystem: Environmental > Terrestrial > Plant litter > Unclassified | place: USA: California... | reverse complement strand
TGCCGTTCGTTACCGGCCTGATGAACTACGTCGTGCCGCTGCAGATCGGCGCACGCGACGTCGCGTTCCCGTTCCTGAACAACTTCTCGTTCTGGATGACCACCATGGGCGCCGTGCTCGTGATGGCGTCGCTGTTCGTGGGTGAATTCGCACGTACCGGCTGGCTGGCCTACCCGCCGCTGTCGGGCATCCTGGCAAGTCCGGGTGTCGGCGTCGACTACTACATCTGGTCATTGCAGATCGCGGGTGTCGGTACCTTGCTGTCCGGCGTGAACCTGATCGTCACCATCGTCAAGATGCGCGCGCCGGGCATGGGCCTGATGAAGATGCCGGTCTTCGTCTGGACTTCGCTCTGCACCAACATCCTGATCGTGATCACTTTCCCGATCCTGACCGCCGTGCTGGCCATGCTGGGCATGGACCGCCTGTTCGACACCGCGTTCTTCACGAACGACCGTGGCGGCAACGCGATGATGTACGTGAACCTGATCTGGATCTGGGGTCACCCGGAGGTCTACATCCTGATTCTGCCGGCCTTCGGCATCTTCTCGGAAGTGGTCTCGACCTTCTGCGGCAAGCGCCTGTTCGGCTACACCTCGATGGTCTATGCGACCTGCGTCATCATGGTCCTGTCCTACCTGGTCTGGCTGCACCACTTCTTCACCATGGGTAGTGGCGCGAGCGTGAACTCGTTCTTCGGCATTACGACGATGATCATCTCGATCCCGACCGGCGCCAAGATCTTCAACTGGCTGTTCACGATGTACCGCGGCCGTATCCGCTTCGAGCTGCCAATGATGTGGACCGTCTCGTTCATGTTGACCTTCGTCATCGGCGGCATGACCGGCGTGATGCTGGCGATTCCTGCGGCCGACTTCGTGCTGCACAACTCGCTGTTCCTGATCGCCCACTTCCACAACGTCATCATCGGCGGCGTGGTGTTCGGCCTGTTCGCCGGCTTCAACTACTGGGCGCCGAAGATGTTCGGCGTCAAGCTGAACCAGTTCTGGGGCAAGGTCTCGTTCTGGCTGTGGTCGATCGGCTTCTGGGTCGCCTTCACCCCACCGTACATCCTCGGCTTCATGGGCTACACCCGTCGCGTCAGCCACTTCGAAGACCAGTCGGTGCAATGGCTGTTCCAGATCTCGCTGGCCGGCACCCTGATGATCGCCGGCGGTATCGGTGCGCTGCTGCTGCAATGCTTCTTCACCTGGAAAGACCGCGCCAAGCTGCGTGACGTCACCGGTGACCCGTGGGATGGCCGTACCCTGGAGTGGTCGACTTCGTCGCCACCGCCGGATTACAACTTCGCCTTCACCCCGGTGGTGCACGACAACGACACCTTCGCCGACATGAAGAAGAATGGCTACCAGCGTCCGCTGAAGGACTACGTGGCGATCCACATGCCGAAGAACACCTGGGCCGGCTTCGTGATCTCGGCCATCTCGGCGGTGATCGGCTTCGGCATCATCTGGCACATGTGGCTGCTGGTCGGCGTCGCCTTCATCGCCATGATGGCCGCGATCATCGCCCATACGTTCAACTACAAGCGCGATTTCTACATTCCGGCGGAAGAAGTGGCCCGCACCGAAGAAGCGCATACCCGTCTGCTGCAGAGCTACGTCTGAAACAACCATGGCAAATAATCCAACCATTCCCGGCGGCCTGACCGCCGACGAGGTGACCGCGCGCTACATGGTGCGCGAACACCACCCGGAACAGGGCACCCTGCTCGGTTTCTGGATCTACCTGATGAGCGACTGCCTCATCTTCGCGTCCCTGTTCGCCACCTATGCGGTGCTGGGCCGTAACTACGCCGGCGGTCCGACCGGCGCCGAGCTGTTCGACCTGACGCTGATCGCCATTAACACCGGCTTCCTGCTGCTGTCGTCGATCACCTTCGGTGTCGCGATGGTCTCGGCGCAAGCCAAGAAGGTCGGCGCGACCCTGCTCTGGATGGCCATCACCGGCGTCCTCGGCCTGTGCTTCCTGTCGCTCGAGATCTACGAGTTCCTGCACCTGATCCACGAAGGCGCGGGCCCGAGCCGCAGCGGCTTCCTGACCGCGTTCTTCTCGCTGGTCGGCACCCACGGCCTGCACGTGCTGTTCGGTACGATCTGGCTGGTGACCCTGATGGTGCAGCTGTCGAAACACGGCCTGACCATGGAAAACTTCCGTCGCCTGCAGTGCCTGTCGCTGTTCTGGCACTTCCTGGACGTCGTCTGGATCGGCGTGTTTACCTTTGTCTACCTGATGGGAGTGCTGCCATGAGCGACCAACTCCACCACCATGAAGTCGATCACGACGGCCACACCAGCTTCGTGACCCACTACAGCCTGAAGGACTACGCGATCGGCTTCGCGCTGTCGCTGGTCCTGACCGCGATTCCGTTCTGGCTCGTGATGGGCCACGTGCTGCCGCCCGAGTCCACCAAGTGGATCATCATGGGCTTCGCCGCCGTGCAGTTCGTCGTGCAGATGATCTACTTCCTGCACATGAACTCGAAGTCGGAAGGCGGCTGGAACATGATGGCGCTGCTGCTCACCGTCGTCCTGCTGGTCATCGTGCTGGCCGGTTCGATCTGGGTCATGCACCACATGAACGCCAACATGATGCCGGCCATGGGTGGCGCAAGCGACACCACCCACGGCATGCACGACATGCAGTAAGCAGGTAGTCGATGCAGTCCAGCGACCAGCAAGCAGGCCCCGTCTCCCATCCTCCGCGCAGCAACTTCGCGCGGCGGATGTTTGGAGGAGTGGCCCTGCTGCTGGTCGCTGTTTTTCTGGGTCTCGGCACCTGGCAGGTCGTGCGCCTGCAGTGGAAGCTGGACCTGATCGCGCGGGTCGACGCGCGCGTGCATGCGAACCCCGTTGCGGCCCCCCGGGCGGCCAACTGGGCGCAGGTCACCAAAGAATCCGACGAATACCGGCGCGTGCGCGTGTCCGGGCATTATCTCTACCAATTCACTACGCCGGTCCAGGCGCTCTCGGAGCTTGGGTCGGGATTCTGGCTGCTCACGCCGTTCTGCACGGACGAGGGCCATATCGTCTTCATCAATCGCGGCTTCATTCCGGCTGCGGACAACAAACCGGGCGCTTATCCGGGGCGGCGCGCTGACGCGAACCCCTGCGCGGCGCCGGGCGACAAGGTCGCCGTCACCGGGCTGCTGCGGATCGCCGAGCCGAAGGGCGGCTTCCTGCGCGAGAACGATCCGGTCGCGAATCGCTGGTATTCGCGCGATGTGGCGATGCTGAGCGCTGCGCGCGGATTATCGAATGTGGCGCCGTACTTCATCGATGCCGGCAAGGGCCAGGACCCGCAGGGTGCGCCCGAGCGTGCGGTCGGCGGGCTCACCGTCATCTCCTTCACCAACAATCACGTCGTTTACGCGCTTACCTGGTACGCCCTGGCCTTGATGGCCGGCGCCGCCTGGTGGTGGGTTCGTCGTCACGGCGGTACAATCCGCGACGACGACTAATCCACGACCGCGCATGATCCAGAATCCCCTCGATTTCTTCGCCAAGGCAGCGCGCAGCTCGCCCCAGGCGGCCGCTGCGAACGTCGAATTCGCCGCCGGCCACAAGAACATGCTGCAGCTGATCGAGCTGCGCTGGATCGCCGTCATCGGCCAGATCACGACGATCGCCTCGGCCATCCTGATCTTCAACATCGCACTGCCTCTCGTGCACATGCTGCAGGTGCTGGCCTGCCTGATCGCGTTCAACGTCGCCAGCCACATGCGCTGGCACGAACGCCGGCCGGTGTCGAACGGCGAGATGTTCATGGCCCTGCTGGTGGACGTGGCCAGCCTGACCGTGCTGCTGTATCTGTCGGGCGGCATCACCAACCCCTTTGCTTTCCTCTACCTGCTACAGGTGATCCTGTCGGCGGTGCTGCTGGAAGTGATCTGGACCTGGGTGATCGTCCTGATCACGACCTTCTGCCTGGCCGGCCTGGCGATGTATGCGCAGCCGCTCGCGCTGCCCTTCGACCATGCGCGCGGCATCTCGAGCCTGTACATCCAGGGCCTGCTGGTGTGCTTCGCACTCGATGCGGCGCTGCTGGTGATGTTCATCTCGCGTATCTCCGACACCCTGCGCGACAAGGCCACGCAACTGGCGTCGCTGCGCCAGCAAGCGGTCGAGGAAGAGCACATCGTGCGTATGGGCCTGCTGGCATCGGGCGCGGCCCACGAACTCGGCACGCCGCTGGCAACCGTCTCCGTGATCCTGGGCGACTGGAAGCGCATGCCGCAGTTCCGGAGCGACCCCGGCCTGTTGGAAGAACTCACCGAGATGCAGACCCAGCTCCAGCGCTGCAAGAGCATTGTCAGCGGCATCCTGCTGTCGGCCGGCGAGGCGCGCGGAGAATCGGCGGTGCGCACCACCGTGCGCAGCTTCCTCGACGGCCTGGTGTCGACCTGGCGCGCCAGCCGCCAGGCGCCCGGCTTCCAGTACAATAACCGGGTGCGCGAAGACGTGCCGGTGGCGTCCGACTCGGCGCTGAAGCAGACCATCGACAACCTGCTCGACAATGCGCTGGAAGCCTCGCCCGACTGGGTCGGCCTGGACGTGAGCAACGAGGACGGCGTGCTGCAAGTGGTGGTGACCGACCGCGGCCCCGGCTTCGCGCCCGCGATGCTGGGCCAGATCGGCAAGCCCTACCAGTCGACCAAGGCCGAACCGGGCCATGGGCTGGGTCTGTTCCTGGCCGTGAACGTGGTGCGCAAACTGGGCGGTGCGGTGACGGCGGAAAACCGACCGGAGGGCGGCGCCCAGGTGACGCTCACGCTGCCGCTGTCGAGCATCGCACTCGAAGAAGAACGCAACAAGGAAGCCAATTGAGTGACAATCCGGAGCGCCTGCTGCTCATCATCGAAGACGACGAAGCGTTCGCCCGCACCCTCAACCGCTCCTTCGAGCGGCGCGGCTACCGGGTCCTGGTGGCCCACGGCCACGATGAAGCGGCCGTGCTGCTGGAACAGCATTCGCCCGGGTATGCCGTGGTCGACCTCAAGCTGAAAGGGAACAGCTCGGGCCTGGCCTGCGTCCAGCTGCTGCACGAGCACGATCCCGACATGCTGATCGTGGTGCTGACGGGTTTTGCCAGCATCGCCACCGCGGTGGAAGCGATCAAACTGGGGGCGGTTCAGTACCTGGCCAAGCCCTCGAACACCGACGACATCGAGACCGCCTTCGGTCACGTGGCCGGCAACACCGACATGGAACTGACCGCGCGCTCCACCTCGATCAAGACCCTCGAGTGGGAGCGCATCCACGCGGTGCTGGCCGAGACCGACTTCAACATCTCGGAAGCCGCGCGCCGCCTTGGCCTGCACCGGCGCACCCTGGCGCGCAAGCTGGAAAAGCAGCGCGTGAAGTAGGGCACCCGATGACGCGTCTGTTCCTGCTCCTCGTTTGTTTGCTGGCTGCGCCGGTCCACGCCGCCGATCCGCTCGCGGCCGGCCGCCAGGCCTTCAGCCGCTGCACCAACTGCCACCAGGTCGGCCCCGGCGCGCGCAGCAATTTCGGCCCGCAGCTCAACGGCATCATCGGCCGCCGCGCCGGCGCCGCACCCGATTTCGCCTATTCGCCGGCGATGAAGAAGGCCGGCTTCGTGTGGGACGAAAAGCGCCTCGCCGCCTTCCTGCGCGACCCGGACGCAGTCGTCCCAGGCAACAAGATGCGTTTCTGGGGTTTGTCCAATGATCGCCAGATTGCCGATCTGCTGGCCTACCTGCGCGCCAGCGGTGCCCAGCGCTGAAACGCACGGCCGGGTCGTCGGTCTCGCGCTGCGCCCGGCGCACGCCCCGGCGCCAAGGTCCGTCGACAGCGCCACCGCCATCACCGGCCACGGCCTGGAAGGCGACCGGCACGCCGATCCGCGCTCGCCGCGCCAGCTGCTGCTCGCCGGCACACCCGCATACGACGACCTGCGCCTGCCGCAGCTCCTGCTGCGCGAAAACCTGCTGCTCGATATCGATACCGCTTCGCTCGAATCCGGCATGCTGCTGCGGGTCGGCGGTGACACTGTCCTGCGCTTAAGCTTCCAGTGCGAAGCCTGCGGCTACCTCGCGGATCGCCTTGGCGGCTCCACGCGCGCACTGGGACCGCGGCGCGGCGTTCTAGCCCGGGTGGAGCAGGGCGGCGAGATGCGCGTCGGCGACACCGTCATGATCCTCGACGAACGGCGCCCCGCCATGCCGGAGGACTGGCGCGACCGCGTTGCAATGGTGCTCGATGCAGTCCCGCTCGGCATGGTGATCACCTACGCCGACCTCGCGCGCGTCGCCGGCATCCAATCCACCTACTGCCGCGCCTTTCCGCGCGTGCTGGCGAAGCTTGGTTCAGGCCGCGCCGCACGGGCAGTGGCAGCGCGCTCCGCCGATCCATCCCCGCGCTGGGACGGCGCCGGCTTTTTTACCTGACACCGGTGGGGAACTAGGCGCCTAATTTGCTCAGCGCATAGGCGCACAGGAAGCCGGCTACCACGATCAGGCCGGCGAAGTCATGGGTTTCCTCGAAGGCTTCCGGAATCATCGTATCGACCAGCATCGCCAGCACGCCGCCGGCGGCGACGGCCGTGGTGGCGGCCACCACCTGCGGCGGAAAATGGCGGAACACGGAATAGCCGAGCAGGGCGGCAATGCCGGAGGCGAGGGCGATGCCGCCCCAGATGCCGAACACGTAGCGCGCCGAGCGCCCGGCCGCCTTCATGCCGGCGGCGCTCGACAGGCCTTCCGGGATGTTCGACAGGAAGATCGCCGCTACCGCGACAAGGCTCACGCCCTGGCCGCCCAGCATCGACAGGCCGATGACGATCGATTCCGGAATCCCGTCGAGCAGGGCGCCGACGGCGATCGCCGCGCCGCTGCTGCTGCTGTCCTGGGCGGTCGGCTGGCCGCCCGAGCGCTTGCGGTGCTTGGCGCCGTGGTGCGACAGCTTCCAGTTGGCGAGCGTGTAGACCGCTGCGCCGCCGAGGAAGCCGATCGCGGTCGAGGCGAAGCCACCCGTGTGGAAAGCGTGTTCCATGAGCTCGAAGGAGAGGGCGGAGATCAGCACGCCGCTGCCGAAGGCCATGACGGCGGCGATCACGCGCTGCGGCACCTTTACGCGGTAGCCCACGAAGGCGCCGAGCAGCAGGGCGCCGCCGGCGACCAATCCCCAGAAACCTGCCTGCAGCCCTATCGGCACCCCATCCATGCGCTCTCCCTCATATCGGTCACCGGGCGCATCATAGCGCGACAAGGGGAAATGAATCCGGCACAATTGTGCGTTTCACATCATTGGAAGCGCCCATGCCCACCATCCGCCCGTCCACGCCGAGCGATGCCGCCGTCCTCGCCCACATCTGGCGCGCCAGCGTGCGCGCGACCCACGACTTCCTCAGCGCGGAGCATTTCACCGAGATCGAAGCGCTGGTCGCCGATCATTACCTACCGCACGCGTCATTGTGGGTGATCGACGTCGATGGCATCCCAGCCGGTTTCATGGGGCTCACGGGCGCCCATGTCGATGCGCTGTTCATCGACCCACGCCGCCGTTCTCAGGGCTTGGGCAGACTGATGATCGCGCATGCCGCAGCGCTCGAAGGCAGGCTGACGGTCGACGTCAACGAACAGAATCCGCAGGCAGTCGGCTTCTACGAGCGCATGGGCTTCGTGCGCAACGGCCGCAGCCCGCACGACGATGCGGGCCGTCCTTATCCCTTGCTGCATATGCACCAGGAATGATCCACGGGAGGAGAATCGCACGGGCAAGTTTCCTTGAGGCATCAATACATTCGGACAAATTCTCTTGCATCCGTAACATTTTTCGGCTAAGGTAGCCAGGTGACAGCGGCCCGCAAGGGCCACCCGTCCGATCAGCGATGAGGCGGTTTCTCGAAGCCGTTTCTTTTTGTCCCCCGCATCACGCCGGGGGATTTTTTCGGTGCCGCGGCCCTGCTTGCCGCGGATGGCGCGACCCGCGCCTGCCGGCCCACCGCACAGGCCGAGGCTCAGCAGCTTCGATGCTTCGCCTGCGCGCCACCGGAGGACCCATGAGCGACACGCATTCCCCCGGGACCGCAGTACGGCAGCTTGTGCCTGCGTTCCTGCTCGCCAGTTTCCTGGCCTCTCACGCCACTGCGGCGCCCCGCAAGCCCAAGCCCCCAGCAGTCCCGGCGGTCGCCGACTTCACGGCGCTGAGCGGCGCGCATCCGGCCAGCTGCACCGGCCCGCTCGACCCGGCCCTCGGCGGCCTTGGCGCGCCCACTTCGCGCCGCTGCGCCTGGAGCCAGCGCGTCGAGATGCTGTACTGGCAGACCGTGCCGGGCGCCGGCAACGCCTGCCTGCCGGCCCCGAGCCTGGCCTGGCACCGCCTCGGCGCCGGCATGCGCGCCCCGATCGCACCGTGGAGCGGCGCCTGGACCGGCCAGAGCGTGCTGCTCGAGCAGGGCGGCGTGCAGCAGGCCGGCGCCTTATGGCGCCGTGAAGACGGCCAGTGGTCGGCGGTGCTGTGGCGCTGGCTGCCGTCCGAGCGCACCGACACCCGGACCTGGCAGGCGGGCAACTGGACCAAGGTCGCGCAAGCTGTTCGCGCCTTAGGCGTTGACGCCAAGGCGCCGCCCACTACTCCGCTGCTGGCGGCCTGGGACGACGCGTCGCGCGGTAAGCCGCGCCTGCGCGAGCCCGAGGGTGCGCGCTGGATGGTCGAAGGCGCTTGTCTCACCCTGCAGACAGCCGGCATCGGCCAGGCGCGCCTGCACCTGCCGCATTCGCGCGACGACGTGCGCCAGGAGCAGCGCAGCGCGATGCAGGTGCAACTCGCGCGCCGCTACCCGAACGCCGACTGGCTGCAATCGTTCGCGCTGGTCGAGCCAAGCGCGCCAGGTAGCCGCACCGGCGCCAAGTTCCTCGCCGTCTGGCGCGAAGGCGCGGTGCTCAATGGACAGCTGTGGATCACGCTGCCGGGCGAAGAGGGCATCGTGCGCGCCCGCGTGAGCAGTGGCCTTGCCGCCGCCCGCAGCGACGACACTGCCAAAGCGCGCGCCGCACTTATCCAGCGCGAACTCACCACGCTGGCCCACGCATGGGAGAAACGCAATGAATGAAGAACTGAACACCCCCTTGTGGCTGCTGTCGCCGCTGGCCGTGCTGGGCGGGGGCCTGATGCTGGCCCTGGTCATCGGCCTTACCCTGCAGCGCTTCAAGGTGCCCAAGCTGTACGGCGCCGTGCTGGCCGGCCTGATCCTCGGCTCGAGCGGCTTCGGCCTGATCGACCGCTTCCTGCTGACCCAGTTCCAGGAGCTGCTGAATGCCGCTGCGGCGCTGGTGCTGTTCGAAGTCGGCCGCAAGATGGACCTGGCCTGGCTCCTGAAAAGCGGGCGCCAGGGCGGCAGCCTGCTGCTGGCGACCATCGCGCGCTGCATCGCGGTGGCGATCACGCTGCGCCTGTTCGGCCTGCCGTGGGGCGCGTCGATCTTCATCGCCTCGATCCTGATCGCGGTGAATCCGGTGATCGTCAACTCGATGGTGGCCGACGAGAACGCGAGCGGCACCGGCACCTTCGCGGTCGCCAACATGGTGGGCTTGAGTTCCCTGGTCGCGCTGCTGGTGCTGGCCGTGACCATGGCCTGGACCCGCAGCCACGGCGTCGACGCCAGCGGCGACTTCCTCGGCGAACTGATGCGCCAGGGCGGCAAGCTGGTGCTGGGCGCGGCGATTGCCGCGCTGTCCTACGGCCTGTACGCCGCCGCCACTCGCCTGTGCAAGGTGCCGGCGCGGATGCGTCCCGGCATGCTGCTGGCGGCGCTGCTGATCGACCTCGGGCTCTGTTCGGTGTCGGCCGCCAGCGCGCTGCTGTCGCTGCTCTTGATGGGCGTCCTGCTGCGCAACGTGGAAAAACGCGACAACGTGTTCCAGGCCCAGTTGCAGACGGCCCAGGACATCGGCTACGTGCTGCTGTTCCTGATGTCCGCAGCCCTGGTCGACCTGGCCGAGCTGGCGCGCGGCTGGACCCTGGGCGCGGCGCTGGCCGTGTTCGCGGTGCGCATCGCCGTTACCCGCGTGGCCCTGATCCCGGCCACCGCCTGGGACCGCCGCAAGAAGCATGCGATGGCCCTGTCGATGTGCTCCCTGGTCAGCTACGGCGGCCTGGTGGTCGACAATACCCTGAACGCCTACACCGGCCTGGACCCCGCATCGACCGCCCTGATGGGCGCACTGCTGGCCCTGAACGTGCTGCTGGCGCCCGGCATGACCTGGCTCGGCCTGCGCCTGGCCGGCGAAACCTACCAGTCCGGCAGCCTGGACGCGCTGCCTGCTGAAAAACTGAAGGAGGCCGCATGACCGATACAGTAATGAACGATGCCGCAGCGGCGCAGGCCCAGGCCGTTGCCGGCAAGGGCCCGGCCTTCCTGCCCGACTTCAAGCCCTCGACCCTCGGCACTATGGGCATCGAGCTGGAACTGATGGTGCTCGACCGCCTGACCTACGACCTGTTCCCGGCCGCGCCGGATATCCTGCGCGTGCTCGACAAGCACGACAAGCCCTGGGTCCACACGCCCGAGATCACCACCTCGATGCTGGAGGTGGCGACCTCGATCCTGTCGTCCTTCGGCGAGGCGCGCGAGCAGCTCGAGCACATCCGGTCGACGGTGCAGCGTGCGGCCTTCGAGGTCGGCGCCGCGATCTCCGGCGGCGGCGCGCACCCGTTCCAGCGCTGGAACGAGCAGCGCATCTATCCGAAGGAGCGTTATTTCGAATCCGAGCGCAAGTACGGCTACCTGGCCAAGCTGTTCACCGTGTTCGGCATGCACGTGCACATCGGCGCCGGCACGGCCGACGAGGCGGTGCGCCTGTGCACCTGGCTGACCCAGCGCGCGCCGCTGTTCATTGCGCTATCGGGCAATTCGCCCTGCTGGCAGGGCGAAGTGTCGGGCTTCTGCAGCTCGCGCAGCAATGTGGTGGGAGCCTTCCCTATGAGCGGCATCCAGCCGCCCGACCTGCGCAGCTGGAACGACTTCCGCGACT
>Ga0265780_10010514_pt1 | contig 11018 bp, 12 predicted proteins | sample P1T30metagenome_FD_192432 | JGI IMG/M metagenome (GOLD analysis project Ga0265780, IMG submission 192432) | Plant litter microbial communities from East Loma Ridge, Irvine, California - P1 T30 | ecosystem: Environmental > Terrestrial > Plant litter > Unclassified | place: USA: California... | reverse complement strand
GAAGGGGAAGGGCAAGGGCAAGAGGAAGAGAGGTGAAGAGGGGGACCAGGAAGTGGATGTTTTGGAGATGGTGAGGGCGTTGGAGGACTGGGTGCAGAGGGAGTGGGAGCGGATTAAGCCTGCGGAGAAGGTGGTGGTGCTGGTTCAAAGGGATGCAGACGAGAGTGAAGATGATTGCGGATGTGGAAGTCGGTACCGCACGCCCGAGGTTGAGGATTTCGAGAGGAGGAAGAGGAAGAGTTGATGGTAGGTGGGAAAGCGAGCCGTGAATGCTTTCATGTGGTGTGTGCGCTCTATCAGTATGGTCAGGCGATGACAATTAGCTCAGCTGTATTAGTATAGCCAGACGTCTAAACCTCTTCTTACATCCTGATCACGGGACCAAGGACATGGGTACCTGAGTAAGTAGTCTTAGCCAGGCGAGTACATTTCTTCCTACATCTTCATGACGAGACATGATAATGACAGCCGGAGCTATACATTAACAGGTATACGACTAAGTTCTTACAACACGACATCCTCCCTACTCGTACATTCCGCCCACAGGCCTGCTGTGCGCGTCGCCAGATCCGCGGATCTATCGACCCGTGAAATAAATCTCCGTGCCTACTCCTAGTCAGTTGCACCTTCCCCAGCTCCCGATCGGCATTCTTGCCCGACGTGTACGCTACGGGGCCCGGGGATCCTTGTGTATATCCCGTGTCACCTCCATATTGCCCGTGCGTCTCGCTTGCGCACCGACATATACCGGTTAAGACATGATGCAGCGCAGAAAGCCTTGCCGAGCACCACCGCTCCAAACACCACAGCCCGAAATGCGTCCTGACTCGTCCCGAAAGTTCGATGCCCCGTGTCGCTGCCATGTCTGGAATTAACAGGCAGAGCGCCAGTGGCGAAGACGAGATCTAGAAGTCGCATAGCGTGCGGGCAATCGCCTGGTTTTGGACTGAGAAAAGACCCTGACCTGGCAAAGAATTGTTGAGATTGGAAGGTAGAGATCTGCGAGATCGACTGGGGCCAGACACTATCGGAGCATCGGCATTCGCGCGGCACGTCGACGCGTGCCGAAGCGCACGGCCCTTGTCGACACCCTGCGAACTTAATTTCTCTTGAGCTCATTTTTTGCTAGCCCCTGTGCCTCAGAATGTTTGCAGGTGAGGCGGCCGGAACAGCTGATTGCTCTGCTGAATCATCTCTTCAATCTTGCTAGTTTCGTGCATCTCAAAATCCTGCATCAGTTGCACCTGCTGCTGCTGATTCAGTCCCTGACCCCTAGCCTCTTGACTCCAACCGGGATTGAGATAGTCTGCCACTTCGTAACCTTGGTTCGCAGCATATGCTTCGTTGTAGAATGGCGACGTAAGAGGCATTGTCGCTTGACCAAAGGGATCCTGTTGCGGCATTGAGAAGTTTGGAGTCCACTGGGGAAGCTCGGCAAAGGTTGTGGGCAGTGACGTAAATTGCGTAGTCGGCGGGTAACTGTACATTGGTAAGGCGGCATCGATCGAAGTTTTTGGGCTCATCTCGGTGTAGGTGTGTAGTTGCGGCTGTTGTGGCGGAGAGTGGAGCGAAGCTTGCTGCGTGTTTGGTGACGCTGCAAAGGGACTTGCTCCGTTTGAGTGACCATTCGCGAAACTGAACATCTGCTGATTCTGGTTTGGTAAATAGCCGAACGGCGCGGACATTTTATCGGGAGGCGTGCTCACCGATGCCGTTGACGCGGTTGCGGGGCTCGTCGTCCGCGATCGATTGATGCCGTCTACCATGTTGCTTGACACGACGGACGCCGTGTCTGATGGCGAGCCGGCTGTAATAGGGACGTCGCCGTCCTTGTCGAATATCTTCATGCAAGCCTCAATGAGATTGTAGTAGAGTCCCATAGCAGATGCGACACCGGGCCAACGCTCGGAGGACAGCCTGATGGATTCTAATGCCACCCTCATGTGGCTCTCAACCTCTTCGCGGCTGTGCATACGACGAACTTCTGAATACGCGAGCGTCCAAAGCATGGTGTTCACGCACATGAAGATGGCCTGCACAAAGATCCAGGTCATGTCCACGGTCTTGGTTTCAATCTGCTTTTGGGTCATATAAATGTTGTACTGGCAGGCATCATAGCATCGAATCGCGGCTTGGACCGAGGGCCGCGGAACCTGTGGAGATGGTCGGTACAGGAAAACGACCATGGTGTTGTATCTTCCAATGAACCTAACGGAAGTCAATATAGACACTTTGCTGTTGAAAACGGCACTCACCAGACTTTGTTCAATCCCGAGCCACCGTCCATCTCAGGGCTTGTGTCTCGCCAGGCCTCAATCTTCTTTTGCATCTCAGCGAACCAGGGGTGCTGATCGTCCTTGGGTTCTGCCTTCTTCCTTTGGTATAACATTTTGCGAATCTCCAGCTGCAAAAGGCGCATCTTGTAAAAGTGGATGCCGATCCATTTCTTGAGCGAGGGCTGGGGCGCGGCCTTGATGCCCTCCTTGGTGATGAAGACATCGTCGACAAGCTCTCCAAAGTTGACGTCAATGTGCTCACGCCTGGTGGCGAAGTGAGCGGGACGGCCCAGACTGTGCGACAAGCCATAGTCCATGGTAAGCAGAGTCCAGAACAGACGGCGGCGCATGTCAATCTCGAGGGGGTCAGCTCGTTGTCCGCGCGGGCCTAGGGTGATGGTCTTCTCTTCGTGCAGCCCCAGGGCTTGACACAGGCGGACACCGAGACCGATGATGTAGTAGACGGCGGTCCTGGTGGGGGTAAGAAGCGAGTAGCCGGCGACTAGGGCGAAACACTGCAAGGTCTTGAGATTCATTGGCTTGATGGCGGCCTCGAAGTACTTGAGGGCTGCGAGGTAGTAGCTGTCGGCGAGGCCGGCAAACTGCGTGTCCATCTTCTGCAGGCTGATGGCGATGACCATTCGCAAGCAGTAGTTCTGGTAGGGGTCTGTAGAGCCATTGTAGACTTGCTCGACGTCCTTGGTGAAGGTTGGTTCGTGGAAGATGGGGTACATGGGGTGGACTGTCGACAGTTAGCTGTAGCAGGAGCGATGCGTCTGCCAGCACGTGCCTTTGCAGTAGAACAGGTCGACGAGCAGATTGGTGAGGTTTCTGTTCGGCAGCTCCTCGGCAGCGACGTCGCTGACCAGAGGATAGATTTTCGAAGTTGGTCGCTTGTCCTCCAGCGCAAAGGTGGCTTTGATCGACTTGGCGCGGGCGTGGGGCACAATTTCGGATATGCTCTTCGACTCGGTGAATTGCTTCGCGAGCTGCATGACCAGCCTGGTAATGGTAATGCCGCTGGACGGACCCAGGAATTTGGACTCGTCGGTGTCCTGCACGCGGACTGCGGTGGCTCCGCGCATGACATCCTCGGGGTCGGGCTCCACGTCGTCGCGCTCGAGCTCAGCCAGCTGCTTCTCGAGGTCGCGCACCTTGTGCTGCAGATGCACGACATAGTTGCGGGGGATCTTGCGTCCTTTGGTGGGGTCATAGTACTCGCAGTGGGAGTTTGTGCGCTCGCAGGGCCCGCATCGCGGCAGCGCAGGGTCGCATCTTGTCTTGCGCTGGGCAATTGTCAGTAGGTAGCACACCAAAAGATGAAGCGCTATCAATCGTACCGTGCGGCAGCGGCAGCAGGCTGTGAGGGTGTGGGCGGTGCGGTTCTGGCTGTTGGTGCCTTCCTCAGCGGGGTGCGGGGCGGCTTCCGTCTTTGTGTATGTCGCGGTCGCGACTTCCTCCATAGCTTGACGTTGTCGTCGGCGAGCGCTGGAGGGGCCGAGGGCGGACTTGAATGTTAAGATGCGAGTGCTCTGCGGCTGGTGTGGGGACATCGACGGGCACGTCCATTACATTGCCAGGATCCTGATGCGGCGGGTCTTGGTCAGCCTGAGGCAGGAGGAGGGAAGACAGCACTGTGCAGCCTACCGGTACGCACGAGTAGGTAGATAATTAGACAGTCTGGAGGCCCCGTAGTCGTGCACCAACAAAGGCGGAGCACCGAGCTCCTGGGTAGATTCCGCCTTACTCTGCTAGCACGTCTGCAGGAGTCGGCCGATGCACCGTCGCCACATCCCATCTGTGCGTCCCTGGCCCAAACATTTGCTCAGGGCCCCGAAGTCGCCGTTGATAGGCTCGAGTAGTATTCGGGCCTCCAACGCCAGCCGGCAAAAGGGCACTTCCGGAGCCCATCCATCCTCTATCCTCTAATCCTACCTCGCCTGCCACTCTAAACAACACCTCGCGAGCGCTGCGCCGCAAGAGGGGCACCGCCGTTTCCAGCACCTGCGACACGCCAAATACCCGCGGTACCATCTGCCGCCCTCCGCTGCGACCACACGGCGCACGCTACCCTCCCGTGTGTATTTGACCGAGACGGGTGAGTTTCCGCCGCATGGGTCTCCCATTGTCATTCTCTCGTCCATACCTTCTTGGCAAACTTTGTATTTGACCATTGTGTAGATGGATGCTTACAATACGGGCCGAAGCAGCCTCATGGTTCTGGAAACCCCACTACTACGGGTCAGCCGCCCCGTGGCCGCTTGTTCGCGATGTCGCGCCGCCAAGGTCAAGTGTGATGGAAAGCTGCCCGCCTGCACAGCATGCGAGAAGTCAAACCGCGCTGCTGAATGCTCAAGCACCAACGACCAGTTTGCACGCGGCAAGGAAAGGAGTTATGTCGCAACTCTGGAAGCCAGAGTTGAGAGACTCGAGAAGAGGCTTGCTGAGCAACGAGCACGGAGAAAATCCTCAGTCTTGATGGTCGACATGTCTGAAAACTCGACGCCTCGGAGGACATCAGCCGACACTGCCAAAGGCAAACCCGTCAGCCAGCGCGCCGCAAGAAGGAAAGAGGCAGTAGAGATCGATGATCTGGTCTCCGGATTCGGTCTTCTGTGAGTATCTTAACATGTCGTTCCATTCTCTGCTAACATTGCAAGTGCCGTCAATGCCACCGCAAGAGACTTCTATGGCTTCACCACTGAGATGTCGTATGCTAGGTTGATCCAGTCAGCGAGCACAAAGGAGCCGCTGCCTCAGGGCTTGACCAAAGCTCTACCAGAACGACATGCCGCAAATCCACTCGTCCATCACTACTTGAACAACGTCTTTACAGTCCTTCCCGTATTCGAAGAGGCTACTTTGTACTCATCAATGGACGCCATCTACCAGCCAGGCAACAATGCAACATCTTGGGACCGATGGACAGTTCGCATGGTATTGGCCATTGCCTCGCTATCCCAATCTGAACAGCGTGGAGACGCATTCTACTCCGATGCCGTGGGTCACGTAAACGCAGCACTTGAGAATGCTGAACATGTCCTGCATCCCGGCTATGTCGCCAGCATCCAGGCTTTAGTTCTGTGGACCATATACGCTACTATGGACCCACATCATTTTGACAGCTGGACCTTGATTGGTGCAGCATCTCGCGCCATGGTAGACCTTGGCATCCACCAGGACCCTTCAAAGAACGTGGCAATCTCCAAGGCCAAGTTGGAGATTCGGAGAAGAGTGTACTGGTGTGTCTACTCGCTGGACAGGTAAGAAAATAGGTACATCTGTCAGGAACCATGCTAACTATGTATCAGGTCGACTTCTCTCGTCCAGACGAGAGCTTTTTCATTCTCAGATGAAGCGGCCAACGTTAGGTTTCCTTTCAATGTTAATACGACATCGCCCAAGTATGCGTCGCCACAGTCCCAGGTCTTCCAGCAATCGTTCGATTCTGCCCTCGACATGTTTAGGATACGTGAGATCCAGTCCGAGTGGTACATGGACCTATTCCACTCTGGACGAGAATCGTGGCAAGACCCCTATCCATACATCTGGAAGCAATATACACGCATGTCGGAATGGTTCCAAGACATGCCTCAAAGCACATTACCCGCCGTCAGGTCCTTCTTTGAGCTTGAGCTGCTCTATAGCTACGTCTATATTCTGTCACCAAGCCCGCGCATACCGCATATTCACAAGTATGCTCAGCGACTGATCTTCGAGCATTGCGTAGCGTATGCGACGAATCTTTTGTCCCTTCTCAACAAGCCGGCGAACGCAACAAAACCGCCAGTGACCTTTTACGATGCTATGCGAGCGTACATGACTGGGCGTCAATTCGTCGATGTCTTGTCACGCAACATGGACGTCATCTTGGATCCCAGACCACCAATGCCACCAGCACCGACCGAATCACAGGTAGACTCCGAGGATCCACTCGCACCACCATCACAAATAAGGCCACCGCCATTCCCCTCGCCGTTGCTTCCAGAAGGACAGATGACACCCGCGGACCCCACAACGCGAGCCATAAACGCCATCAACGACTTTATTTCTGTCCTCTCGAACTTTGGTCTTCGCTTCGGCTTTACACATTGGCGCGACCGATTCCAACGCGAGTCTGCTGCTTTGACCGCACAGCTATACCACCGCAACTCGAGCTCTCCACATGCCTCGCCTGGCGCACCGCAAATCGCACCGCCAGTAACGTATCCTCCGCAATGGATTCCGATGCCATCAATATCGCCACAAGCACCACAACTCGTATACGGCAATCCCACAACACCACCCGCTCTATTCCCTCAGCAGCCCAGCCCGTTCTCGAGCTCAATGTCATACAACGGCAACCCATTCGACGCGCAAACAAGCCCGCACCAATCCCACATGTCATACGAAGGTTCTACTCCCAATCACCAGCAAATGTGGGGTACACCGTCGCCGCAACCCATGCCAGACATGCCGCAGCCGACCGAGGGCAGGAAGAGGCAAGCGTTGGTATATGGCGCAGGCATGCAAAACCAAGGCCACAGTCCCGGCGCTGCGCCAGTGCAAGCCCCGGAGACTGGTAGCTGGATTCCCCAGCAACAGCAGCAGCAGCAGCAGCAGCAACAAGCACAACAACATCAAGTCCAACAGCAAGTGCATCACCACCAGCAACATTCATCACAAGACAACGGCAACTGGACACAACAAGTACCGCAAACCCAGCCAGACGCGAATACATGGAATCAAAGCAACGTGCACTGGGGCTGAACACACGCGTACTCGCCACGACAGCGGTGTACCATGTTTCCCCCACCGACACCCAGCGTCTCTCTTGCGCACGTAGCATGGCTTCCATGGGCGAACATACACACACACGCCAGAGTCAACGCCCCGCAGCGTCTAGCCCCAACGCTGCCGCCACGTCCCCGAGTCGACCTGTTCCGAACGGGCGATGTTTTTTTTTCTGCGCTTTGTTCTATTAGGGCTGTTTTGACTAGCGCGGCGCACGAGGGATAGGCTAGCCGAGTCATACACTGGGTACCAAGTTCAACGGCTTTGGGCGGGCTCGTTGCGAGGTCGGGGTGGGGTGTAGCATAGTCAGAGGAGAAAGATGGAATGTGGGAATACGTGATTCAGCTTGGGTGCATTTCAATGTTGCTGCAGATGGTGTGTTTGTGGGCACGTGAATTTTGTCAGATACCCGCGAGAGATGCGTTGTATCTCGCTATGGATTCGCCAGCGCGAGACAGGCGTCGACTGCTAATCCGACACTGCTTGCTCGTTAGCCTTGACTTGTTCACCAGTATCATATGTCTGGACTTACCGGCCTTCCTTCAACCGCACCACGTCGTCAATCACGTCCCTGTCTAACTGCGGAAACATGCCCTGCAGCGTCTCGACGACCACTTTGTGCTCTTGCAGCTGTATCTTCCTCGCTTGCTCCGTCTCCGCAGAGGCTTGGCGCGCCGCTGCGTCTTCGGCGGACATGCGCTGGCGCTGCTGATCTTCTTGAGATGTGCGTTGCTTCTCGCTATACTGAGCTTGAGCCTGGCCGGGGAATTCGCTGGACGCTCGCGGAGGCTGTTGTGGGCGAGGCGTGTTGTTCGAACTCGCTTGGGGCGTATTTACTGGCCCAGTCGAGGGAGTGCTGTGAGTATCTGTGTCAGAAAAGATACGACCGATCGTACTCAGTGGCCGCTGTATGGTACGCAGTAGGCCTGCTACAGCCGCATTCTCCTCCTCTGGTTGGTCGGCTTCAGCTTTGCGGTCTTTGACGCTGGTCGATCGACGGGGCGTGGCGCGCTCTGCCTCCATGGAGTTCCGCGTTGTGACTTCGGGACGCAGCGGTGTGCCTTTCTCGGAGAGGTGGTGGTAGTGTGGTGAGGGCATGCGACGATGTCCGGGTGTGCTTGGTTGGAGATGACTGGGACCTGCTTCGGCCTCAGCTTCTGCATGGCGTTCTGCAATGGCGGAGACTGCTGCTTCGACGTTCTTCTCGAACTCTTCGTCGGTCACTGTAAGTGACGTCTTGTCGAGGCCTTCGATGAATTGGACGGCACCCATCAGGGATGAGATGTAGTAGCCAGCCTCGCCACCCAGCTTGTCCTGATTCCGGAATCGCAGGATGTACTGTACGTTCGAGACGAGGTGGTCCGGGTTCGCCTGCAGTACGGTATAGATCAGAAGTGGTACAAACGCGTCCGCCGACTGATCAGATTTTGACGTCCGCAGGAAGCCGAAGATGACTTTACAGCAGTTCAGAACACAGATGATCTTGTCTCTTGGTGCTCGATAGCTTTTGATCTTGAGAAGTTCTTGTTGTGCCAGGTTCAAGAACTTCCTTCCTTTGTCGCCAACAGGCTTGATGTCCAGGTGTTCCTCCTTGACCCACTTGTAGATGCGGACCTTTTGTGCGAGCACCTCGTCACGCTCAACGTCTTCTTGATGTTGCCCTCTGCGACCCGGGCCTGGAGGATCCTGCCTCCGCCGACCTTTTCTCGGTGACGCTGGCTCTGGTGGGGGTATCGCGGGCGAAAATGTCTGGTTGTACAATCGGTTCATGACAAGCTTCTCCATGCCTTCTCTAGCATTGTCGAATTCGGCGTCCGACACAGTCCGCCACACTTCGCATTGCGCCATCTTCTTCGTGATGAATTCGAGAAAATCGCCAATGATCTTGACCTGCTCGTGTACCATCCATTGCTTCTTGCCAAACTCGAGCAGGAATGAGCGTAGGAACTTTGCGACGGGGTCGGCAGTGCGATGTCGGAGCTGCTCGAGAAAGCGATGGAAATCAAATGGTAGATCCGGTTCAGGCTCGGGCACCGGTCGGGCAGGTTGGTATTTGGGGGCATGTGCACTGGGCGATGAAGGCTCCACAAAGGACGAGTTCGTGCCTACGCGATACAGCGAGGAGGTTCGGGGCGGCGGTGACTGTGGCGACTTCACCGAGGCTGTGTCGTCTGTGGGTGTTGGTAGGGGCTTGTCGACTGGTACTAGGCTCGACCTGCGGGGTGGGAAGTTGGCGGACGGCGATTCGAGCATCGGACTGGCCAGCTCCAAGCGGGGTGACATGATCTCTTCCTCGCCAGGGCCACCGCCTTCGTGTGCGAACTGGTCCATGATGCTCTGAATCTCAGACTGCGAGTCTCCAGCTTCGACTGCATCGTGTCCACTTTCAAAGTTCCCAGCATAGTCTGCTGCTGCTGCATCTTCCGACCTTCTCCCGCTTGTTTTCCCTTGCGACATGGGTGACGTCGTGCGGCTGGGCGCGTTGCTCGTGTTCAGATACTTGTCGTCTTTTGGAGGCGGGGGTGGAGGTGAAGGTGATTGCATGGCTGCTTTACCTGCTGCTTTGGACTGTGATTCGGGGGGTGGTGTTGAGGCGAGGTCTATCAGGTCGGCTTGGGCTGTGACTTCTTCCACCGGCTCCCCCTCGACCTGCTGTGGTGATTCAGCAGAGGGCTTTTCGGGTCCCCCTGAGCCGTTCACTGCCGGCTTCTCTTCAGAGTCTATATCCGTGTCGGCGTCTTCCCCACCCGTCTTCGAAGAATCGTCCACGTGCTCCTCTGCCTCAGGGTCCATGGCCTGCCCCACCTCGGCCGTGTTACTCGTAGTATGGCTCGTCTCTTGTGTCTTGGTTTCACTCCCGGAAGGAGCTTCCGGAGCTACCACCTTCTTCTCCCCATCCTCACTCTCTACCGCCTGCTCGAGGGCATGTTCGGTGGTGGCGTCTGGGGCTGCCTCGTGTTGCGGAGTAGAGTTCGGAGGAGACATACAGCAGAATGTTGCAGTGGCGGAAGGCGCGAGGTAGATGGTCTTGCTTGTTTCAGTCCGTGTCCATGGAGGTGCAGTAGAGCTTCAGCAAAGCTCGAATCGAAGCCTATGACGCGGGGGATTGGTGTACAGTGAAGTGTCGAGCTGCGCCCAGTTGGGGATGCCGCATCATCTTAGCCTTGTCGGCACTCGAGACGCGAACCTCCGTGTCACATAGGCTAGTGCCCGCACGCGCTCTAGGCCCAAATCTAAATCTGCGCCTCAACACCAAAGTTCCATCACCATTTTCCATCGCTGTCAACATGTGCGGCATCTTCTGCTCTATCAGTCGCAATGGCTTCATCAGTCCCGATTCTGCGACACAGCAGCTCTTACAGAACAGGGGCCCTGATAGCACTGGCCAGCATCAGGTAGTGCTGGACGCGACGCAGGAAAACCATGACGCAGCATCGCCGCTCCATGCATCCTTTCTGTCCACCGTGCTATCACTGAGGGGCTCATCAATCGTGCAACAGCCTCTCCGGGATGAGCAAACAGCTTCCATACTCTGCTGGAACGGCGAAGCATGGAGCGTGGGTGAAGTCCCTGTGACAGGCAACGACTCTCAGCTCGTCTTTGACAAACTTTTGGCAGCTTCGTCCGAGACTTCTTCCACAGATATGGCAATGAAAGCAGTTATTGGCTCGCTATCTAGCATCAGAGGCCCATATGCATTCGTCTTCTACGATGCTCCCAACAAGCTCATGTATTATGGCAGAGACTGCCTGGGTAGGCGATCACTGCTGCGCAAGTCAATGCCAGACAATACTCTCATCATTTCTAGTGTCTGCGACAACGCCAATGGCGAGTCGTGGACAGAGGTAGAAGCTGACGGCATCTACGCTGTCGATCTGACATGTCTCTCCTCAGGCGAACTCTCGTCGTCGACCACGCACATAACTCATTTGCAGTCCTTCGCAGTGGAAGAAACACATCTCTATTTTG
>Ga0265780_10010513_pt1 | contig 11019 bp, 8 predicted proteins | sample P1T30metagenome_FD_192432 | JGI IMG/M metagenome (GOLD analysis project Ga0265780, IMG submission 192432) | Plant litter microbial communities from East Loma Ridge, Irvine, California - P1 T30 | ecosystem: Environmental > Terrestrial > Plant litter > Unclassified | place: USA: California... | reverse complement strand
CGTTGAATCAACTTCAGCGTCACCAGCCTGAATTTCGTAGTTGTTTACACTAGGTAGCTGCGCGAAATCAATATCGAACTCCGACGCTAGGCCCAGCGTGTAGCTGAACGCAAAATCCGTCTGGTTATCCCAGTCGATGGCATCAGCCAGATCCCGGTTGGGAACAGGATCGCCAACAACCTGTAATTTATTTTCGCGGATATACTGGCTAACGGTTTTGCTCAGCATAGCATTGATTTCATCAACCAGAATGCTTTTACCGTACATTTTTTTAACGAGCGAAGCCGGTACGTGTCCTGGACGGAATCCTTTCAGCTGCACCTTACGACCGTAGTCCTTCAACTTCTTATCTACCTCCGGCTTGTAATCGTCCGGCGTCAGGGTAATTTTCAGCGAAGCGTTGGTTTCGCTGGATTTGTCTAACGTAATATCCACGTTTGTATCGGTTTTAAATAAAAAGAGCGAAAGAGGAAAAGAGCGAAAGAGTGAATTGCTTCGAAAACGCTCTTTCACTCTCCCGCTCTTTCGCCTTTGCACGTTGTACGGGCGGAGGGACTCGAACCCCCATGCCTCGCGGCACCAGATCCTAAGTCTGGCACGTCTACCAATTTCGCCACGCCCGCTTTTCCCTTATTAAAGCATCGTTACTGCCTTAACAGGGTGCAAAAGTACAATAGAATTTCAGGATTGCAAGGGATTGGGGAAAAGGTTTTATTTTTTCTTCATTCTGTAATCAGAATCCGGTGATTAATTTGTTAACTTGTTGTACGACTACAACCGAATTGCCATTACCCCGCTAGCGATACCTATGATGAATGCCGTCGAACGTCGCCCCAGTCCAGAGCCTGTTATCGATTTAGAACAGGAACGTCAGGAAATCCTAAAACGCTATCGACGACTGCTGCGTGCCGCCAAACCTTCTCTCAAGGGCGATGATGCCAAGCTGATTAAGAAAGCGTTCAACACGTCGGCCGAAGCACACAAAAACATGCGTCGCCGGTCTGGAGAACCGTATATCTATCACCCCCTGGCCGTTGCCCAGATTGCCGTTGAAGAAATCGGGCTCGGCCCCACCAGTATTGTGGCGGCCCTGCTGCACGATGTCGTTGAAGACACCGATACCACCATTGCCGACATTGACCGGGCGTTTGGCCCTAAAGTAGCCCGGATCATTGACGGCCTTACCAAAATTTCGGGCTATTTCGAGTACGGTACGTCACAACAGGCCGAGAACTTCCGTAAGATGCTCCTGACGCTGTCGGACGATGTGCGGGTAATTCTGATCAAGCTGGCCGACCGCCTGCACAACATGCGGACGCTGGATTCGATGCCCCGCGACAAGCAGCTCAAGATTGCGTCGGAGACGATTTACATCTATGCCCCACTGGCCCACCGACTGGGGCTATATGCCATCAAATCGGAGCTGGAAGATCTGTACCTGAAACACGTTGAGCCGGAAGCCTACAAGGATATTGCCCGGAAGCTGCGGGAAACCAAGCTTTCCCGCGATCGATTCATCAACCGGTTTATCGAGCCCATCGATAAGGATATGTCCGAAACCGGCCTCAAATACGCAGTTAAGGGACGACCAAAATCCATCTATTCGATCTGGAACAAGCTCAATAAATCGAATAAACCCTTCGAGGAGATTTATGATCTGTTCGCCGTTCGGGTGATTCTGAACGTACCGCAGGAGCAGGAAAAAGCCGCCTGCTGGCGGGCGTATTCCATCGTCACGGATCATTACAAACCGAATCCCGACCGGCTGAAAGACTGGATCAGCACCCCACGCACAAACGGTTACGAGTCGCTGCATACTACCGTAATGAGTAAATCCGGGCAGTGGGTAGAGGTTCAGATTCGTTCGGAGCGGATGAATGAAATTGCCGAGAAAGGTTACGCAGCCCACTGGAAATACAAAGGCAACGACACGCAGACCGGTGCCGGTATCGAATCCTGGATCAGTCAGGTGCGCGACATGATTGAGTCCGCCGGGAGTGGCGATAAGAAAGCGGCCATCGAGTTCGTGGACGACTTCCGCTCGAACCTCTACAGCGAGGAAGTTTTTGTCTTTACGCCAAAAGGTGATCTGAAAGTCCTGCAGCGGGGCGCTACCGCCCTCGATTTTGCCTTTGACATTCACACCCAGATTGGGGCTCACTGCATGGCCGCCAAAGTCAATAACACACTGGTTCCGCTGAGCCACGTACTGCAGAACGGCGATCAGGTTGAAGTCATTACGTCGAACCGGCAGAAGCCCAGTGAAGACTGGTTGCGGTTTGTGGTCACCTCGAAGGCCAAAACCAAGATCAAGGACTTAATCAAGGAAGATAACAAACGGTACATTACCGACGGCCGCGATCTGGTTTCAAAGAAACTGCGGGTACTGCGGGTCGAAATGACCAACGAAGTGCTCAACCAGCTACGGGCGTATTTCGGCTCTAAAACGACGGACGATTTCTTTTACCGCGTTGGGAAAGGGCATGTCGACGTGCAGGAGCTGAAGAAGTTCAAGTCGGATAAGGAAGCCAAGGAAAACCGGGCTAACAAACTCAACACCGACGCCCTGCCCGACGCGAAAGCGTTCGTGAAGGAGCTGAAGAAAATCCACGGGGAGCGGGCCGACGCCGACATGCTGCTGATTGGTGAGGACATGGACCGGATTGACTACACGCTGTCCAAATGCTGCAACCCGATTTCGGGCGACGACGTATTTGGCTTTGTGACGATCAACGAAGGCATTAAAATTCACCGCGTTACGTGTCCCAACGCCGTTGAACTGATGTCGAACCACGGCAACCGCATCATCAAGGCCAAATGGACGTCCCAGAAAGAACTGGCCTTCCTGGCGGGGCTGCGTATCACGGGTACTGACCGCGTGGGGCTGGTCAACGACGTAACGCGGGTCATCAGCAACGAACTACACATCAATATGCGGTCGGTCACGATCGACTCGACGGACGGTATTTTTGAAGGGAATATTCGCTTGTACGTCCATGACACGGGCCACCTCGAAACGCTCATGCGCAAGCTGGAGCGGGTGTCGGGTGTCTTTGAAGTGGTGCGGTTCGACTAGCACTTATTGGCCCCGCCGTTGGTTTTTCTCTTGAATTACTGGCGGCCCATTTGCTGGTCTGGGCGTATTCGTGCGCCAAAACCAGTTTTTAAGTCTTATTTTTGCACAAAAACTATCGGAACCGGATATGCCTGCGCCGACTCAATCGAACTTAGAAAACGCCCGGATGATTTTTACCGCCTACCTCGAACGGAAGGGGCTGCGTAAAACGCCCGAGCGCTTTGCCATACTTGAAGAGATCTACAACCGTCAGGACCACTTTGACGTGGACGAGCTGTACATCTCTATGAAGAACAAGAAATACCGGGTTAGCCGGGCTACGGTGTACAACACGCTCGACGTACTGGTTGACTGTGATCTGGTGACCAAGCATCAATTTGGCCGTAACCTGGCGCAGTACGAAAAATCGTACGGGTACCGCCAGCACGACCACCTGATCTGCACCGACTGCCATAAGGTGATGGAATTCTGCGACCCGCGGGTGCAGAATATTCAGAACATGGTGGGGGATATGCTGAAGTTCAACGTCATGCACCACTCGCTGATTTTTTACGGCTCCTGTAACCGGGACAACTGCGAAAACCGGCAGGTGACGCAGAAATCTGCGCAGGGTGTTCAGGTGCCGGTAGAAGACTAAATTGACTTGACAGGAGCACGCTATTACGATCAGGAAATACCTGATTGAGTGTGTTCTTCTTTTATTCTAGTTAACAATGGTAGATGTTTTATTGGGCCTCCAGTGGGGCGACGAAGGAAAAGGCAAAATTGTGGACGTACTGGCTCCGCAATATCAGGTCGTAGCCCGCTTTCAGGGCGGACCGAACGCCGGGCATACGCTCGAGTTTGACGGGTTCAAACACGTCCTTCACCAGATTCCATCCGGAATCTTCAGAAACGATATTCTCAACATCATTGGCAATGGTGTGGTGCTTGACCCGATCGTCTTCAAAAAAGAAATCGATGGACTGGCAAAGTTCAACCTGCCGCTGACCCAGAATTTACAGATATCCAAGAAAGCGTCGATCATTCTGCCGACCCACCGTCTGCTGGATGCCGCTTCCGAACAGGCCAAGGGTGAGTCCAAGATTGGCTCAACGCTGCGTGGTATCGGACCAACGTATCAGGATAAAGTAGCCCGTCAGGGTATGCGGGTGGGTGATATTCTGTCGCCAAAGTTTGTCGACAAGTATAACAAGCTTGTTTCCCTGCACAAGATCACGCTGGATCAGAACAACTACGATTACGCATCGGTACTGCCCCAGGCCGAAGAAGAGTTCTTCGCAGCGGTTGAGTTCATGAAGCAGTTCTCACTGACCGACAGCGAATACGCCGTGAACAACGCGCTGACGGACGGACGCAAAGTGCTGGCCGAAGGGGCGCAGGGATCGCTGCTGGATCTGGACTTCGGTTCGTATCCATTCGTTACGTCGTCGAGCACGATGTCGGCGGGCGCCTGCACCGGTCTGGGCATCGCCCCCAGTCGGATTGGCGAGGTATTCGGGATTTTCAAAGCGTACTGTACCCGCGTAGGCAGTGGTCCATTTCCTACCGAACTGGATAACGAAGTAGGCGAAAAAATCCGGCAGGAAGGCCGCGAGTTTGGCGCAACAACCGGGCGTTCGCGCCGGTGCGGCTGGCTCGATCTGCCCTCGCTGAAATATACCATCATGATCAACGGCGTTACGCAGCTAATTATGATGAAAGTAGACGTTCTGAATATCTTCGACGAAATTCAGGTCTGCACCCATTACCAGCTGCCCGACGGTACCGTTACGGAGCAGCTGCCTTATGACCTTTGCGATACGGCCGTAACGCCGGTGTATAAGACGTTCAAAGGGTGGCAGTCGGATCTGACCGACATCCGGACGTTTGATGACATGCCTGCCGAACTGGCCGATTACGTTCAGTTCCTGGAAGAATCGCTGGGCCTACCCATCAGCTTTATTTCGACCAGCCCCGACCGGGAAGCAATCATTCACCGGCAGGCTGTAGTGGCTTAATCCTCAGTAGTACCCCACCGACAAAGGAGCATTCGAAGCCGGGTGCTCCTTTGTCGTTTGAGCCTTCCCGTTGATTGATAGTCAATAAGTCAATCTGGCTACCCTCGTCCGATGTTTGTTCCCAGCCTGTTTCAGTTTCCCGACAAAGCCGACATGATTGCTTTCATGAAGCAATACAGCTTTGCCACCATAATCACCGTCAAGGACGGCCTACCCATCGCTACCCAGTTGCCGTTCTTTATCGATGAGCGCGATGGGAAGTTGGTCCTGTGTTCCCATTTTGCGCTCGCCAATGAGCAGGCCCGGTACATCGAATCGGCAACGTCACTGGTCATCTTCACCCAGCCGCACGCTTATATCTCGCCGAGTCATTATGACAAGCGAGAAAGTGTACCCACCTGGGATTACATATCGGTGCATGCCTATGGAAAAGCAATTATTCTTCCCGACGAAGCCGACAAACGCCAGTCTTTAGAGCAGACAATCCGCTTTTATGAACCGACGTACCTGGAGCAGTGGAATACGCTCTCGGATAAGTATAAGAAAGGGATGATGCAGGGCATTGTGGCGTTCGAACTAACCGTAACGGACCTGCAGGGGCAAAAGAAACTAAGCCAGAACAAAACCGACGCGGAACGGAACCGGATTATCAATCACCTGGAAACCAGCGATAACGGTGCGGAGCGGGAGCTAGCGCCGTACATCCGTACGCTGTAAGTCGGTCAGTCGCCAGTCATCAGTAAACGTTTTTGTCACACCGGCGATCAGTTTGCCTGCTGGCCTCTTCGGTTTGCATAAACGACCCGGATTTAACAACTTTAGTAGCGCAAACGATACCTATGTCCACACGAAACTTTTACCAGACACTCTACCAGACCGATACGTTGTTCCGGCTGGCTGATGATGCCTGGGCACCTGTGGCACCCTCCCCCCCGGCGGCTGATGCCGATACGTCGGTTGACGAACTGGTCGCTGACTCTGTCAGCAGCGAACCCGTTTCCGCAACGACCGGATTCCTCGACGAGCTGGACGCCCTGACCGCCGGTCAAGTTTCTACTACCGACGCGCCTTTGGTTGATGACGAGCCAGAGGAACCGATTGCCGAACCGGAGCCGGTTGTTACGCGCACGCCGGAACCCCTGCCCAAGCCTGCACCCCGGCCGACGGTACCTTCGATTCTACCCCCTGTTCAGCAGCAATCACGACTGCCAAAGCTGAATCACAAAGTGCTGGTTCTGGCCGACGAAGAACTGGACCCCAGCAATCTGCTCTTTCTGGAGAAAATCCTGAAGGCAGTTAACCTCAACGTCGACGGTGTCGATCTGCTGAATCTGCATGGCGTGCGGGATGTCGACTTCGACGAACTGCTGAAGGGCAAATACATCAACCATTTTATTACGTTCGGGGTACCCTTCGAGCGGATCAACCTCGACATTATGATGGACCGCTACTCGCCGGTTCGGTTCGAGGGTATTACGTTCCTGATGGCCGATTCGTTACCGACCATCGAAGCCGACCAGGCCCTCAAGAAACGTTTGTGGCAGGCACTCCAGCGCGTTTTCCTGCAACGATACAACTAACTTCCTTCTGTTCGCAACCTGATGAACAATCCACCGGAAAGCTCCGCCCCATTTCCTGCGTCCGACCCATCGTCCAGCCCGGCCCTGCGAAAAGTCATCTCGACTACGCAGCTCTGGGCCATTGCGGTAGGCATGGTGATTTCGGGGGAGTATTTCGGCTGGAATTACGGCTGGGCAACGGCCGGAACGATTGGCTTTCTGATTGCGACTCTGCTCGTTACAGTTCTCTACGTTACGTTCATCTTCAGTTATACCGAACTGACCACGGCCATCCCCGACGCGGGTGGTCCGTTTGCCTACGCGTCCCGCGCCTTTGGCCCGACGGGTGGGTTTATTGCGGGCTTCGCTACGCTGGTCGATTTTCTGATGGCACCCCCGGCCATTGCAGCGGCTCTTGGTGCCTACGCACATTTTCTGAATCCGGAACTATCTGTGCTGGGCGTAGCCATTAGTGCCTACTTTGTGTTTATCGGCATCAATATTCTCGGCGTCAAGGAGTCGGCTAATTTTTCGGTGGTAATCACCATTCTGTCGGTCGTCGAACTGCTGGTGTTTATGGCGCTGGTCGCTCCGGCCTATAAAACCGAGAACGTACTGGCCCATAATGAGGATTTTGGCGTGGGCGGTATTTTCGCGGCCATTCCGTTTGCCATCTGGTTTTATCTGGCCATCGAAGGGGTGGCTATGGTGGCCGAGGAAGTCAAAGACCCGGACAAAACCATTCCCCGTGGCTACCTGCTCAGCATTGGAACGCTGGTGGTGCTGGCCATTGGTACCATGCTCCTCTGCGCGGGGGTGGGCGACTGGCGGAAGCTGAGCCAGCTGGATTATCCCCTCCCCGAAACCCTGGCCATCGCGCTGGGTCGCCAGAATTCATGGGCGAAAGTTTTTGCCGGACTGGGCCTGTTCGGGCTGATCGCATCGTTCCACGCCAATACGCTGGGGTACTCCCGGCAGCTGTTTGCACTGGCCCGGGCGGGCTATCTGCCATCGTTCATGGCCGACGTGAACCAGCGGTTCCGGACCCCGCACTGGTCGCTGATCATTGGCGGACTCATTGGCCTGGCCGCACTTTTTTCGGGCACAACGGGCGAAATCATCACGCTGTCGGCACTGGGTGCCGTGCTGATGTATATTGTTAGCATGGCCAGCCTGTTCGCGCTACGTCAACGCGAACCCAACCTGACCCGTCCGTTCCAGACCCCCTGGTACCCGGTCGTTCCGTTCATCGCCCTGGCGTTGTCGCTGGTGTGCCTGGTTGCGATGATGTGGTATTTTCCGGGACTGACGGCTATTTTCGTGGGGCTGATGGCGGGGTGCTGGCTGCTGTTTCGCTACCTCGTGCTCCCGTCATTAGGGCGGTAAATCCGGCATCGGCCAAACCGATATTTGGATCATTGGGGCACTATTCGCGTATTTACCACCGTTTTCAACGCAGCGAGCCGGTCTGCAGGGCGGCTTACCGCTGCTCCGACAAGGTAACTCGTTCGCATTGACCCGTTTCCGCCAGCCGCGACCAGCGCCGTCTGTACCGCATCTGATCGCTGGCCGAAACGTAATGAATCGACCCTATGGAACTAAATGATAATCCCGATTTTCATCATGGCTATACCAGTGGTGTAGACGGCGTCAATCGGGAAAACTACGAAGGCTACCTGTCGAGTCGGGTCAATTCCGACTGGCTATCCGAACGTATCAACCAGAAACAATCGGAACTGGCCGAAACCGAGCACCAGCTTATTGAGGCCACGAATGCCCGGCGCGATACCTATGCCGATTTGCAGAACTACGCGCTACAGGTAGACCGGCTGGTAAAGCAGGTTGGCAACCGCGAAGCAGCCCGGCAGGACCTCCTGGCCGACCGCGATCAACTGCGCGAGCGCCGGCAGAAGGCTTCGCCGGATTATTCATTGCTGGCGGGCCTGCTGTTTCTGGTTGCGGGCATATCGTTCCTGGCGGGTGATCTGATTATCTCCCACGAAATTGTGGCCTACGCCCTGAACATCCGTAATACGAACGAAGCCTGGGCGTTTGCAGTCGGTCTGGCGATGGTGTCGATTCTTCTCAAACCTGCCTACGACCGACTTATTGAGCAACCGTATCAGGAAGACCCGGTAGCCAATCGCGGCACGTATGAGCGGTTCAAGATCTCGCTGGCGGTATTCGCCGTGCTGACGCTGGCTGTACTGGGCTGGTTCCGGTATGAAGCCTACCGCACCGATCAGATGAAGGCGGCTATCAACAAATCGGTACGTCAGCTCCAGCTCAACACCGACCCAGCAGCTACGACGCAAACCCTCGATGCCGTTACGTTAAGCAAGATCGAGAAGCAGCTGAACGAATCGAGCGAGCTGAATCTGGCGCTGGTCAACAGCCCCTGGGCGTTGTTATCTTTTGTGCTGAGCGGCATTCTGTTTGCGCTGGCGGGGGCGGTTTGTCTGGGTATTGCCCTTCCGGTTCTGGCAGCCTTCTGGTTTCGGTGGCTCCAGGCCGACATCAAACTCTGGAAACTCCGCCGTCGGCTGAAGCGGATGGACACGGATCTGGAGCCGTTGCTGGCGCAACTGGCCGAACAGCAGACGCACCAGAACGTACTGCAGCATAACCTGGATCTGCTCCCAACCCTCGACGAGCTGAAAACCCAGCGACAGACTACGAAAGCTGAATTGAACAATCTGATGGCCGAATTGAAACTGTCGCTGGCTGATAGTCGCATCAGTACGTTTAACGACGGATACAATCAGGGCGAGGCCATCCGCAGCTCGCTGACGGACGCTGAGCAGAAGCAACTGCTAAAAGGTCGCCTACCTGCCCCCACTAACGGAGTAGGACAAAATGGCAAGTCCCATCCTCAGCCCCCCTATCCGCCTATCCATACGACTTCGGGGGAAGAATAAGCTCACTAATTCTGCCGAAAGGCTTCAGACAATGAGGCTTTCCGGCGCTCTATCCTGCATGAAATACCTTCTTCTGCTCAGCCTGTTCTTTACCGGTTGCCTGGCTCAGGCGCAGACGCCGGTTCTCCCCAAACATTCCCTTCGTTTCGCCGTAGATGAGCTTAACGTACGGAGTGAAGCCGATGGCTTATTTCCCTGGCGGTATTCCCTTCGCTATGGTCGGCAGCTTGGCCAGAGCCGCTGGGTTATCGAACCGGGTCTGACCTATACCAGCTTTGCCCGGATGGAACGGTTGAATTCCCTCTCTTTTACGGGCGATCAAACGCAACTGATTACGCTGGACATTGATTTTTTCTATAATCTTCTCCGGAGTAATCGCCATGCCCTGCAGCTTGGCGCGGGGCCATCGCTCTGGTATACCCGAGACAGGCCCATATCAAGCCTTTCCTATGAGGCTAACCGGGACGGTATAATACAGCGAATTAATATTGACCGGGACACCAGAAACAGTATCAGGCCGGGGATGAACCTGCGGGTAGCGTACGACTATACCGTGACCCCTTCCGTTATCGTGGGTTTCCGAACCGGTATTAGTGCCAATTTGATGAGCGTACCCGAATTTTCTACACTGGGGGCCTCCCAGTTTACGCTGGGGCTCAACGTCGGGTACCGTTTCTAGGTGTAGAGGAGGTCTGTCTGATCGCGATCCTTAGTACTTTGTACATTATAGTATATTTTTTTGTCATTCCGACGTCAGGAGGAATCTTTATGTTTCCTCACTCTCAAGCTGCGATGCTTTAAGATTCCTCCTGACGTCGGAATGACAAAAAATCATTTAGCAACGTGTTTTACTTAACCGAGTAGGCTTTAACGGTGTTGTGGAAGAAGGTGGGGACGAACAACACGCGGCCAGTGGTATCGTAACCAATATCGGCCGAGTTGATCTTCTCGGCTGACGTATCCAGTTTGAGTTCGGTGCTTCCATCGGCGCCGACGTACCAGACCTTGCCGCCCCATTCGGTAACGATGTATTTTTTGTTACCCAGGGCCACAATGCCGTCGATACCGCCCATTCCTTTAGCAATCGTTTTCAACTCTTTGGTGGCCGGATTCATGGACAGCAGCGATCCGTCGCCATTGCCAATCAAGACCTGATTGTCTTCAAACAACAGGCCGTTATTGCCTTTCAGCGGAGCTCCGTCCAGCACAAGTGTCAGTTTGCCATTCTGCAACGCCCACACTTTGCTATCGTTCGAATCAGAGACATAGACTATACCTTTCTTGGTATCGACGGCAATGTCGTTCAGGAACTTGGCTCCTTCTACAGGATACCGATTAACAATCTTGCCGGTTGCCAGCGCAATCTCGGCGATCTCCGTCATTTCCGTGACGTACAGCTTATCGCCCAGCATTCCCATCCCTTTCGTCGAGTTCAAGTTCTCGGTGAATTTCAGCTGGATCACGTT
>Ga0265780_10010512_pt1 | contig 11019 bp, 11 predicted proteins | sample P1T30metagenome_FD_192432 | JGI IMG/M metagenome (GOLD analysis project Ga0265780, IMG submission 192432) | Plant litter microbial communities from East Loma Ridge, Irvine, California - P1 T30 | ecosystem: Environmental > Terrestrial > Plant litter > Unclassified | place: USA: California... | reverse complement strand
TGGCCCGAGCTCCCCGCTTCGCGCCGCCTTCGGCTGAGGTCGTACACACGTCGTCGATGACTGGAGGGATTCATTGGCTGTTCTGGGGGAATTTATACTCAGACCACCTAGACAGCTTCCAGCTTCGATTGACCTACCAAGCTCTGTCGCCATCCCTCCTTCCTTCTCCTTAGCGATTGATACTTTCCACCACATTGCACACTCACATTCGCCATGCTCGCCTCAAGAACCGCGCTGCGTCAAGCAGCCACCAAGCACATGTCCGTCAAGGGCAGCATCCGAGCTGTCTCAGTCTGGTCGCAGATTGCCCAGGGACCTCCGGTGAGTTCAGCAAGGCATTGCGCTACCTAGAGCCCACACTGTATGCTAACAACTGCTTAGGATGTATGTATACCATCGAGACTCCACACTGACTCTTGCTCACCGCCACCCCGCATAGGCCATTCTGGGTATTACCGAAGCCTTCAAGGCCGACAGCAACCCCAAGAAAATCAACCTGGGTTTGTAGACGACATGTCCAGCTTGAGAGACTCGGATTGACTCCTTCAGGTGTTGGTGCATACCGCGATGACAAGGGCAAGCCCTATGTGCTCCCTTCTGTGAAGCAAGCCGAGAAGAAGATCATCGAGGCGAACCTCGACAAGGAGTACGCTGGCATCACCGGTGTCCCCAACTTCACCAAGGCTGCCCTTAAGCTCGCATATGGCGCCGACTCTGCTCCTCTCAGCGAAGACCGCATCGCCGTCACCCAGACCATCTCCGGCACCGGTGCACTTCGCATTGGTGGCGCCTTCCTCGAGCGTCACTACCCTGGCGCGAAAGCCATCTACATCCCCACCCCCTCGTGGGCCAACCACAATGCCGTCTTCAAGGACTCGGGCCTGAAGGTCGAGAAGTACCGGTACTACAACAAGGACACCATTGGCCTCGACTTCGATGGAATGGTTGCGGACATCAAAGCCATGCCCAAGGGCAGCATTATCCTGCTCCACGCCTGCGCCCACAACCCAACTGGTGTTGACCCTACTGAGGACCAGTGGGTTAAGATTGCCGACGCCGTCAAGGCAGGGGACCACTTCCCCTTCTTCGACATGGCCTACCAGGGCTTTGCCAGTGGCGACACCAACAAGGACGCCTTTGCGCTCCGTCACTTCATCAAGGAGGGCCTTTACCCTGTCTTGTGCCAGTCCTTCGCCAAGAACATGGTAAGCATAGCCCCGTTGAAAGTGTTACTTCTACTGACAAGCATTTCAGGGTCTCTACGGAGAGCGTGTTGGTGCCTTCTCCGTCGTCTGCGAATCGGCGGATGAGAAGAAGCGTGTCGACTCTCAGATCAAGATCCTTGTGCGCCCGCTATACTCCAACCCTCCTGTCCACGGCGCCCGCATCGCTTCTGAGATCCTCAACGACCCCTCATTGAACAAGCAGTGGCTTGGTGAGGTCAAGGGCATGGCCGACCGCATCATCACCATGCGTGCTCTGCTGAAGGAGAACCTCGAGAAGCTCGGCAGCAAGCACGACTGGAGCCACATCACCTCGCAGATTGGCATGTTCGCTTACACCGGGCTCAAGCCTGAGCAGATGGATGCTCTGGCTAAGGAGGTAAGTGTGAGAAGAATCGTGTACATGCCATCTCACTAACTTAGTCAATAGCACTCTGTCTATGCCACCAAAGACGGCCGTATCTCCGTTGCCGGCATCACCAGCGAGAACGTTGGTCGTCTTGCCGAGGCCATCTACAAGGTCAAGGGCTAGGCTATTGGTACAGGCGTTGGTTTTCTCTTCGACGATTGCATGAATTTAGCACGATACAAGATAGCAGTACACTGTACTATATTACAATAACGGAGGCTAGATTGCGTTACAAACCTAGTCGACGCGAACATAATAAAGTCCGGCGTTATAATACTTCCAAGAGTTTAGTCAATCGCGCAGCTCACGTTCGGCACTCGGCACTGCAACCAGGTTCGGTAATGTTCTTGTGAAGTCTTGCGATCCCTGCTACAAGGTGCATATAACCTGCACACCCCATCACGACAGTCAGAAACAGACAGTTGACGATTCATGATGAGCAGATCACTTCCTACAAGGACATAGCACGTAGTCTAATACACTACAAGCTAATCAGCGGTCGATGGCGTGACCCTTGCTTTGGAAAGCAACTGAGTGTTGAGATCGCTGAGGTTTCTGCACATGGGTTGAAGTCCAACTACGAATGACTTCAGCGTAAGAATGCAACATTTTGCGTAAGAAAACTGAGCGTGCGATCTAGTGGGTGTCAGGATCTTTATCCTTGTCAAGCTGCTCGTGACAGCATTGGTAACCGAACTCCGGGTACGACTGCAGCTGCAGAGGCTTCAGATTGAGGATACACAATTGCTCTGATTCCCGGCCCTTCTAAGACCCTGCAGCTTGGTAGAGCAGACGGCGAGGATCACGGGCGTCGATCCCAACTGCCTCAGGCAGGAAGTCCTCAGCATGCACCCATGTCGACTGCGGGATGGGCATTGATAGCCTGTTGGTCCGATGAGGCCGGATGAACCGCTATTCACCCGCTTGTGCTGCATGTTGCAGGTTTTTGCGTCCGAGAAAGCGAGCGATAGTGTGAAGATGCCTGTCGCCCATGGGTTCAGGGATGCCATCTTCACCATGCCGAACCACGGACATGGACGAGATGTATCTGGTGCTTAATTCTCGTCTCGCCGGTGACCAGAAGCTTTTGAATGAGGATACTTGAGGCTTCACGACAATGGCGAATCTGCTAGCGGCGTTGACAACCCCGGTGACGCAGGGTACTTTTACCCTGCAAGATGACGATGGTGCGGCTGCTAAGAATGACGTAGCGTCATCATCCAAAAGCAACCCCCATAAATGCGTCGTCTAACACCCCTCCTTGACCCTTTGAATAGCGAAAATCATCATTTTCGATCGCTTCTAGACCCGCTTGGCGTGCGGTGCTCGTCTTCATTCCACGCTTTCCTGCACGTTCTGTTGGCAGAACAAAGCATTACGAGGGACAATCTTCCAGCACGCACCCAAAAGAGTCTTCTGAGCTAGCTTCACCAGCCGCAGAGGCAACCACGGCGCGGGCAAGACGCCAGGTCAGACATGACTCCACATGTCACTGGGCGTTGCCTTTGGCCGGACTCCTCAAGGTGCGAGGGGTCGTGGTCATGGTGGCCGTCGCCTGTCAGCCGGCGGTGGGAGGTCCAGCAGCGGCTTCGGGGAGGGATGATCAACAGCGAGTGATGGCTGTCGATTGACGTCGGTATCCACCCACATATAGCCAGCCTTATTCTCTGGCTCGTCGCCGCGTGCCCCTCCTCGGTCGTGATTGCAAACAATCGCCCGCTCTGCTCCCTGACCCCAACAGCACAGCATATTTGAGCGCTACTCCTCCCGTGACCATTGCAGCCCCAGCACTCATACCCTTTTCCCACCAGACGTGGCCATTACCCAATCCCCATCGTACCATATTGCCGTGAGTGGATTAGCTGCCGCCGCAAGAAATTCGGCAACTGACTCCGAGGATTCTGCAGGCTTAACGCGAGCCGTGGGAGCTAACATATTGTTTAGTAGCAGACAAACGAAACATAACCACAGGTCAGCCATCCCATCTGCGTTCAACAACCATCTTTCAGTTTCAGGACAGCCTCGACATTCAACGGCTCTCACATTTCGGCGGGCCGGCCCTTTCGTCATACTCTAACCAGATTGAGCGCCGTCAGTGAACTGCAGGACCCGGTCGGAAACTTACTCGGACAACCTAGGCGCGCGAAAAATCCCGGTCGTGCTCAACTACCTCTGCGTCCTTGCGACACCAAGCATACGAAGGGTGTCGCCTGTGTCTCAGCGCGCAGAGCTATAGTGTTGTTCCAGCTTGCCAGCTTGCAGTGCTGTTTCTAAGCCATGTCGGTTAGCGACGACAAGGTTCGTGTGCCCCTCCTCCACTCGCGGGCTCGCATCACGCCTTCTGGGTCTCTCCACGACGTGTCGCAAGCCTCCCACGTGCACACTATTCCTTCAGACACACCAGCATCATTGCGCGCCTACGCCTCTTACCCTAAACTAACTCATCGCGACAGAACGGCGTCGAGGGCATTATGTCGATCCCCGGTGCAGAGGACACCATCGACCCTGCGACCTTTGAGCAGATCCTCGAGATGGACGAGGACGAGGTCGACCGAGAATTCAGCAAAAGCATAGTCTTCGACTTCTTTGGCCAGGCGGATAGCACATTTGCGAAGATGGACACGAGCCTGTGAGTTTGCATTCATTCGCCCCTGCGCATGCGACCCTGCTGACATGACGCAGTGAGAAGGAAGAGGAAGACTACCTCAAGACGCTGAGCGAGCTCGGCCACTTCCTCAAGGGCTCCTCCGCCACGCTCGGCCTCACCAAAGTCAAGGACTCGTGCGAGAAGATCCAGCACTACGGCTCTCTCAAGGATGACGCAGGCACAGAGGACATCACCGAGAAGGAGGCCAAGGAGAAGCTCGCGACCATCATTAAGCAGGCCAAGGAGGAGTTCACTGAGGTCAAGGACGTGCTCAAGGAGTTCTACAAGGACACACCATAAGCCGTCCACCGCGCACAGGGGGCACGTCGGTATGCGACGGCCCTACGTCATGAGCGCTGGACGACGGTGTGGGTTCCGGCAGCACGCGCGAGCACGCCCACCGTCACGGGGAGCGGCATGCGACACGGCGTCCTGCGCAGCGACTGCATCTTGCCGCCCAGCGAGTCACGAGTTTCCTTCATCTACGACACCGCCTCTGTTCTCTAGGGACCTTCGTAAGGATGTCGTCATGAATTGTGGGGGACGTATTCTATAGCCAGCCTAGAACATGCCTCACTTCTCCTCCAGTTTTGTATAGACTTTTTTTGAGCGTATCACAAAGGCATGAATTACCCCGCTGCTGTCTCGTGCCGTGGAATGTTCTTCAGCCCTACACGATGATCTTGGGCCCGGAAGTGTGTGAAGCGATTGGGACGGCGCCCTGTCAGAAACACCCCGCTACAAGGGCCGACGTCATTTACTAGCCTAAACGCAGTTGCAGGCAGCATTCGTTGGCACGCGACCGGCATTAACAAGCACTGTCATTCGATGCACCACCGCTGCTAACAACTACCCAAACACCCGTACACCATCTCCTAAGCACCAGCCACGACGGCACCTTGACTCGCCCTACGTCTTCGCTTGTGGCTTGTGACTTATGCTTGTCCCGACCCGTCGAGCCGCGCTTACACCAATAGTCAACAGCGCAGTTATCTTAACGACAATCACGAGTCTCAATTCCCGTTGGTTGCACGACCGTCTGCATCACCTGTGCATCGTAAACAGAGACTTCACTACTCCACTGTCACAACGACCGCCCCGCTTATCTCCGGCCCGATCCCACACCACATTGTCGATCATGGGCAAGAAGAAGGCGAATGGCGAGTACAACGATTTCGTAGATGGCGAGAAGCTGCGTGATAACACTGAGATTCGAACTTCGCTGCAAGGCACTACCACCACAAATACTCTACCATTGGACCACGACCAGAAAGGGAGCAAGAAGCCTGGCAACAGCAAAAGGGCTTCAAAGAGGCCGCGATTGACACACTTCCTGTGTCTGCCACTGGTCACAAATACCAGCAGAGAGCAGTTTCAGAGTGGCTTGAAGACACTCAAAGATGACCTCGAACGAGACTCCTTGGTTCCAGCAAAAGCGGTGCGACCACCCGGTACTCTGCATCTTACACTGGGTGTCATGAGCCTTGACAACGCTCAATTAGAGGAAGCGAAGCAATTTCTACAAGAGCTTCATCTACACCGAATCCTGCGCGACCTCACACAGCGCAGGGTCGCAGAACAAGCCGCCGAAGACGGCGCGATATCCGAGAATCTCAACGCAGCTGCTATGCCCGACACAGATGCGTTGACCATTAACCTAGAAGCACTGACACCCATGCAGTCGCCGCAAAACACAAGCATACTCTACGCGTCTCCAATAGACTCACAGCAGAGACTCTTCCCATTTGCAGAAGCGTTAAGGAAAGATTTCATAGACAGCGGCCACATGCTCGAAGACTCCCGGCCCTTGAAACTCCACGCCACCATCATCAACACCATCTACGCCAAGTCCAGCACACCGCGAGGACGCAAATCCCACGTTAAGGAAACGTTGAAACACATTGAGCACAAAATCTCGCCACATCACCACGACGGCGATTCTGCCGACGACGACATGTCGACGAGACAGGGCCACGGCCCCGATGCGAAGAGCTGGATGCGCTTCGACGCTCGGGATTTGATCGAAAAGTACAAGGACTTTACCTGGGCTGAGGGCGTGCGGATAGATCGGATACAGATATGCAAGATGGGCGCGAAACGGGTGTGGAGTGGGGGGAAGGAAGGCGAAGGCGAGGTGATTGATGAGCAATATGAGGTCGTGTTCGAGAAGGGGATATTTGAGTAAAGTCAGGGGTGTTTGTACAGGCGAGGCGCGGTAATTGAATGAATACGTGATTAAGGTCACGGACGTGGTCAACGGATATCCTGGCTGTACTTCACGTGCGCGCTAATGCGTTGGGGGTTTATATGTTGTTTTTTCGACTGTGAGAGCTGCTTTTGTTTTCTTACACTGAAACTCGATAGAGCACGATCTTGCTACCTATTATCGAGATACTAGGCTTACTTACGAGGTACGTCTTACCCTGAATATGTGGCACTTTGGGAGACTGACTGACTGTTCAGGTTACTGAAGCACTGACTGTACCACACTCACAAGTAGGCGACATTGAAGTTATTGCTCTAGCATCTAGTGCTTCGACAGGTAAATTCAAGCACGAATAACAATCTGCGCGATGAGGCTGATAAACTTGCAGTCTCGAAGTACGGTGGTCGAGTACAGATTTCCCCCAACTAAACGCACGATCACTTGCTCTCAAGTCGCTTGGTCCACACCGCTTGTACTCTGGTTTTGTACTCTTGTACCAGCATTTTCAAGGTAAGTTTCACATAGTTGCCTGGAGGATTACTTATTTACAACGGACACAACAGCCTAGGATATCGCACGACGTTTACACAGAGACAGTTTTAAGAATACTCCAACGGTCAGCGAAAGCGCAATGGTATCTACGCTCCCCGATTTACCTGTGGAACTGTTCAATGCAATTATCCAAGAGCTACCCGTATACAGGAAAACAGGTGGAGAGGTTCGGAGTGACCTCAACAACCTACGTCTAGCTTGCCGGACGATCGAAACCAAAACACGGAGACGATTTTGCTTCAGTTTTGCCGAACCTGGACGATACATGTACCTGGTCAACAAGAAGTGATAGAAGACGACAAGCACTATCCGGAAATATGTTCAAACCCCGAATTCCAAAAGCTTGTTCAAGCGTACAGCATCAGCCTCGCTCAAAACGATCTCTCGCCAGAGGATGTTGATTCATGGACGCACTTCACCGAGCTCATCATGGACGATAATCTCAAGGGACAATTCGATTAACTCCTCAAGCACTGCGCAAACTTGGAGACCCTGTACCTATGCGGCCCGCCTCTCTCTTCGGGTGTATCATTGGAGCTCCAGGAAAAGATCAAACTTGCTTGGCAGAAGGCGTTCAGAGACACGCTCACGACTGCATCTTCGGATGAAAGACTTCGGTTGGAAACTATACTGTTAGGCGTCGGTGGCCGTTCAGCGCTGCCAATACCAACATATATGTTCCAAGGAATACCGAAAAGCTCCAAGTTTCTCTGTGAATTGGAAAAACTGTTCCTGGCAAGGGTAATCGACGAAGATGCCCTTGACCTTGTACAGCATTCGAGCTCAGCAGACACAACGAGCACTCTGGACGAATTCATAGCCCTAGCACCCAAACTGAAATCTCTGAAATACACAGGAGCACTGGGCGATTCTCTTCTGTCCACGTACCCAGGCTTGGACAGTCTTCCAAGAACCCTATCACCGCTATCGAATCTTACCAAGCTCGATTTCACAAGCCTTGCTATCAGCCACAGCCTACTCGCTGAGCATCTCCTCAAATCGAAAGCTACTTTGAAATCGCTTGAGCTTTATGCTGTCAACTTGACGTCCGACACTTGGATTGGGATTTTCGGCATGATACGAGCCGAGCTCAAACTCACCTATATCAACCTACACCGTCTGAAACAGGACAGGGGTCAGCGTCTTCACTTTTCCAGGGTTACAAAACATCGACCAGTTATCCTCGATGCCGAGGCATCGCTCTCTCGCTATTCCTCGAAGTGGGCTTGGGCTATGTGGGAGGCATCGGATAGCATTAAGTGGGACGATGCCAAAATCGAGGCGAAAGGGCAGGAGATCGGTCAACTGATTGACGAGGGATGGATTTGGGTGGATCGCGAAACTCGATCTCATTGTATCACGCTGAGTCTTGATGAGGGCGACGATGTCAATGATTGGTTACTTCAGATCGAGCGTTGGAGTCATCTGCGAAGAGTTTAGCAACACATGTTTGATCTTGGCGACGGGCGGGTATATATCATGGCGAAAGTGAAGGATTTACTTGCCAATTCAAACGTTCGATAACATTCCTCAATATAAACATTTTTGACTATGATGTCTCCCGCAATTATGTTTCCACTTGTCCACATCTGTTAACTACATCCACCGACGCCCACACGCCCGAGATCGGTTTGTGCACGTTGCAATCCACGTGCGCTCTAGTGTGTGCGCCTGTAACGCAACATCACCTCGACCGATCGTTCATTTCCAGATGATATCCAAATAACAGGCCTAGTCAAGGTACACTACCGAAATCTTGTCGGGTCTGTAGCACGACACTGCCGCCTTACCACATCGTATACAGCACCTCAATTGCCCAAGTCCTACACACCTTTTGTACGAGCTACTAGGATATGGCCTGTAATCACACGTCTAATAGGTATGTTGCATGCAGTTAAGCTGACATCAACGACGCTAACTTTCACATAGCAGAAAACATGTCGGCCACACTCACCGACTTACTTTGGGAAGTTTCAACGCGATTTTCGACGAGCCACCTATAGCCTAACAACACAGGCCAGATTATTCCTACCGCCGGCCATACCTTGCTAAGCTTTGCCTGGTCTGTCGCAGAGTACAGATCAACACCCGCGTGCGCTTTGAAGGTAGAAAGCTTCTCGAGTATATGGTAATCATGCGCATCAGTTCCTCCTCCGGCAGTTCCACGGATATTATCCTGGACGATGACTTCTTTCGCCACAGCGTCCGTAATATCGAGATCTGCATCGACTATGGTTGCTTTACTGAAAGGTCTAGGCCCACAGACTGGGAATTCGTCCATCTCGTTCTCGAGGAAGGCTGTCTTGAAGAGAAACTTCGCTGTATATTAGAACGTGGCGTGGACTGATGCTCACAAGCCCTACTCAAGACAGTATATCTAGCCCGGTACATGATCCTCCGGAATGCTCTCTCCGTCCTCTTCATCATACCAGAATTACAACTAGAAAATCTCGAGATTGGCAACGAGTCGGATCAGGGTGCAGCAACGCCTTTGCAATTCTTGAAGGGTATACGACTCGAGTCCCCGGCCCTCGCTTGTCTGAACACATTCAAGGTTACCAAGACTTGTGGAGACACGTATTTCTTGCCCTCGTCGTTATCGGGCCCTCAAAAGACGACGCAAACTCTGGCCGAGTTTTTGACACTGCTGGCAAATCCCTACAAGTTCGATTTCCAAGGTGGAAGACTTGGTTATCCGAATGTCAGTCGCGTTGCAGCCGGCCCACCTAGTCTGCCATCTCTCTCAGAATCTCGCTTACCGATATCGAGCTGCCTGTAATAGCGCTCCTGGAAGGCCTCCAGACGTTCTACAAGACATTAAATGATGTCGATCTGAAAGGCATAACGCTGTCAGTAGGCGTGTGGCGTCCTCTTCTCCTTTTCTTACGCTAAGAAATACATTTAAGGCATGTGGAACTCTTCTACCTGTTTCACGGCGAAGAGCGTCTGACATTCGAGGTGGTTGTGAGAAGATCGACCTCTCATTCTGGACTCCGAATTCCCTGGCGATCGGCGAGGAGCTAAGAGGTGAGGTTTCTGAGTGGTCGGCGGACGGTTAGGTCTGGGTCAGCCATCTCGCGATCAGGGCTAGTATTTTTTCGCTATCATCAGAGTTGATAGATAATGTAGATATATAGCTAGATTAGGTGATCAATAAGCACGAGCTCAAACACACATTTTGAGTAAGCTAGCTTATCACCCGCAATAGATATTGTTAATAAGCGGAACTCTAGCTACAGGCTTTGCTAGGTCAACCCACTATCATCACAACTCTTAGGAGCTACATAAAGAGTTATATAGGTTCGATGCAATGCATTACCGCGTTACATTTATACAAAGTGTGGTAGCTAAGGAACGGTTCCTAGTTTAGTGAGTCTACAAACAGTTCCGCCATCATGTGCACCAACCTAGCGGTGAAATTTCAGTATTCAGTCCTTATTGTGAGTAAAACCACGATCAATGCATGTTCCAATCTACAGATAAACCCCGATTTCATGTGTGCAAATCTCTCACTCACGTACACTAGCCCTCAAAAGTAAAAGGGTAGTTCGTTTACACCGCGCTTCACATGTGCATGTGCGCTAGTGCGTTCGCCAGTAACGGGTTGTGACCTCGATCGATTGCTCTAAGCTTCGTAGACTTCACACAGACGTACAACGATTGACTATCAGCATACTTAAAGAGTCAAATCTGCTTAGGGTACACAACAAAATTCTGCCTGTTTTGTGTCACAGCCCTGACAACCGGCAGATACGTCCGCAGTACTAAGCTAGATTCAAGCACAGGCTTCCTCGAGCGACCGCGCACTTCTTCGCTTTTGCGACTCAGACATCTTACGGAAACAACAAAGAATAGCTGTACACTGTGGCTACGAGGTGAGTTTGGCGTGAGATAGCTGCACCTCTAGAAATTGACTCGTGAATTACAGGATCGCCTCCAGAGCTCCGCAAACCCTGCTGTCACCTTTCGGTACTCCCTCAAC
>Ga0265780_10010511_pt1 | contig 11019 bp, 9 predicted proteins | sample P1T30metagenome_FD_192432 | JGI IMG/M metagenome (GOLD analysis project Ga0265780, IMG submission 192432) | Plant litter microbial communities from East Loma Ridge, Irvine, California - P1 T30 | ecosystem: Environmental > Terrestrial > Plant litter > Unclassified | place: USA: California... | reverse complement strand
GCTGCGGGCTGGCGGCGAACTGGTGCCTGGCCGCGCCGGGCATCGACATCATTTCCACCTCGTACGGTTCGGAAGGACTGGAAGGCCAGCTGGCCACCGATGACAACCAGAACGTGCTGCTGGACGTACTGCAGCGCGTGCCCAGCTACACCTACGAACAGATGAGCGGCACCTCGATGGCGGCCCCGCACGTCACCGGCGCGCTGGGCCTGCTGTTCGAACGTTTCCCGTACCTGGACAACGCGCAGGTGCGCGACGTGCTGCTGACCACCGCCACCGACCTGGGCGCCGAAGGCGTGGACGATGTCTACGGCTGGGGCCTGGTGAACCTGGAAAGGGCCATCGAAGGTTATGGCCAGCTGCGGGTGGACACCCACGTTGTGATGAACACCGCGGCCGGCGGCCTGAAGGTGTGGGAAGGCGATGCGTGGGACGACTGGACCAACGACATCGGCGGCCCCGGCGCGCTGACCAAGTCCGGCAGCGGCTGGCTGCGCCTGAGCGGTGACAACAGCTTCAATGGCGTGGTGCTGCGCGAAGGCATCCTGGAGCTGGACGGCGTCAACACGCTGACCGATGCGGTGGTGGTGCAGGGTGGCCAGCTGCGTTTGAACGGCAGCCTGGTGGATACCGACCTGGATGTTCGCGGCGGCAGCGGGCTGGTCGCCGCAGGCGCGCTGCTGGAGGGGGCATCGCTGTCGATCAACGGCGGCATGCTGTCATTCAACGGCGCGCAGACCGGCGGTTCCACCGTGGTGGGGGCCAATGGCCTGCTGCAGGGCATCGGTACGCTGGGCGATACGCGCGTGGCCGGCATCATCGCGCCGGGCAACTCGATCGGCACGCTGACCATCGATGGCGATTACGTGCAGACCGCCAGCGGCGTCTACCTGGCCGAACTGTCGCCGGGTGGCAGCAGCGACCTGCTGCGCGTCAGCGGTACCGCCTCGCTGGATGGCACGCTGAAGGCGCTGCCGGAAGCGGGCATCTACTACCTGGGCGAGCAGTTCAACGTCATCCAGGCCGATGGCGGGGTGCAGGGCCGGTTCGCCACCACCGACTTCAGCGCGTTCTCGCCGTTCCTGCAGTTCGGCGTGGGCTACGGCAGCAATGGCATCAACATCGAGGTCACCCGTGGCCAATTGCTGGCCAGTGCGGCGACCACCGCCAACCAGCGCGCGGTGGCCGGTTCGGCCGATGCGCTTGGCGTGGACCAGGGCCTGCCGAAGCCGTTGACCCTGCTGTTCCCACAGCAGGTCGGTGCGGCGTTGGATGGCCTGAGCGGTGAACTGCATGCCGCCACGCCGCTGGCGCTGGTGGAAAGCAGCCGTTACGTGCGCGATGCGGCACTGAGCCGTGCGGTAGGCGCACGTTCGCCGCAGGACGACGGCAGCCAGGCCACCGGTGCGTGGGTGCAGGCCATCGGCGGCAGCGGCAATCTGGATGGCGATGCCAACACGGCACGTACCCGGTCCAACACCAGCGGTTTGCTGGTCGGCATTGATCGTGACATCGGCGGCTGGCAGCTTGGCCTGCTGCTGGGCAACGGCCGCACCGACACCAAGCAGGCGCAGGGGCGCTCGGCCAAGGCGCGCATCGACAACACCCACGTGGGCCTGTACGCCGGCCACAGCTGGGGCGCGTTCGGTCTGCGCGGTGGCCTCGGTTACAGCCGGCATGACATCGACAGCAGCCGCCAGGTGGCCTTCGCCGGCTACGGCGACGCGCTGGATGCCAGCTACGAGGCGAGGACGAAGCAGGCCTTCATCGAAGCCGGTTACCGTTTCGGCGGCACCCAGGGCGGACTGGAGCCGTACCTGCAGCTCGCCCGTGTCGAAGTAGACGTGGACGATGTGCGCGAGCAGGGCGGTGCAGCCGCATTGACCGGCCGGGTGGCCGACACCGCGACCACCGTGGCAACCGCCGGCGTGCGTTTCGACAAGGGGCTCAAGGCAGCGTTCCAGCAGGACGCGTGGCTGCATGTGGTGGGCGGGGTGGGCTATCGCCGTGCCTCTGGTGACCGCGATGGACTGGCGCAGCTGGCCTTCGAGGGCGGCAGCAGCTTTGTCGTCAGTGGCGCGCCGATCGCCGACAGCGCGGTGGTGGCGGAGCTGGGCCTGTCGGCCTGGTTGAGCCCGCGCCAGCAGCTGGAACTGGGCTACAACGGCCAGTTCGGCGATGAAAGCCGCGACCATGGGGTCAATGCACGCTGGTCGGTGCGGTTCTGATCTACGCCTGATCCATGCGTGATCGAGGGCGGCCCACGGGCCGCCCTTTCTGTTTCCGCACCGGCGATGCTCGACTCTGTGCCGCGCCTCTCGCAGAATCGTGCCCTGACGTTCGCCAAGACCGCCACATGAAGACCAAGCAGGACATCGTCGACAACTGGCTGCCGCGCTACACCGGCGTGCCATTGGACCAGTTCGGCCAGCACATCCTGCTGACCAACTTCAGCGGCTACCTGCATGCCTTCGCGCAGCTGGCCGGCGCACCAGTGGTGGGCCTGGACCGGCCGATGGCCAGCGTCACCGCCGATGGCATCAGCATGATCAACTTCGGCATGGGCAGCCCGAACGCGGCCATCATCATGGATCTTCTTTCCGCGGTGATGCCCAAGGCGGTGTTGTTCCTGGGCAAGTGCGGTGGGCTCAAGCGCAAGAACCAGCTGGGCGACCTGGTGCTGCCCATCGCGGCGATCCGCGGTGAAGGCACCTCCAGTGATTACCTGCCGCCGGAAGTGCCGGCATTGCCGGCGTTCGCGCTGCAGCGGGCGGTCAGCACGATGATCCGTGACCTCGGCCACGACTACTGGACCGGCACCGTGTTCACCACCAACCGGCGCGTATGGGAGCACGATGAAGCCTTCAAGGAGCGTCTGCGCAGCATGCGCTGCATGGCCATCGACATGGAGACCGCCACCGTGTTCGCGGCGGGCTTCGCCAACCACATCCCGACGGGGGCCTTGCTGCTGGTCTCCGACCAGCCGATGATCCCCGATGGGGTGAAGACCGAAGCCTCCGATGCCAAGGTGAGTTCGCAGTTCGTGGACAACCATATCCAGATCGGCATCGAGGCCTTGAGGCTGATCCGGCGCAATGGCAAATCGGTCCGCCACCTGCGGTTCGACGAATGACCGGCAATGGGCAGGGCGCCCCGATGCAGCCCGTGGAGCAGGATATGCAGACCGCAGCGCAGGTAGTGGCGTTCTGGAACGAGGCAGGGCCGGCGAAATGGTTCGCGCGCGACGACGCCTTCGACGCGCGCTTCCGTGCGCTGTTCCTGGAGGAACACCATGCGGCGGCGGCGCGTGCCCGCGAGCACTGGCTGTCAACCGCCGAAGGGGCGCTGGCGCTGATGCTGCTGCTGGACCAGTTCCCGCGCAACTGCTTCCGCGGCACCGCCCATTCGTATGCCACCGATGGGCTGGCCCGGCACTACGCGATGCGCGCGGTGGAAGAGGGCCTGGACCTGGAGCTGCTGCCCAAGCTGCGGGCGTTCATCTACCTGCCGTTCGAACACTCCGAAGAGCTGCAGGACCAGGACCGTTCGGTGGCGATGTTCGACGTGCTCGGCGACAAGCAATACCTGCAGTTCGCCGAGCTGCACCGCGACATCATCCGGCGCTTCGGGCGCTTCCCGCACCGCAATGCGGTGCTGGGGAGGATGACCACGATGGAAGAAATGGATTTCCTGGCCGAGGGCGGCTTCGCGGGTTGAGGCGCTGCAACGGAAAACGCCGGCGGATGCCGGCGTTTTCCAGATCGTTACGGCACTGCGTGAAACGCCGGATCAGTACTTCGGCACGCCGTTGTCGACCTCGTCGGACCAGGCATCGATGCCGCCGGTCACGTTGTGCACCTTGGTGAACCCCAGTGCACGGAACTGTTCGGCCGCCTGCGCGCTGCGACCGCCGTGGTGGCACAGGAAGGCCAGCGCAGTGTCCTTGGGCAGGGCTTCCAGCTCGGCACGGCCATTGCCATCGAAGACCTTGAAGGGCACGCCGACGGCGGCGATCGAACGCTCTTCGGACGGACGTACGTCCACCAGCAGCACGGTGCCGGCACGCACCAGGTCGTCGGCGTCGCGCACCGACAGTTCGGTGATGGCCTTGGGGGCGTTCGGGTTGTCGATGGCCAGGCCCTTGCCGCGGATGTCATCCACCCAGTCGATGGTGATGCCGTCGGCGCGCCGCGCGCTGGCCAGGTCGAACTGCACGCGCAGGCCGTTGGATTCGGCCGCGATCGCGCCCTCGTCGAACGGGGCCAGCTGGAAGTTCGGCTGGAAGCGGGCATCGATGCCCAGCTGCAGGGCCGCGCCGGGCGAGTCAGCCAGGGCACCCTTGAGCATTTCCACGGCGGCCGGGGTCACGGTGATGGACGGCGGCGTGCGGTCCGGGGCGGCCAGGCCGAGCACGCTGCTCAGCTCACCGCTGGAGGCCATCTGCAGGATGATGTCGCTGCCACCGACCAGCTCGCCGTCGATGTACAGCTGCGGGATGGTCGGCCAGTCGCCGTACTGCTTGATGCCTTCACGGATCTCCTGGTCGGCCAGCACGTTGACGTGGCCGAACTCCACGCCCAGGTCCTGTAGTGCGCCGACGGCCTTGGCCGAGAAGCCACACTGCGGCATGGACGGCTGGCCCTTCATGAACAGCACGACGCGGTCGTTGGCGAGGAGGGTTTCGATGCGCGAACGCAGGGCGGGATCGAGGGACATGGCGGTGGAAATCCGGTGATATCGAACCGCTGATTCTACCCCCCGTGGCATCATGGGGCATGACCACGGTAGAAACGCTGCATTGCCCCCCGCGCTGGCCCTGGCGCGCGCTGCTGGGCTTCGCGCTGTCCCAGCTGCTTGCCCTGGCGGTGTGGATCCTTGCCGGCTGGGGCTGGGGACTGACCCTGCTGCTGGCCAGCCATGCGCTGTTCCTGCTGCCGGTATTCCTGCCCAACTGCCGCTTCTACACCCCGGTCACCAGCCGCCTGGCCGAGGCCGGCGAGGCGGTCTGGCTGACAATCGATGACGGCCCCGGAAGGGATACGCCCGCCGTGCTTGACCTGCTTGACCGCTACCAGGCCAAGGCGACCTTCTTCCTGGTGGGCGAGCGCGCGCTGGCCCATCCGGAGCTGGTGCGCGAGCTGATCCGCCGTGGCCATGACGTGGGCAATCACAGCCACAGCCACCCGCAGGCCCGCTTCTGGCGACTGGGGCCGGCCGCCATGGCCCGCGAGATCGGCCACTGCCAGCAGGCGCTGCAGGCGATCACCGGGCGGCCCACGCGCTGGTACCGCTCGGTGGTGGGCATGACCAATCCGTTCGTGGGGCCGGTGGTGCAGCATCTGGGGCTGACCCGGGTGGGCTGGAGCGCGCGCGGTTTCGATGGGGTGGACTGCACACCCGCGCAGGTGCTGGCGCGGCTGCTGCCGGACCTGAAGCCCGGCGCGATCGTGCTGCTGCACGAAGGCAGTGGACACGGCCACAACCTGCAGATCATCGAAGGGGTGCTGCAGGCACTGCACGAGCGCAGGCTGCAGGCGCGGTTGCCGGCAGGCCCCTGACGCGGCAGGTCAGCGCGCCACGGGTGGGCGCCTGGCCACCAGCAGCCAACTGTTGAAGGGAGTACGCCCGCGCAGTGCGCGCGGCGCTTCGGCGACCAGGCCGGCCTTGTCGAGCAGGCGTTGCAGCGCACCGGCGGTTGGATAGTGGCGTGGGCGGGTACGCATCCAGCCGGACAGCCAGCCCAGCCGGTCGGTCAGGCGCGTGGCGCGGTCGCGGCCATCGCCGGTATCCAGCGGACTGCGCAGTACCAGTGTCCCGCCGGGCGCCACGCGCGCGGCCGCCGCCTGCAGCAGGCTGGCCTGGGCGTGTGCATCCAGGTAGTGCAGCACGTCCAGCACCGCTACATGGCCGCTGTGGCGTGGCAGCGGCTGCTGGATGTCCAGGTGGCGCAGCTCCAGTGCGTGAAGTGCCGCGCGGCGGACCGCACACGCACCGCGATCGATCTTGCCGGCGTCCAGGTCCACGCCCAGGTAGGGCTGCATTCGGCCGCGCAGGCGCGCGACGTGGCCCAGCAGGCCCAGCCCGCAGCCCAGGTCGAGCAGTGGCAGGTGATCGTCCGGCAGGGCCTGCAGCACGCCGTTGTAGAGCGGGTCACTGCCGAGCTTGGCGCGCACGTAGTAGTAGGTGCTGCGGTTGCCCCAGCTGCATTCCGGCAGGAAGGCGCGGGCGATGGCCGTTGCCTCGGCGGTGTGCAGCGAAGAGGCCGGCGGATGCGCCGTGGGCAGCGCGCCGGTCACCGGTTCAGCCGGCGGAGGCGAGCAGGCGCTCGGCCAGCGGCAGGGCCCGCTGCGCCCACAGCGCATACATCCGCGCCGAAGGATGCAGGCCGTCGTCTGCGAGCATCGCCGCTTCCGCGCCGTGCTGGCGCGAGAGATCGGTGATGTCCACGTAGGCGATTCCGAGCGCGTTGCAGATCGCCTGCGCGGCATGGTTGTAGCCATCCAGCGCCTCGGCAATGGCGGCGTGGTCGTGATCATGCGCGAACGGGGTGACGCCCCAGTCCGGGATGGACAGCACCAGCACCCGCGACGGCCTGCCGCCGGCAAACGCCAGCGCGCGCTGCAGCAGGGCGCTGAACTGCTGCTGGTACTCCTGCAGTGACCGACCGCGGTATTGGTTGTTTACCCCGATCAGCAGGCTGACGAAATCGAACGGACCGTCCGGTGCAACGGCATCGATGCCAGCGTCCAGCTCATCGGTGGTCCAGCCGGTGGTGGCGATGGTCCGTGGCTCCTGCAGCGCGATGCCGCGTGCGCGCAGCAACGCCGCCAGCTGATGCGGCCAGCGGCCTTCCGCCGGAACGCCTTCGCCAATCGTGTAGGAATCGCCCAAGGCCAGCCAGGTGAGTGCCATCGCAGTCAGGCGACGGCCGAGCGGCGCGGCTTCAGCGTTACCACTTTGCGGTTGGCTTCGGCGCGGCGTGCCAGTGCGCGGTCGATCCGCGAGAACACCTCGCGCATCACCGCCGCTTCGGGCAACAGGGTGACGCGGAAATGATGTCGGTAGGGCACGTTGAAACTGGAGCCGGGTACCACCAGCACGCCCTCGTCGTTCATCAGTTCCAACGCGAAATCGTGGTCGTCCAGGCCACGGGCCGCATCGCCGACCACGGCCGGGAAGGCATACAGCGCCCCGGCTGGCGCCACCAGCGAAAGGTGTTCGCTGGCCGCGCAGGCTTCGATCACCGCGCGGCGGGTCTCATACAGGCGGCCACCGGGGCTGCACAGCGGGGTGATCGTATCGGGACCGTTGACCGCCGCATCGATGGCGTACTGGCCGGGCACGTTGGCGCACAGGCGCAGCGCGCTGAGCAGGTCCATCGCGGCGCGGAACTCGCCCAGCCGCTCGGCTTCGCCGGACAGCATCGCCCAGCCCACGCGCCAGCCGCAGGCACGGTGCACCTTGCTCAGGCCGCTGAAGGTGATGCACGGCTGGTCACCCGCCAGCGGTGCCACGGGCTGGAAGACGGCGTCGTCGTACAGGATCTGGTCGTAGATTTCATCGACCATCAGCAGCAGGTTGTGCTTGCGCGCGATGGCGACGATGCGTTCGAGCAGTTCGCGCGAGTAACTGGCACCACTGGGATTGTTCGGGTTGATCAGCACGATGGCCCGGGTACGCGAGGACACCAGTGCTTCGATCTCGCTCGGGTCCGGCTGGAAGCCGTTTTCCGGGGCGCAGCGGTAATACACCGGGCGGCCGTCGTTGAGGATGGTCGCGGCCGACCACAGCGGGTAATCGGGCGAGGGCACCAGCACTTCGTCACCGGGATTGAGCAGCGCCCGCAACGACAGGTCGATCAGTTCGCTGACGCCGTTGCCGATGAATACCCGGTCCGGGTGCGCGTCGGGGGCGCCGCGACGCGCGTAGGCGGCCGCGATGGCCTCGCGTGCTTCCGGCAGGCCCTGCTGGTGGGTGTAGGGATCGGTGCGGCCCATGTCATCGGCGATGGCGCGCTGCAGGTGCTCCGGCGCGCGGAAGCCGAAGTTGCCGGGGTTGCCGATGTTCAGCTTGATCAGCGTGCGGCCCTGCGCTTCCAGTTCCCGCGCTCGCCGCGCCAGCTCTCCTCGGATCTCGTAGCGCACTTCGGAAAGGCGCTCACGGATGGCCAGGGGCTTGGGCGTGGGGGTGGACATGGCAGACGGGCCGTCGATGGGCGTGGAAGACCCATACTAGCTGAATTGCTGCGATGCATGGCAAGGGTCTCCGCCGGCCAGCGCCCACGCCCGCAAGGCGCGCTGCCGGTAGAATGCGGACGATGACCGATACCCCTGATTACCCCGCACTGCAGACCATTGGCTGGCCTTGGCCCGGCCCGCCCGCCAACGCCGACCAGGCGGACTGGCAGGCCGCGATGGCGACCCATCCACAGGCGCGGCCTGCGCGGGTGATCGAGCAGCATCGCACCCATTACGTGGTCGCCGATGGCCCGGACGCGTCGATCAAGGCCGAATCCCTGCCGGAATGGCAGCGTCCGCGCTTTCCCAGCCATGAGCGCCCCGCGGTGGGCGACTGGGTGCTGCTGGAGGGCGTGCGCATCGTCGCGCTGCTGCCGCGGCGCACCGCGATCAAGCGTGGCGCGGCGGGGGAGCATTACCACCAGCAGGTGATCGCGGCCAACGTCGATACGGTGTTCATCGTCTGCGGCTTGGATGCCGATTTCAATCCGCGGCGGATCGAGCGTTACCTGCTGCTGGTGGGCGGCGGCGGCGCCGAGCCGGTGGTGGTGCTGACCAAGGCCGACCAGACCGAGTACACCGAAGACGCGCTGGCGGTGCTGGAAGAATTGAAGGCGCAGGGCATCGCGCTGCGGGCGGTCAACGGGCTGGATACGGCCAGCGTGGCGACCCTGCATCCGTGGCTGGGCGCGGGGCATACGGTGGTGCTGGTGGGCTCTTCGGGTGCGGGCAAGTCGACCCTGACCAATACCCTGCTCGGCGAGCAGCGGATGAAGACCAACACGGTGCGCTCCAACGATTCGCGCGGCCGCCACACCACCACGCATCGCGCGCTGATGCCGTTGCCGATGGGCGCCTGCCTGATCGACACGCCCGGCATGCGCGAACTGAAGCCGACCGGCGAAGAGACGCTGGCCGAAGGCGGCTTCGCCGATATCGAAGCGCTGGCGGCACAGTGCCGGTTCCGCAATTGCCTGCACCAGCAGGAACCGGGGTGTGCGGTCCGTGCGGCGATCGAAGAGGGCGACATCGAAGAAACCCGCGTGTTGAACTACTTCAAGCTGAAGGAAGAAGTCGCTGCCGCAGCGGCAAAGCTGGCGGTACGCCAGGCTGAGACGGCGCAGGAACGCCGCACCGCGGCCCGTCGTGGCGCAGGCAAGGCGCCGCGCCGCCGGTAGTGACGGCCGCTGGCCGTCGTTGTGGGTGACAACCATCTTGTGGCTGACGACCATCTTGTAGCTGACGACAATCTTGTGGGTGACGACCGTTGGTCGTCACGCCGTTACCGCCTCAGGCTATAGTTGACCCATGGATCCAGGCGCGACGCTAGACCATGAAGTGGCCCACCATGCCGCGCTGGATGCGCGGCTGGTCGAGGCCGTAGGCGGCATCCGGCTGCTGGGACTGACCAGTTGGCCGGCGGCCCTGCAGTCCCCGTTCCTGGCCAGCGTGGCCAGTGGCCAGCCGCGGCTGCCCCAGGTGGATTACCCCAAGCTGGATTTCAGCGATGCGCGGCGCGCGTTGGCGGCGCTGACCGCCGAATGCGATGCCGACCATCCGCTGGGCCGTTACGTGCAACAGTCCGCGCAGAGCTGGGACCTGGCCGCGCAGTTGCTGGAAGGGTTGGGCACCGCCGCAGTGGATGCGTGTTCAGTGCAGTTGTTCGGTTCGCCCGAGCAGCCGCTGCCCGGCAACGGGCCCAGCACGCGTGACGCCGCGCGTCATTTCATCCAGATCGCCGCCGAACTGGACCACGAGCTGCTGGCCCCGGAAGAGCAGGTCCCGGTCTCGGCTACCGCGCTGCAGCTGCAGTTGCAGAGTGACCTGGACGCGTTCTTCGAATCCCGCATCATCCAGGTGCAACTGGACCCCGGGCTGGTGTCCAAGGCCGCCGCCGGGCCGACCCGCATCCGCCTGCGCACCAGCGCCCGCTTCAGTGCGTACGATCGCGCACAGCTGTTCCACCACGAAGCGCTGGTGCACTCGCTGACGGCGTTGAACGGCCGGGAGCAGCATGTCCTGCCGAGCCTGGCATTGTCATCCCCGCGCGTCACCGCCACCCAGGAAGGCTTGGCCACCTTCGCCGAGCAGATCACCGGCAGCATCGACATCGAGCGGCTGAAACGCATCAGCCTGCGCACCGAAGCCATTGCGATGGCCCGCGAGGGGGCGGACTTCATCGAGGTGTTCCGCTATTTCTGCGATGCCGGGCAGAACCTCGAGGAGAGCTTCGCTTCGGCCCAGCGCGTGTTCCGCGGCGTTCCGCCCAGCGGCGGCATGGCCTTCACCAAGGACACGGTTTACCTGCGTGGACTGGTATCGGTGCATACGTTTTTCCGCCACATGTTGGCCGAAGACCGCCTGCAGGTATGCCGTTGGTTGTTCGCCGGCAAGATGACGCTGACCGATGCGATCACCTTCGCGCCGTTGTTCGAGGCGGGGATACTGCAGCCGCCGCGCTGGCTGCCGCACTGGGTGAGCCGGGCCAATGGGCTGGCGGGGATGCTGGCGTTTTCGTTGTTCGCCAATCGGATACGGATGGATCAGTTGTCACCGGAGTGACCCGGTCGAACGGGTGGGACCCTCTCGTGGCGGGCGTTTGACAGCAGGCTGCGTGTTGGCGACGGGCGGTGGGGCTGGTCGGGGGACGGCAGAAGCCGCATCCTGCGGGCCTCGTTTCGCGCCATACATGGCGCTCAACGCCCCCGCCCAGCCCCACCGCCCGCCGCCCCGACAGATTCCGGTGGCCGCCCGCCCCGTAAAAAAAAAAAGAAAAAGCGGT
>Ga0265780_10010510_pt1 | contig 11019 bp, 10 predicted proteins | sample P1T30metagenome_FD_192432 | JGI IMG/M metagenome (GOLD analysis project Ga0265780, IMG submission 192432) | Plant litter microbial communities from East Loma Ridge, Irvine, California - P1 T30 | ecosystem: Environmental > Terrestrial > Plant litter > Unclassified | place: USA: California... | reverse complement strand
TCTTTTTGTCTTTTGGGTGTTCTGATTTCTTTCTCTTGGCGTGAGCGTGTCGAGCAAAGTTTAATGGGATATTATACACTTTAGGTTGCCGGGGCGCGGAGTCTATAGTACGGCATCCACTCCCTCCTGGGCCGAATATTAGATACATGAATCATATCGTCTCTTGCATTACTATCTCCGCGCTTCAATGGGTGTCTTTTTCAAAGTTTGTGTGATCAAACACGATGTGCTAGCCTCAAGGCGGACATTTCGGAAAGAGATATCCCGCATAGCGCTAGCGCGATGTGTAACATGCATGCCCAGCATGATCTACCCATCCTCACATCGTCATCTACACCATTAACTCACCACAAACCTTCGCACGAGCGGAAGTACAATGGAGCCTCCATAGCTGCAACCATCACGTCGCCACGCGCACTCCCGCCGTCGGATCTGACTCCTCGGTTCTAATTCATCCGCGCCCAGCCCTGTATTTCCCCGGTGGAACAATCTACACCAAACGACATCCGCAAGTGCCGGCTCCGGGTACCACGAGACCTGACATGATTGTTCTATTTGTAGGAAGGGGTCCCGCATCCGGATGTCTCCCCGCAGTCATGGTAATATAATCTGGGGGAATTAGCCTGGACTTGGTATGTTTCAAGGTCGATCGCGGTAGTACTTCGTTGCTTTTGTATAGTAGGTTGAGATGGGGCTTACGGAAGATTAGTTGACAGGAGGACGCATGGGGAAGGTGAGGGTTGGTGGTGGGAGGGCTTATAGTAGGGTGTTTGGACGTGTGTTTTGGGTTCAGCGCTTTTGAGGACTTTTGTTTTGAGATCATAAGAGTATCGTGTTCTTCGTCATGCATTCCTCAAGTCTACTTTCGGTGGCTGCTCTGGCGGCTACAGTGTTGGCAGCTCCAAGCGGTCATGTCGAGAAGCGTGCGCAGACCGTATATCTAGCCGGAGACTCGACAATGGCAAGAGCAAGTGGTGCAACTACAGGTACACCTCACCACCCGTTCCTACATCCGAACCCCCTACTAACAGTCACCTAACAGGCTGGGGCGTCTTCCTCCCAAACTCGCTCACCCTCCCCGTCGTCAACAAAGCCATCGGCGGCCGCAGCTCCCGGTCCTACACCGTCGAGGGCCGCTTCGACGAAATCGCCAACCTCGTAAAACCCAACGACATCGTAATCATGGAATTCGGTCACAACGACGGCGGCGGCCTCGGTAGCGGTGACAACGGCCGTTCAGTTTGCCCCGGTACCGGATCTGAGACTTGCCAGTCTACGTACAACGGGCAAGCCGTTACTGTTCACACGTTCCCTTACTACCTCACCGAGGCGGGCAAGAAGCTTATTGCCAAGGGCGCTAAGGTTATTGTGAGCAGTCAGACGCCGAACAATCCCTGGGAAGGCGGCAGTTTCTCGTATACGGATGGGGGGCGGTTTGTTGGGTATGCGAGGGATGTGGCGAAGGCGCTGGGGAGCAATGCAATGTATGTTGATCATGGAGCGTACACGGCGGATATCTTCAAGACGCTGGGTAAGACGAAGGTGGATGCTTTCTTCCCACAAGATCACACGCATCCCAGTCCGGCTGGTTCGGATGTGGTTGCGAAGGCTTTTGTTAAGGGAGTGCAGTGTGGTGGGGGTGGGTTCTTGAATGGGTTTGTTAAGAATGCTACGGCGAGCATTCCGGGGAAGTGCTTGTAGGATCACCAAGAAGAGATGATTTTTTGAACTTTTATGTATATATTAAACTGCTAAATGAAGGAAATGAACTCAAGCCCGTCTAGTTACCACCCCAACACTTTCTCACTACTCTTCACAGCCACTTCTCTCCTTTGCCGAGGTGAGAGTAGAAAGCACCACCATCTCCATTAGCAACGCTGGAGGCTTCAACAACACTCAGCACAGCCTTGACCGACTCTTCCGGCGTAATGGGGCCCTTGAAGTCCGGTGCGTAAGCCGCGAACTTCTGCGACATGATTCCAAGCTTTTGCTGGTCTTCTTCGGAAAGATCGGCGTAGACATCCGTGCCCACAACTCCTGGAGACATGGCCAAGAACAAGACTCCGTCTTTGGCGTACTCGGCGCTGAACTTCGCAACCGCCATGCTCACTGCGGCTTTGCTGATGGAGTAGGGTGCGTCTTCGGAGATGTTGTACTTGCGCACTAGCTCCATGTCGCCCATGCCGCTGGAGATGGTGACGACCTTCTTGACAGTTCCCTTGAGGACGAGTGGCATGAAAAGATTGAAAAGATGGATGTTGCCAGTGACATTGACGTTGAACTGTCGGGTGAGGCTGGCTGTGAGTTTCTCTGGGTCATTGCCGAGAACAGAGAAGGAGTCGAAGCCTCCCTCTACCAGACCGGCATTTGCGATCAGATAGTCGAGACTTCCACCGGTGATCTTCGCGGTAGCGGCGGCGGCGCTCTTGAGCGACTCATAGTTCTCGAGATCACCCTGAACGAAGTGGATGTTGCTTCTGTTCCAAGAGGCGACCTTGGCTTCGCTGGCGGCTACGTTGCGGACAAGGCCGATGACGACGTTGTTGGGGTTGCTGGAGATGTTGTCGAGGAAAGCGAGGCCAATTCCTCGGGAGGCTCCGGTGATGAGGTAGGAAGGCATCTTGGTTTGGTGGTTAAGAATGCTGAAGGTTGAAGTGTCTTAGAGGCTGAGAATGATGAAGATTGAGTGTTGAAGATTGATTGTCTTGGAAGCTGAGAGTGTCGATGATTGCGTGTCTTGTAGACTGGAGTGTTTGATACTGAGATGTGAGTTGATCCTGATGCTATCGAGGCCGAGCAGGCTCCTTTATACCAACTCTACGAGACGATGCCATTCCTCCGTATTGGAGCGGCAGAAGCATCCCTACCATCATGGCTTCGTAAGCAACGACATTGAGCTCGCAGATTTTGACTACAGTTCTGTTTGAAGGCATATGTGGTCGACTAAGCTTGTCGCGATGGATGCGCCAGAGGGATCGTGCCTGTGGCTTGCAGGAGATGGTTTGACGATGTGTGCTTGGCGGTACACGAGGCTGACAAAAGAGCTCGCAGATAGTTGCTTCGCGTCCATTTTGGGTATGGCGCAGGGTTAGTCACTCGCGCGCGATTCGTTGATAACTGCGGGGCGGGGCGATTTAGGGCCTCCACGGGCTGGGCCATCTCCCACCTGCAACTCCCGCCTAGCATTTCCAGCGCCCTGCTGTTCGCTTGCGTGTTTCTCTCGTGAACTCTTGATTTCTAATATGCGGCGTTACGATCTCTTTGCAGCACTTACCCGAAAAGTGCACGCCTTTGTCTGTCCCGAGCTTCACGCGATACTGATCTAGGATGACTGCGACGAAGGGATGTTGGACATGCAAAGGTAGTGCTTAATCTCGTGAAGTCCTGGGTAGTTTGCCTTGTTAACATCCTTTGTAGATCGCAAGGTCTCGTGTGACCGCACTGTTCCTGTGTGCATCAAGTGTTCCAAGACCAAGCGAGCATGTGGTGGTTATGGCATTCGTCTCATATGGCCCAAGAAGGATCAACAAGAGCGTTCTTTGCCAACGTCTGCATGTTTGGGGACGCAGCGCACGATACGCCAAGAGAGGACTGGGCAATGGGTCAATGTGTCGCAGACCGATGTCCTCCTCCATATCCTTGCTAGAGATGCTAAAGGCGGAGGTACGGCGTCTCAGAGCAAGCTGTTGACACGACTTGACGTGTGATTAGTAAAAAGCGAGCATGTTGAGAGATATAGGCTTGCATTGCCCAGGCTTACCCAGACCATGGTCCCGGTACCGAAAACGATGACTGCTAGCGATGCGGATCTAATACAGTACTGTATGTCCTCTTATGGGGGATGACTGTTTCGATATTGACTAGCCGCAGTTGAGGATGTGATGATCGGTATCCTACCGACCCTGGGCCGTGAAAAAGCAGGCATCGGACGGCTATTATTGCGCATGGCCTTATCCGGACGATCAAAAGCGTCAAAGGCTTTGCTGCTATCGGTTGTCGCACTGGCCTCGCGTCATCGCGGACACGATGCGGTGCATGCGGTCCGTGCAAAGAACGCAGCTATAGACGCGCTGATAAGTGCCACAAGCTCTGAAATGGACCATGATGCTAGTATTGAGCATATTGCCACTGGGCTGACTTTGTGTTTGGTAGAAGTGAGTACTCATCCGGAAAAGCCAAGGACGAGACTGACGCATTACGGTCACAATCATAGACAAATCTCGACTGCGATTGGATAGGTCATTTGTGCGGCGCAAGAAACGTCTTACCTACTGTTGAACAGAAAGCATACCACATTGGGAGCGACGCAGCGATCATGCTAGAGTGGCTTCACTACTTCGTCACCTTTACGCGCTTTAGCTTCCGACATTGGCGCACCTATATAATTCGAGCAACTTCGCAAGAGCTTGGTATCAACGGAGCTAGCCCCCATTGTATCGTGCAGTATCGAATTGCTCGCACATTGGTTGCAAAGAACATGGCGGCTATCTCAACATACGTTCATCCGGTGGTTCAACTTCTCGCCGACGTCTTAGACACACGGCTGTACGCTTCCGACTCGCACTATCATTCGGTGGAATATCAACAATCTCTAGATGATCTCAAGGTTCGACTGAGCGATGTTGACTCCGTTATTGAGAAGGGGGGAGAAGACGACGATCAGTCTCGTTGTCTAGAGCTAACTCGACTAGCTGGACTGATATACCTCGAGCGCGTATCTCGAAACTTCTCAGGCGAATCCACCAGGCTAGAAAACTGGAAGAAAGATGCGATCTCCATACTCGCCAGCCTGAACACATATCCGCCATCGTTCGCTGTATTCATCGTCGGATGTGAGACGCATACGGACGAAGAGCGGATGGTCATCCTTGACTTCTTTACGAGACTGGAACAGCATCCTCACTCGAATAGCTTACTGGAGGCGAAAGGCTTAGTACAAACTGCTTGGATTCAGCACGATCTCGGGGCAGAGGGAGAGCTTGAGTATATTCACAAGCTCAACTTGGTGCTGAGCTCGCGCAACGTGATACCGAGCTTCATGTAGCCGATAATTCGGCGATAGTCTCAGGTAAGCAATGGACAGGACAGACAGTCAAACTGGGCTTCTCATTCAGCTATTCGATATGACGCCACACCATCTTCCCACTGCCATCTCACAGCGAATCCCTAGTGTGTCTTTTTCTTATGTGTCTCAACATGTTGTCTTTTCTTGAGAACTTCTCCATACAGCCGAGAACCATGCACTCAACCTCAGCTTTCCCTTCCGTACTGTGCCTTGCTTGGATGTGTCGCTGTAGGTCGGCTTCGAAACCGAACGGCTTTTGTGTGCAGCCCTCATATGGGCACTTAGCGCGTTTGTTATGGATTCGGTTGGTATGCTTGCTGTATTTCTGTAAATTGAGGGTGTAGACTAGGTGGTAGACTTTCACTTACTTCAAGTCGCAATGGCGGTGGAATCGTTCCTGACAGATACAACAGACAACATCCGGTCCTTCGGGTTTTGCGATCGAACTAACGATGGAAAGCTGCGGTGACACGCTTGCCGAACGACTGGTTGCTGGAGATAGCGACCGATCAGGCGACATGTCATCGGGCGACGCCTGTGGGGAGGAGGGCGCAGACGAGAATGAGTCAATGTTCTGGGCGAACATCACGTCCGCAGAGGTATCCTCCGACATCATATAATCATGGTCGGTAGCTTCCAGGGGCTGCGAGGGTTTGAGGAAGGGGCGATGTATAACCGGGTTGACGTCGTATTCGAATGAGAATGGTGAAAAGGATTGAACAGTGGCTGTGTTTGAGTAAGGGCAAATGTCGTAAAATTCGTAGCTTTCGGCACCTGCTTTTAGACTAAGTATTGTTTCGAAAACGCTCCCTGTATAGTTTAAGCACTCATGCTGTGAAGACCTGTCGAATGTCTGTAAGGCGAAGACGACAAAGGCCTTCGCCGATATTGCTGTATCGTAGGAATAAGGTTCACCACTTAGCCGAACACCTTGGTGCTACGGCTGGGGGAACAATGTGACTTTGACTGCACTTAGAGCAGAAATATGGCTGATAATGATAGGTGAGGGGCTTGTATACCTTCCAACAGACGGCCTAAGGCCGCTGTGAAAGTGGTTGTGAAACAGCAACAAAAGGCTACCACCTGGACCTTATATGCTGGGGCGCTTGAGAGGCATGCCTTGAGCGGCACTGGGGACTACTAGGGCTAAAAGGCGCCTCGCTTCGCTGTCCAACCGAAATGTCTGCTTGCCGTTATGCCTCTCTTCATATGCGGCCAAGACTTGTGGCGGAGGCTATGGCAGCAGCACCTCCGCTGGCGTAAGGCTGAGAAGGATGTTGGAATGCCTCAAACCAACATCGACGTAGACCCAGACATTCTCATCATTTGCGATACATTGTTTGGTTAAGAGTCCCCAGAAACCAATAATGAACCTCCAGATCATGTCGGCATACTCTGTAGGATTTTAATCAGATCATACACCGCCTATGCAGATGCATCGTAGAACTGATCAAGCTCAACAAGTATGATAATGAAGGAGAAGAAGCATGAAATCATATCCTATCAACTCGTGATATTCATTATGTAGACCGAGATATCTCGTAGCCACTGCGGCCATTTCATCTTGATCTTGCGCCATCATCTACCCTTCTTCTGCGGCCACGGCTTCCACCCTCAGGGCGTTGTGCCAACACATCGCGAAGCAGAGGGTCGTCTTTGTCTTTGTCCGTATGATGAACGCGTACATGCCTAGAACGAAGGAATTAGCAACACAATATAGCGGTTCGAGCTTTCTTATTTGACGTACCGCTGCAGGTTATCTGGTCGCGGGTATTTGTGCTCGCGATCCGGGCAGTATGGACAGATGTATCCTGGGCATTGATGCACAAGACCATGACGTATTAGTTCGTTGTGCCTTTTAAACCCTTTGCCACCTTCGCCCCTTGGGCAATCTTTTACTGGGCAGTAATGTGGTCTCGTTGACGAATGTATGTTCGTATGTGAGCTATGACGGTTAGTACATATCACTATCGTCGACCGACATACACACTTGAGTAGATACTGCGTTTGGAAAGGTAATGCAGTACAACCAGGATAATCACACCGAAACAAACCAGTATGCAACTCTGGATTTCCCTGAACCCTCAAGAATGCTGGATTCGAAGTATCAGAACGGGTCAAATCTCGAATTCGAACCGCATAAGCCTGCTGTGTGACCGCTTCAGCTGTGATAGCGACCTGTTGTTCATCATCCGGTAAAGTTGCGATTCGAGCAGCTTCAAGTTCTCTGCGATGATTCTCACGCTGATCAATTCTGTGGGAAGAAGGAGAGGTGTTCGTAGCCGCTTGAGCAGTGTCGGTCAGCTGGTTGACATATCTACCATCATGCACGGGTTTATATACATACCATCGTCGCCATCCCTAGAGCTCGATCCTCTAATCATCTTCTTGACCCAGGACACTATGCGATCTATCGCCCCGAGGTGCCGAATCCTATTTATCCCCAAAGGTCCAGAGTCTTGTGGTGCAGGTACAAGAGCACTTGAGTGTTCCGTGAACACCTCAAGTTCTTCTAACGAGTCTTCACTGACAATGATATCATGACTGAGGCTGTCCAGTAATAACAAGTCGACTGTAATGAAGCTTTTCTGATGGCTCTTTGGGCTCGACGCATTGCTCGAAGCGACAGCCATGTCAACACGGACGAACCCGGCAGTGATTGCTATGCTTCCATCTGCCATCTGAATTGCTTCCTCCCCTGGATAGACTGTGAGGCCGCGTTCAGCCGCAAACGAAGGCGATATCAGGTCAATCTCCGAGCCGGAGTCTGGAGTTGCTAAAGTCTCTCTATGATTCAGCTCGCACGACAGTAACCACCTTGGTTTGTCTATGGAGCACACGGACAGAGCCTGGAGAGCTGGTGTTGGGACGCGTACAAGCCTCTCTCTGTGTTCGGTCATTGTCTTTGTTTGCTCTAAGAAACTCAACCCCATGATGATGGGTGTCGCAGCTTTGAGTAGGACGTAGAATGCGCAAGTCATTGTTAACAGCGACTCCGTTTCAACGCCAAACGAACAGACCGACTCAACCATGCCAATGGCTTCGACAAGCTTGCCGTTGGCTAGCGCAAACTCCTTCTTTTCTGGTAGCGCGTCGTACTCTGAATATCCCAGTGTCTTTGCTACTTCGTCCGACATGATATTGATATCGGCGCCTGTGTCTGCACATGCCAAGACTGTAGCCAAGACTCCTTGTTTGTGGAGCGTGATTGGTAAACCTAAGCGAGGTTTCCTGGGTCTATGTGCCCTTGTTGGGATGGAAGCAGGCGGCAGCGGTGGAGGAGGCATGACTTCGATACTAGGTCGGACATTGAGCATTTCCGTCGACGGCCGTGGTGACTTATATGAGCTCCGAGACGTAGACCGGGCTCTAATAAGCGAATCGGGATTGACATTGTTCCCGTTGTCAGAGGATGACATAACACTGTTACTGGAGGATTCGATACCACCACTCAAACCAATCTTGAGAGTGAGCTCTGGATTCGTTGGAGCCATTTGATGAAGCAGTAGAGTCTCCATGAACTCCCATTCATGCTGCGGAGCTTCATTCTTGTACGACTTGTACAACTTTTGCCGTGCTTCTCGGCCATCGCCAGCGCGTTCGACGTGAATGTGGCTCTGTACTGACATTAGCTATGCTTCAACACGGAACTGAAACTTACCAGAGGTACCTCATTGATGTCTTGAGGCAGCCACAAGGGTATGAATGGCAATGGAGGTTGGCTCTTCAAATCAGGTTGGAACGGAGTAAGTCCTGGAGAGGCGCGGAAGTAGTCATCATCGTCGTAGTACTCCATGTCTCGTAGTCAGTATATTCTACGGAGGTGTCATGAAAGATGGGATCGGGCAGCGATGAGTATGTAGTCGGGCTGGGCTGTGCATGAGATGGCGGGGTCACAAGACAGCTCAAGCCACCACTGACCGGTCAAGCAGCCGCAGCACCAGCTTAGCCTGCTGGACCTCCAGAAACGAGTGTATACCTCCATTCCGCACCGGCCACGCAGAAATGTCCACTGGCAATATCGATACTGAGGCAAAGACACATCATCTCTCTGGATATCCGTCTCTTGCCCACTTCATCGCAAGCGATCGCGATCGAACGACCCTCATATTCAAGCGGTACGATGAGCTCGCAGCCCGAAATCTACTCTATCTGCAAAGCGAGCTCGCCGAACTCCAGGCAAAACAACGCGCTTTTGATCAAGAGGACTCGACAGCAAATCTAAGTATAAAGCAATGTGCACGCAACTACTCAGACTTTGAGAAGGCAGTGAAGGCAAACGAGGCCAAACAAAAGGATCGATGGAAGTTGATGAAAGATATCCGAGAGACCTTGAAAGAGTATCGAGAGGCACTGCTGTTCGAAAGCACATTAGCAACACTTCCAAGACCACCCAAAGGTGTTCTACGCGCTTTCCAAATGGAATTTTACAACCAGAGTGACGGCAAAGGAGAGCCGTTTCCTACCCTTGGAGGACATAGTGCTGGGATATACGACGAAATTGATGACTTGGTCGCCTTACGAGTACAAGACGATCAAGACCGTTTGACGACCTTCGCACAAGAACATCTGGCGTTCTTATTTCCAGTGAGCAGCGCCATTGTGAAAGGGTGGTAGTAGCTAATAGAAGTACCGTAGGATCGCAAGCGCTCCGGTAATGGTATAGCCTACGCTTCGGACCGGGCCATTAGCTCCTTTGTAGCGTACTTCAGCACATTCTTAGCAGCGTTACTACTCATAGGCGCTATCGTCGTACTCTACAAAGTAACATCTCCAGACTGGAGACTGGGGCTGATAGCGACTTTTACCACCTTGTTCGCTGCGAGCGTGGGCTTGTTGACGAATGCGCGCAGAGCGGAGTTATTCGCGGCAACGGCTGCGTATGTATACCACTCTCCGTGTGCTCAGAGGATATGGCTAATTTGGTGATGTATAGATATGCGGCCGTCCTCGTAGTCTTCGTAAGTGGGGATCTAGGAAACAGTCAATCAAGCACAGCGCCACCAGGCTGAATAGATCAATAATAATATTACCAATGTTACAACAAGGACGCTGCTTCTGTATGCTAGCTACCACCCAAAAAGGTCAAGACTACAAGGGTGTCAAGCGCGAGAGGAAACTGAAGTAGGTCTAACAGACCCCGCACCACTCTCCCTCCTCCCCCAATTCCTGGGCTGCCTCTTCAAGAACGCACCTACGGCACCTAGGTATCCCTCATGCCTCAAGAAGTACGCTTGCCGTGTGTCCTTCGACCAAAAGCGAATGGCATAGGATAGCGTATTCATAGTCTGCGAGTGACCGCCAATGAAGGAACCTCCAAAGTATATCCTAGGCAGTCCATGCTTTTCAGCGTGTAGATGCGCCAACTGGCCGATGTTGTTGGAAACGGCGTAGAGGAGGGACCGCGCCATGTCTTCTGGACGGAAGGAACCGGGGTCGTGGGAGAGTTCTGCAGAGCCTTCGACATGCTCTGCTTCTTCCCGGCGCTTAAGATCGCCATTGCACCCGTCTTCTGCTTCCCGTTCCGCTGCACGCTTCATCTTGTAGACTTTGCCAAACGAAGACGCGATATGTGTGCTCTTGAGCCCGATCTTGTTGTACGCCTGTCCGTAGATGTCTCCTACGAGTAAATCGACGGTAGAGTTGTCGCCGTTCTCCGCGAGTCGGAGCATATCGTCGAAGCTGCGTGCGCCAGTGAGCAGCGATAAGAGACCCCAGAGTGTTCCTCCTCCTAGTGATGTTCCGCCTATGCGCTCGTATTGTCGGGGCCCTGAGACTTTGATCATGGATACGCCGGAGCCGATGTTGACGAGGAGGTAGGGGTAAATGTTCGGTGGGTCGGGAGGGTGTGGCATGAAGGTCATGGGGCTGTCTTCGCTGTATGTGAAGACTTCGTTTGGTATCTCGTTGATGAAGAAGTCGAGGCCTGTAAAACGTCCAAGTTAGCATGTTAG
>Ga0265780_10010508_pt1 | contig 11019 bp, 7 predicted proteins | sample P1T30metagenome_FD_192432 | JGI IMG/M metagenome (GOLD analysis project Ga0265780, IMG submission 192432) | Plant litter microbial communities from East Loma Ridge, Irvine, California - P1 T30 | ecosystem: Environmental > Terrestrial > Plant litter > Unclassified | place: USA: California... | reverse complement strand
CCCGCGCGATCTCGCCGTCGAGCAGGGCGGCGTTCAGGTGGCGCCGGTTGTAGCAGCCGGTCAGCGGGTCGCGGATCGACAGCCGGGTCAACACCTGCTGGGCGCGGTACTGCTCGCGCCACAGGCGCGCGTAGCGGTTGCCGGCGGTGGCGCCGAACACGTTGGCGAACAGGATCAGCATGCTCATCGACGCCAGGTGGCGCGCCGTGTCGGCCTGCTGGTACCAGGACAGGCCGGCGAATACCAGGCTGCCGGCGGCGGCGATCCCCAGCGCGACCAGGGCGCGGTTGGGAATGAAGATGTGGATCACCATCACGACGATCACCATCGACATCGCATGCAGCAGCACGTCCAGCGGCCGGTACCAGGTCACGACCATGAAGCTGGCCAGCCAGCATATGCTGAACAGGCTGGCGGCGCGGTAGGCTGCGCGCACCGGATCGGCCGCGCGCCGCACATGGGCCAGCAGCACGAAGGCGAGCAGGGGCACCAGCAGGCGCGCCGGCAGCGGGCCGCTGGCGGCGGCCAGGCCCAGCACGGCGAAGTCGTTGATGCCGAACATCACGTAGAACAGCGAGCACAGCAACAGTGCGCGGCGCAGGTAGCGCAGGATCGGGCCGGACTGGGCGTGCAGGAAGGCGGTTTCCGTGGCCGAACAGGAAAATTCTCCACGCAGGCGCGCAATGGCGGCGGTGCTCGGGTCGGTCGGCATGGGATAAAAGGAGGGAAAATACTGAAATAGGCGCAAGACTCTAGCCAATATCCTAATTTCTGTAAAGTAATAACTCAATTTGCTCAAAATTCGCCGGATGTCGGCAATCGGCTGTTGCAGATTGCGCAGTTCGGCATCGTCGGCGTAAGCCTGTAAAATAGACACTTGTCCAGGCGCCAGGCTCGATCCGGTCCGGCGCGGCCCAGGCAGCCGCCCGCCGCTGGCAGCCCTGTTCCCAATGAGCGACGCACCCGGGGCCCGTGCCTCGAGCGTTCCGAGCAATCCGTCCCGCCGCCTGCGGGACGTCCATCATCCGTTTCCGATCATGACCGTCCGTACCCGTTTCGCCCCCAGCCCCACCGGCTATCTCCACCTCGGCGGCGCCCGCACCGCGCTGTATTCGTGGGCATACGCCCGCCACTTCGGCGGCACCTTCGTCCTGCGCATCGAAGACACCGACCTGGAGCGCTCGACCCCGGAAGCGGTGCAGGCCATCCTGGACGGCATGAAGTGGCTCGGCCTGGACCATGACGAAGGCCCGTTCTACCAGATGCAGCGCATGGACCGCTACCGCGAGGTGCTCAAGGGCATGCTGGAAGCCGGCACCGCCTACCTGTGCTACTGCTCGCCGGAAGAAGTCGAGGCGATGCGCGAGCGCATGCGAGCGAACGGCGAGAAGCCGCGCTACGACGGCACCTGGCGCCCGGAGCCGGGCAAGGTCCTGCCGGCGGTGCCGGAAGGCGTGAAGCCGGTGGTGCGCTTCAAGAATCCGCTGGATGGCGAAGTCACCTGGCACGACGTGGTCAAGGGCCCGATCACCATCGCCAACAAGGAGCTCGACGACCTCGTCATCGCGCGCCCGGACGGCACCCCGACCTATAACTTCTGCGTCGCCGTCGACGACTGGGACATGCAGATCACCCACGTGCTGCGCGGCGACGACCATGTGAACAACACCCCGCGCCAGATCAACATCCTGCGCGCGCTCGGCGCCGAGCTGCCGCAGTACGGCCACCTGCCGATGATCCTGGGCCCGGACGGCCAGAAGCTGTCGAAGCGTCACGGCGCCGTCAGCGTGATGCAATATCCGGAGCAGGGCTATCTGCCGGAAGCCATGCTCAACTACCTGGCGCGCCTCGGCTGGAGCCACGGCGACGACGAGATCTTCTCGATGCAGCAGTTCAGCGAGTGGTTCAACCTGGAGCATCTCACCGCTTCGGCGGCGCAGTTCAATCCGGAAAAGCTGGCCTGGCTGAACAACCACTATATCAAGCAGTCCGACAACGAGCGCCTGGCCAGCCTGGCCCGTCCGATCCTGGAGCGCGAAGGCGCCCGCTTCGAGGACGCGCCGCCGCTGCCGGCCGTGCTGGGGCTCATGAAGGAGCGCACCAATACCATCAACGAGCTGGCCGATGCCGCCATGCTGTTCTTCCGCGAACCGAAGCCGGACGCCGCGCTGCTGGCACAACACCTGACGGACGCCGTGCGCCCGGCCCTGGCCCAGTTCGCCGAGCGCCTGGCTTCGGTCGAGTGGAACAAGGCGGCGCTGGCGGCCATGATCAAGGAAGTGCTGGCGGCGAACGGCCTCAAGATGCCGCAGCTGGCGATGCCGCTGCGCCTGCTGCTGACCGGCCAGCTCCAGACCCCGGCCATCGATGCCGTGCTGGAATTGTTCGGACGCGAGGTCGTGCTGGCGCGCGTGCAGAAGGGGCTGTAATTCCTCTGGCGCGAGCCTGGATGTGGCTGAAGTGGGATGTCAAAAGGGTATTTGCGGAATGCAAGTTCGTCCGCTATAATGCTCGCACTTCAGCACTGAGGGGGTATAGCTCAGCTGGGAGAGCGCTTGCATGGCATGCAAGAGGTCAGCGGTTCGATCCCGCTTACCTCCACCAAGTTCTGAAGAGTGGTACGTTGTAAGTAGTGCACAGTTCGGGTCCCCATCGTCTAGAGGCCTAGGACATCACCCTTTCACGGTGAGTACCGGGGTTCGAATCCCCGTGGGGACGCCAGAGATTGTGCGGCAGTGTTGTGAAAACGGCGCTGTTAGAAGTAGAAGCAGTGTGTTATAGTGCTGTTTTCCCGTGGGGGGTATAGCTCAGCTGGGAGAGCGCTTGCATGGCATGCAAGAGGTCAGCGGTTCGATCCCGCTTACCTCCACCACGTAAAAAGCAGCACGAGATAGCACGGTAGTCCAGGGTCCCCATCGTCTAGAGGCCTAGGACATCACCCTTTCACGGTGAGTACCGGGGTTCGAATCCCCGTGGGGACGCCAAGAATTTGTTGTACAGGTAGTGCAAGGAAGCCGCCTTGAGCGGCTTTTTTATTGAGTGCAGGCTGCTGTTCCAGTGGCTTGCAGTCAAGGACGCCGGAGTGCCAGCGGTTCCGGCGGCTAAGCAGTATTGGGGGGTATAGCTCAGCTGGGAGAGCGCTTGCATGGCATGCAAGAGGTCAGCGGTTCGATCCCGCTTACCTCCACCAAGACATCGGCACTGCCGAAAACCGGGGTCAGAGTCCTTTCAAGCAACACCGGACCCTGATCCCGTCCAGGGTCCCCATCGTCTAGAGGCCTAGGACATCACCCTTTCACGGTGAGTACCGGGGTTCGAATCCCCGTGGGGACGCCAAAAAAACACGGCCGGCATCGGGCGCCGTGTTTTTGATGATAAGATGCCGCATAGTTTTAGGTCCCCATCGTCTAGAGGCCTAGGACATCACCCTTTCACGGTGAGTACCGGGGTTCGAATCCCCGTGGGGACGCCAGGATTCGTCGCGATGCCGGAATGGCATCGGGCAGCAGGTCAGCAGTAGCAGTACAGTTTTAGGTCCCCATCGTCTAGAGGCCTAGGACATCACCCTTTCACGGTGAGTACCGGGGTTCGAATCCCCGTGGGGACGCCAGACAAAAACCGGAGCAGACCAACGCGCATGCGCGGATAGGTGCTCCGGTTTTTCTTTTGTCCTTGCGCGGGCTGGCGCCGCAAGCTGGGGCCTGATCGATCCTGGGCAGGCGAAATCCAGTACAATGCCCGCTCCGCGCGCCGGCTCCGGCGCCGCGCCTGTCCCATCGTTCCGTTTTCGATTCCGTTCCCGCCATGTTCCATCCCGACGCCCGCCCCAGCACGCTCGCCATTTTCTGCAAGGTGGTCGATAACTATGGCGACATCGGCATCTGCTGGCGCCTGGCGCGCCAGTTGCGGCACGAGCATGGCATTGCCGTGACGCTGTGGGTCGACGACCTGGCCAGCTTCCGCCGCATCTGGCCGGCGGTCGCCCTCGAACCGGCATCACAGGAAGTCGAGGGAGTCGTGGTGCGCCATTGGCGCGGCCAGGAAGGCGAGTACGCCGCGGCCGATATTCCCGACATGGTGATCGAGTTCTTCGGCGTCGAGCTGCCGCCGGGCTATGTCGCGGCGATGGCCCAGTGCACCCCGCCTCCGGTATGGATCAACTACGAAGGCCTGAGCGCCGAGGAATGGGTCGAGGGCTGCCACAGGCTGCCGTCGATGCACCCGCGCCTGAAGCTGACCAAGCATTTTTTCTTCCCGGGCTTTACCGGCAAGACCGGCGGCCTGCTGCGCGAGCGCGAGCTGCTGGCGCGGCGCGACGCCTTCCAGGCCGACCCGGCTGCGCGAGAATCCTTCCTGGCCGGCCTGGGCGTCCCGGCCGTCGCGCCCGGCGTCCTGACGGTCAGCCTGTTCTGCTACCCGCATGCGCCGGCGGCGCCGCTGTTCGCGGCCTGGCGCGACGGCGCGCGGCCACTGCGCTGCCTGGTGCCGGAGGGCGTCGCGGCCGAGCAGGTGAGGGCCTTCCTGGATGCCGATCCGGTGGCCGGCGCCCACGCCACGCGCGGTGCGCTGACGCTGTGCGTGGTGCCCTTCATGCGCCAGGACGACTATGACCGCCTGCTGTGGGCCTGCGAGCTCAACTTCGTGCGCGGCGAGGATTCCTGGGTACGCGCCCAATGGGCCGGGCAGCCATTCGTCTGGCACATTTATCCGCAGGATGAAAACTTGCACTATGTTAAACTCCGCGCGTTCCTGCAAAGGACCGCGGCGGAGCTGCCTGCCCTCGACGAATTTTCCCTGCGCTGGAATGGCGCGCGGGACGAGGGCATGGACGAAGAGGCCGACTGGCCCCTGCTGTGGACGGCCCTGCAAGCCGAATTGCCGGCGATCCGCCAGCGCCATGCCGAATGGCAGGCGCGGATGTTGGCAAACGGCGACCTGGTGAGCAATCTGCTGGCTTTCGCCCGGTCGCTGCAATAGGCGGCAGACCAGGAACATGCTATGATGCTCGATTACTGCAACTCATTTTTAGACCTTAACTTCTTATGAAACCCGCAAAAGAAATCCGTGTCGGCAATATCATCATGGTCGATGCCAAGCCTTTCATCGTGCTGCGCTCCGACGTCAACGGCTCGAGCCGCACGGGCTTCACCTACAAGTGGAAGATGAAGAATCTTCTGACGAACGCTCCGCTGGAAAACGTGTTCCGCGGCGACGACAAGTTCGACGTGGTCGTCCTGGACAAGAAGCCGGTGACCTATTCCTACTTCGCCGATCCGCTGTATGTCTTCATGGATGAAGAGTACAACCAGTACGAGATCGAAGAAGAGAACCTGGGCGACGCGCTCAACTACCTGAAGGACGGCATGGAATGCGAAGCCGTCTTCTATGATGGCAAGGCGATCTCGGTCGAACTGCCGATCACCATCGCGCGCCAGATCATCTACACCGAACCGGCCGTCAAGGGCAACACTTCGGGCAACGTCCTGAAAGAAGCCAAGATCGAGAACGCGATCGAGTCGAAGCAGTTCACCATCCAGGTGCCGCTGTTCGTCAACCAGGACGACACCATCGAGATCGACACCCGTACCGCCGAGTACAAGAAAGTCGTCCGCAACTAAGCTGACCGCTTCACGAAAAAACGCTGCCCCTCCGGCAGCGTTTTTTTTCGTCCGCATTCGACACGCAAGAGTGTCACATGGATATTCGCTGTTATGCTGATGCATTCATTTCACGGAGGAATGCATGGATCGCAGGGATTTCGTTCGACTCGGACTGGCTGCCGGCGCGGCGGCCGGTGTTTCGCCATTGGCCAATGCGGCAAGCCCGGGCGCCGAGGCCATCCTCGAAGCCGGCGTGCGCGAACAGCAGGCCCGGATGCAGGCCGGCACCTTGACGGCGGTGTCGCTGGCGCAGCGCTACCTGGCGCGCATCGCCGCCATCGACAAGGCCGGTCCGCGCATCAATGCCGTGATCGAACTGAATCCGGAGGCCCTGCAGATCGCCGCCGGGCTCGACCGTGAACGCAAGGCCGGCAAGCTGCGCGGTCCGCTGCATGGCATCCCGGTACTGTTGAAGGACAATATCGCCACCGCCGACAGGATGAGCACCAGCGCCGGCTCGCTGGCGCTGGACGGCGTGCGCGCCAGCCGCGACGCTTTCATTACCGAACGCCTGCGCGCGGCTGGCGCCGTCATCCTCGGCAAGACCAATCTGTCGGAGTGGGCGAACATGCGCTCGACCCATTCGACCAGCGGCTGGAGCGGTCGCGGCGGCCTGACCCGCAATCCGTATGCGCTCGACCGCAACACCAGCGGCTCCAGCTCGGGATCGGGCGCGGCGATGGCCGCCAGCCTGGCGACGCTGGCCATCGGCACCGAGACCGACGGCTCGATCGTCTCGCCGGCCTCGACCTGCGGCATCGTCGGCATCAAGCCGACCCTGGGCCTGGTCAGCCGCAGCGGCATCATCCCGATCGCGCATTCGCAGGACACGGCCGGGCCGATGACCCGCAGCGTGGCCGATGCGGCCCTGCTGCTGGCGGCGATCGCCGGCGTCGATGCCGCCGATGGCGCGACTAAAGATAGTCAAGGCAAGTCGACCGACTATGCCGCGGCCCTGCGCAGCGACGGTCTCAAGGGCAAGCGACTGGGCGTCGCGCGCAATTTCTTTGGCAGCAGCACGGCCATCGACGCCGTGATCGAGAAGGAGCTGGCGCTGCTCCAGGCCCAGGGCGCGGAACTGGTCGACGTCGAGGTGCCGAACACCGACAAATACAACGACAGCGAGCTGGCGGTGCTGCTGGGCGAATTCCGTCCCGACCTGGAAGCCTGGCTGGCGGCCTACGCGCCGCATGCGCCGGTCAAGAGCATGGCCGACGTCATCGCCTTCAACGACAAGCAGGCGGCGCGCGAGCTGCGCTATTTCGGCCAGGAACACCTGATCGCGGCCCAGGCCAAGCCGGGCCTGGACGACCCGGCCTACCGCGAGGCGCTGGCGAATAACCACCGCTATGCGCGCGCGGAGGGCATCGACAGGATCCTGCGCGAACAAGGGCTCGACGGCCTGGTGGCCCCGACCGGCGGCATCGCCTGGCTGACCGACCTGATCAATGGCGACCACTACGGCGGCAGCTTCTCGTCGCCGGCGGCGGTGGCCGGCTACCCGCACGTGACGGTGCCGGCCGGCGAGGTGCACGGCCTGCCGGTCGGGATTTCCTTCGTGGGCACGGCCTGGAGCGAGGCGGCGCTGATCGGCATGGCCTACGCCTACGAGCAGGCCAGCGCGCGCAGGAAGGCGCCCACCTTTCCGGCCTCGGTCAACCTGAAAGCCTGATGCGTCGCGGCAGCGCAAGCAATTTCGGCTCCCGCCTTCGCCGGAGCGAAGTGTTCATGCGTTTTCGGTGTTCTTGTCCCGTCCCACCCAGATGAAGGCACACACCGCTGCCGCCGCCGCGCTCGCCGCGCACACGGCAAGTGCGGCATGGAAGGGCGCCAGCAGGGCCTCGCCACGGGCCGTCAGCACCAGGCCGAGCAGGGCGGTGGCGATCAGGCCGCCGCCGCGCGCCACCGCGCTGTTGAAGCCGGAAGCGACGCCGGTGTGGCTGGCGTTCACCGAGGACAGCACGGCCGTGGTCAGCGGCGAGGCCACGCAGGCCATGCCGGCGGCGATGACGAGCATCGCCGGCAGCACGGTCGCGCCATAGCTGCCGGTGCCGATGCGCATCGCCAGCAGGAAGCCGCCGGCCACCAGCAGCGAGCCGATCGACAGCGGCAGGCGCGAGCCGATGTTGCCGGCCAGGCGGCCCATCATCGGCGAACCCAGGGCCATCACGATGGGGAAGGGCAGCAGCGCGGCGCCGGCCTGCCTGGCCGAGTAGCCCAGGGCTTCGATCAGGATGTAGGGCACCAGCAGCAAGAGCGCGCCGAGGGCACCGTAGAGCAGGAAGGTCATCAGGTTCAGGCCGGAAAAGCTGTGCGATGCGAACAGCTTGAGCGGCAGCATGGCGCGTTCGCCGGCGCGCCGTTCGGCGAGCACGAAGGCCAGCAGGATGAGGGCGCCGCCCAGCATCGCCAGCCCGGACACCAGCTGCACCTGCTTGGCGGCGGAGGCCGAGGCCAGTCCCCAGGTCAGGCAGCCCAGGCCCAGGCTGGCCAGCAGCGCGCCGGCGGCGTCGAGCGCCGGGCGGCGCCCGCTCTGCGCCCTGGTCACGGTACGCCAGCCCATGGCCAGCGCCAGCGCCGCGATCGGCAGGTTGATATAAAAGATGGCGCGCCAGCCGGTGGTGTCGATCAGCCAGCCGCCCAGCAGCGGGCCGATGGCGCCGGCCGTGGCGCCGGCCGCGGACCAGATCCCGATCGCGCGGGCGCGCGCCTTGCCTTCGAAGGTGGCGCCGAGGATCGCCAGGCTGTTCGGCAAGACCATGGCGGCGCCGATGCCCTGCAGCACGCGCCCGAGCACCAGCATCCCGAGCTGGGGCGCCAGGGCGCAGAGCAGCGAAGCGAGGGCGAAGGTGACGATTCCCGACAATAGCATCCGGCGTCGTCCGAAGCGGTCGCCGGCAGCGCCGCCCAGCAGCAGCAGGGCGCTCAGCGGCAGCAGGTAGCCGTTGACCACCCAGGACAGGCCGGCGCCATCGCCGCCCAGGTCGCGCCCGATGGCCGGCAGGCCGACGTTGACCACCGAGCCGTCGATGAAGGCCAGGCTGGTCGACAGGATCGAGGTCGCCAGCACCAGGGCCGGATGCGCGGGGCGCTCGGCCGCTGGAGCGCAGGGCGTGCTTTCGGCCAGCGGCTCGTCGCACTGGGCGGGGAGATTGCTCATGACGGGTTTCCTTCCAGGGCGGCCCGCAGCGGGGCGGCGCGGGATGGCATGTCGGCTGCCATCATACTACCGAGTCCGCTTATGGCCGGGCCGGCGTGCCTGCCTGCGCGCAACACGTTCAGCGCGCGGCGGCGGCCTGCTTGGCCTTGGTGAATACCGGGCCCCACAGCGGGTGGCCGTGCTCGCCCGGCGCCAGGTCGAAGTCGGGGTCGAGGCGCAGGGCCTTGTCGAAGGCCTGGCGGCACTGGGCCGGCTGCGAACTCACGCAATAGCTGAAGGCGATGTACTTGAGCGCGCTGAGGCGGGTCGCCAGCGGGCCGTTGCTGACGTCGCGCGCGGACAGGCGCCGGATCGCCCCCTTGTAGTCGCCCTCGTCGTACAGGCGCACGCCTTCCTGCAGGCCGCCCGCTTCCTTCGCGGGCGCATCGTCGCGGTCGCGCGGGCGCTCCCTGGCGCGGGCGGGCGCCGGTGCGCGCTCGCCGACCGTGGACGCCTTCGGATGGTTGCTGCTGCGCGCCGGCTTCTTGTCGAAGACCGGGAATTCGGCGCAGCCGGCCAGCAGCAGGGCGGCGGCGAGGATGGGTAAAGCGAGGGCGCGCTGGACGTTCATCGGTCTCCTTGGTGTCTGCACGGCGGGGCCTTATCTGCCTGCATCGTTGAAGTCGACGGCGATGCTGCCGCCGCCCTGGGCGGTATCGATGTCCAGCTCGCGGTCGTGGAAGTTCGGATTGCTCACGCGCACGGCATAACGGCCGGGCGCCAGCACCAGGCGCTTCACCGGCGGGCTGACGCCGTGGTCGACGCCGTTGACGTAGACCACGCCCCAGGGCTGGATCTGCAGCTTGTAGGCGACGCCGCCGGCGGGCGCGGCGGCGTCGCCCGGCTGGGCCGGCGCAACGGACTGGGCCGGGCTCGCCGGCACTGCGGCGGCATGCGTGGCCGATGCGGGCACGGGCGCGGGCGCGGGTGCGGCGCCGTCGGCCATTGCCGTGGCGGGCGGCGGTGCGGCATCGGTGGGTGCCGCGCTGCGTCCTTCGGGAATCTGCGGCAGCTTGAGCACGATCTGGTCGTAGGAGGCGGTGTCGCGCATTTCGGAGAACACGACGACGAGCAAGGCCAGCAGCAACGCGGCGACGCCGGCAGCCAGGGCGTTGCGCTGCCAGCGTCCGAGCCCGCCGAGGCGGCGCGGCCGCGCGCTTGGTTGCAGGAAGTCGGGAAGGGCACCGGCCTCGGCCTCGATGGAAGGATGCGACAGGCGCGCCGGCGGCGGGGCCGGGGCGGTTTCCATGGACGGCGACGGCGGCTGGGCAGGGGCCGCTTGCATGGGCGGCGGCTCGGCCGCAGGCACGGATTCCAGCGTCTCCAGCGCCTGGGCGCCCGCGGGCAGCCCCAGCGGCACGATGCCGAGCAGGGCGCGCAGCGCCTCGATGCTCTGCGGCCGCTCGGCCGCCTCTGGCGCCATGCAGCGGTCGACCGCCGTCACCAGGGAATCGGAATAGTCGGGCGCGCGCCCCCGCAGGGGGCCGGTGGGCGCAAGCTCGCCGGTCACGGCGTAGTGGATCACGCGCGCCAGCGCCGTGAGGTCGTCGGCCTCGCGGCCCTCGGCGGGCGCCTCGGGCGTGGGGACCAGCAGCGGTTCGCCATTGTCGTGGAAGACGATGGTATCGGGTGTGATGGGGCGGTGCGGCATGCGCATCGCGTACTGCAGTTCGAGCGACTGCAGCACCTGGCGCAGGATCTTGCGGCACCATGCTTCGTTGACCTGGTCGGGACTGTATTCGACGATGTCCCGGACCGTGCGGCCCTCGATGTGCTGTTGCCCGGTTCCGATGGTGGAGTGGCTGGTCATTTTGCTAAGTTTGATTTAGCAAAATCATGCCAGATTTACAGCATCGGCGTGGGCAATCAGCTCAACCGTGCGCGCCTGTTACAAGTGTTACAACTCATCCATTGCGAGGGGACGGGCTCAAACATCCAGGAAGCGCATCTTGAAGTTGCGGCCCTTGATGGTGCCGAAGTCCACGCCCAGCGGGTTGCCCCCGTTCAGGCGATCGAAGGCGTCCTGGGCCACGCGGCGGTCCAGAGCCACGTAACTGTTGAATTCCAGGATGTTGATCTTGCCGACCTGTTCCTTCAGCAGCCCGGCGTCGCCGGTGAGGGCGCCCAGCAGGTCGCCCGGACGCAGATTGTCCTTCTTGC